>Ga0255058_10000780_pt1 | contig 18232 bp, 13 predicted proteins | sample Cases_109_9_MG_FD_188637 | JGI IMG/M metagenome (GOLD analysis project Ga0255058, IMG submission 188637) | Seawater microbial communities from Amundsen Gulf, Northwest Territories, Canada - Cases_109_9 | ecosystem: Environmental > Aquatic > Marine > Gulf | place: Canada: Northwest Territories... | reverse complement strand
TGATGCCGCCGACCCAGCGCATGACGAGCAGATCGGCGAGGTCTGTTGTGTGGTCGGAATGCAGGTGCGTTATGAATACGGCATCGATCATCGGCGGGCCGACGCCGCACTGGTACATGCGCACGGTGGCGCCCCAACCGACGTCGATGAGGACGTTGGCGTCGCCGCCGCGGATGATCTGCGCGTTACCTGAGCGGTGCGGCTGGTGGATGGGACTCCCCGTACCGAGCAGTATCAGTTCAAGTGTGGGCATCGTGGCCTCCTTCAGTGGCTCCTTCTTACACCGCTGCCCGGGCGCAGCGCAAATGACCCTGTCGCCGCTTGCTGAGCCGTCGACGAAACTGTAGTCTGGCGGGCATGTGCGGGTGGATAGTCGGCTGGATGATCCGCAGGTCTGTGCGCTCGCTGAACGAGGGTGACATCCAGCCGCTTCTGAGCGGCTACGCGGACGATGTCCACTTCGTGTTTCCCGGCGAGAGTTCGTTTGCCGCTGACATCCACGGAAAGGGCGAGCTAGAGCCCTGGCTGAAGCACTTCGTCGAGTCCGGGGTACACCTCGAGCCGGAGGACATCGTCGTTGCTGGTTGGTTCCCGTGGAGCCTTACGGTCTGCTTGAAGGCCACCACCCACGCTGAGGGCCCGGATGGCGATGTGGTCTACGAAAACAGGGGCGTTATCTTCGGCAAGATCGCCTGGGGCAAGATCAAGTCGTACGAAGTGTTCGAGGACACTGAGAAGCTCGCGGCGTTCGACGAGTACCTCGTGGCCCAGTCCGACAGCCGGTCGCAGGTCTAGAGCATCGGGGCGCCGAGCCGGCGCATCAACTCTTCCTCGCTGAGGTCGTCGACCTCGAACAGCTTGTCGCGTGAACTGCCGCCGCGGGCGAGGCGGACGCGAGAGGGCGGGATCGCCAGCTTGTCGGCGAGTAGGCGGGTGACGGCGGCGTTCGCGCGGCCTTTCTCGGCCGGTTCACGCACTTTCAGTCGCAGGGTGCCGTCGTGCCAGCCGGTCAGGCCGGCGCTACGTGCTTTCGCCGTGACGCGGACTCTCAGGTAAGCCAGCGGTACCTCTCCTTTCGTTCTTGTATGATAGCGGTCGCTATGCCAGACATGCTCGCGCGGCTCTATGACCTGCCCGATGCGGCGCCGCACGAGAAGCGGGTGGACGGCGGCGGCTTCCGCGTGCGTCGCGCCGAGCCCTGGGACCGGTCCCGCATGGGCGAGTTCGCGCGTGAGAACTTCGGCGACCTCTGGGCGCTGGAGGCCGACCGCGCGTTCAACCACACGCCGATCACGGCTCACATCGCGTTGCGGGCGGCTGAGATCGTCGGCTTTGCGGTGTTCGAGTGCACCAGGCGCGGCTACTTCGGTCCGACCGGCGTGCGCGAGGACCTGCGCGGCAGAGGTCTCGGCACGCTGCTTCTGCTGCGTTGCCTTGAGTCGATGCGCGAAATGGGCTACGGCTACGCAGTCATCGGCGGCGTCGGCCCGGCGGAGTTCTACGAGAAGCTTGTCGGCGCGTTTGTGATCCCGGGGAGCGACCCCGGCATCTACGCGCCGCTATACGAGATCAGAGGCCAGGAGGGCGCATGACAGCGGACAATGCGGAGCCCCGCTCCGAATCCTACGAGTCGCAGCGTGTAAAGCTGCACTACGACGTCTGGGGCGACGGCGACAAGCCGCCGATGATGCTGATCCACGGCGGGATGGACCACTCACGCAACTGGGACTTCGTTGCGAGGCAGCTCGTCGACCGCTACACGATCTACGTGCCGGACCTGCGCGGCCACGGCGACAGCGGCTGGGCGATCGGCGGCATGTACAGCATCCCGGAGTTCACTCTGGACATCGCGACGCTTGCCAACCGCATCGAGGGTCCGCTGACCATGATTGGGCACTCGCTGGGCGGTGCAATCGCATTGCAGTACGCCGGGACGTTCCCGGACAAGGTGACGAAGCTGGTGTCGGTTGAAGGGTGGGGCCCGCCCTTGCAAGAGCACAAGCCGGCGCACAAGCGGATGCGTGAGTGGATCGACCACATGCACGACGTCGAGCGCCGGCAGCCGCGACGCTATGAGAACGTCGAGGCGGCGACGAAGCGCATGATGCAGGCGAACCCGCATCTGAGCCCGGAGATGGCACGGCACCTGACCCAGTTCGGCGCCAAGCGCAACGAGGATGGCACCTGCACCTGGAAGTTCGACAACTACGTGCGCATCCGTTCCCCGTACGAGTTCAACACGCAGGACGCGATGGTCATCTGGTCGCAGATCACGGCGCCGACGCTGCTGATCAAGGGCGCAGAGAGCTGGGCAGTGGACCCGGACGCCACGGGTCGCGCGGACGTGATCGCCGATCACGAGACGGTGATCATCAAGGACGCCGGCCACTGGGTGTATCACGACCAGCTAGATGTTTTCATGTCGCACGTCGAGCGCTTCCTGGCGGAGTGACTGACCGTGACTTATGACCAACGCTCCGATGCGCAGGCCTTTCGCGACTTTGAAGAGGAAGGATGGAACCGCAGCGCCAGTCGCTACGCCGACGCGTTTGGGCTCGTGACCGTGAAATTCATCGACCCGTTGCTTGACGTTGCGCAGGTCGGGGAGGGCACGCGTCTGCTAGACATCGCTTGCGGACCGGGAAGCCTCGCTGCGAGGGCGGCTTCGCGGGGAGCGAAGCCTGTGGGCGTCGATATCAGCGAAGGGATGCTGGACGAGGCACGGCGCTTGAATCCAACTGTCGAGTTCCATCAAGCTCCAGCTGAGTCACTCCCGCTTGAGGATCGAGCGTTTGACGCCGTCTGCATCAACTTCGGCATGCACCACTTTGCCGAGCCTGATCGTGCGGCGGCCGAGGCTTTCCGCGTCATGGCGCCGGGCGGGCGGCTCGCCTACACCGTCTGGTCGCCGCGGAGCACGTTCCTGGACATAGCGACAGCAGCGGTTGAGGGAAATGGGAGCCTCGACGTTGCCCTGCCGAAAGGGCCGCCGGTGATGGCGCTGGCCGAACACGCTGCGTCCGATCGACTGCTTGGCGATGCCGGGTTCGTGGAGATCGAGATTGAGGAGCCCACGCGCGACATGGTCCTTGAGAGCGCAGATCACGCCTTGGACGTTCTGGATAGCGTGACGCGAACGCGGGCACTCGTTGAGGCCCAGACTCCCGAGGCTCAGGCGCTGATCCGCCACGCGCTTGTTGAGGGCGCACGTGAGTTCGAGCGCGACGGAAAGGTGAGATTGCCGATGACCAGCGTACTCGTCTCTGCCACGCGACCGGCTTCATAGCTCCCGCGTGACATGCGCCTATTAGAGCACCGCGGCGCGCCTGATACGTTCGGCGCATGCTGGCGAAGGTGAACAGCTGCGCGGTCATCGGGCTCGACGGCGACATCATCGAAGTCGAGGTCGACATCAGCAACCAGGGGCTGCCGGCGTTCAACATCGTCGGTCTGCCGGACACGGCGGTGCAGGAGGCGCGGGAGCGCGTGCGCTCGGCGATCCGAAACTCCGGGCACATGTTTCCCGCGCACCGCATCACCGTGAACCTGGCGCCGGCCGACCTGCGCAAGGAAGGGCCGTCGTACGACCTGCCGATCGCCATCGCCATCCTCATCGCCTCGCAGCAGGCGCCCGAACCGCGGCACGACTGCGTCGTCCTCGGCGAGCTTTCGCTCGATGGGCGCGTGCGTCACACCGGGGGCATGCTGCCGATGGTCGGTATCGCCCGGGAGCGCGGGCTGACCACGGCGTTCGTGCCGGAGGCGGACGCGGCGGAGGCGGCGCTGGTCGACGGCGTCGAAGTCGTTCCGGTGGCGACGCTGGGAGCGCTGGCAGCGCACCTGCGCGGTCTCGAGCCGATTGCGCCACACGTGCCGGAGCGGCTGGACGACGCGCCGGACGCGCTCCCGCCGGAGGGCGTCGACTTCCGGGACGTGAAGGGACAGGAGCACGTAAAGCGAGCGCTGGAGGTGGCGGCTGCAGGCGGACATAACGTACTGATGCTCGGCCCGCCGGGCGCTGGAAAGACGCTGCTCGCCCGCGCGACGCCGACGATCCTCCCCTGTATGTCGACGGATGAGGCCCTGGAAGTGACGCGAGTCTACAGCGTGGCGGGCATGCTGCCGGCGGGGACTTCGCTGGTCCGTTCGCGGCCGTTCCGGGCGCCGCACCACACAGTGTCACATGCCGGGCTCGTCGGTGGGGGACGGGTGCCCCGGCCCGGTGAGATCACGCTCAGCCATCGCGGCGTCCTCTTTCTCGACGAGCTGCCGGAGTTCGCGCACTCGGTGCTGGAGTCGATCCGACAGCCGATCGAGGACCGCGTCGTGACGGTGAGCCGGGCGCAAGGCAACGCAACGTTCCCGGCGAACTTCATGCTCCTGGCGGCGATGAACCCGTGCCCGTGCGGATACTACGGCGACCCGACGCACGAATGTTCGTGCTCGCCGTCTGCCGTGACGCGTTACCGCCATCGCATCTCGGGGCCGCTGATGGACCGCATGGACATCTTCGTCGAGGTGCCACGGGTGGACTACGAGAAGCTGACCGATGGACCATGCGCCGAAGGCTCGGCCGAGATCCGCGAGCGAGTTGAGACGTGTCGCGGATTGCAGCGGTTGCGATTCTCGGAGTCGCGGCTGTCGTCGAACTGCGAGATGGGCCCGGTAGAGGTGCGCGAGTTTTGCCAGCACTTCCTCGAGGACGCAGCGAAGTCCCTGCTCAAGATGGCGGTGGACCAACTAGCGCTGTCGGCGCGCTCGTTTCATCGCGTGCTCAAGGTTTCGCGGACGGTCGCTGACTTGGCCGGCGAGGAGACGATAACGGCGGCACACCTGGCCGAGGCGCTACAATACCGACAAAGGGGCACGAACTAGAGCCGACCTTACTCAATGGCGAAGCAGCTGCGCGACATCGAGCCTATCCGGCCGCTGCTCGCGCGTCGCCCGCTCGCCGTCTTCAGCGACATCGACGGCACACTCGCACCCATCGTTCCTGACCCAGAGGTCGCGCGCGTGACCGACCGAGCGCGCGAGGCGCTGCGAGACCTCATGGCGCTGGGCGTCGGCGTTGGTCTGATCACGGGCCGCGACCTCGGGAAGGCGCGCGAGATGGCGGGGCTGCCCGACGCCTGGTACGCGGCGAACCACGGTCTCACGCTCTCGATCGGTGGCGTCGACGAGACCCCGGAGGCGGTGCGCGACTTCTTGCCGCGCGCGCAGGGGGTGATCCGTGAGACGGCGGGTGTTGAGAGTGTTGGTGTGTTTGTCGAGGACAAGGGGCCGATCGTCGCATTCCACTACCGGCGCGCGGCGTCGCCCGAGGAGGCACGCGCAGCAATCGAGGATGCACTCGGTGCCTCCCCGGCTGCGGATGCGTTTCGGGTGCATGAAGGGCGAATGGTGATCGAGCTGCGGCCGCCTCTAGACATCGACAAGGGCACGGCGCTGGAAGAGATGTTGCGCCGGATGCGCGCCGGCGCCGTCATCGCCCTGGGCGACGACTGGACAGACATCGATATGTTCCGCCGGGTGACGGCGCTGCGGGATGGTGGAACGCTGGGCGTGACTGTGGCGGTCGAGAGCCCGGAGGCGCCGGACGAAGTGCTGGCTGGCGCCGACTACTGGGTGGACGGCGTCGCGGGCGTCGAGTGGTTGCTCAGGGAGGTCGCTAGAGCGCTCCACGGGACAGCGTCGTCAGGTCGCTAAGCTGGTGCTCCAGCCAGCGGATGATGTCTTCGTCCATGACGATCTGGCGTAGAGCCTGGGACCGGCGGTGGCGCTCATCGCTTGGCATCGTCAGAGCCTGGTGCAGGGCTCGGACAGTGCCTTCCAGGTCAGTTGGCGAAACAGCGAGCACGTGCTCTTGCAGCTGCTCGTGCGCACCGGCCAGCTCAGAAAGGATGAGCACGCCGTCGCTTCCGTTGACGAGCGGGCCTTCCTTGGAGACGAGGTTCATTCCGTCGATCACAGGGTTGACGAGGAGCACGTCATAGAGCGTCATGGCGGCGATCGCCTGGGGGTAGTCGTCTTCGTAGAGGACGCGGATCGGCTGCCAGTCCATCTCGCCGAAATGGTCGTTAATCGAATCGACCAGTTCGAAGATCTCATCCGTGTACGTCTGATAGACACCGAGATCGCTGCGTGACGGTACCAGGAGCTGGAGGAGGTTGACGCCGCTGCGGAACTCCGGGTAACGCTCGAGAAGAAGTTCGTAGGCGCGGAGGCCGCGGATGATGTTCTTGCTGGGCTCCGATCGGTCGACGCGGAGGATCGTCTTCTCGCCGAGCAACGGCCGCAGTTTGTCGATCGATTGTCGCACCTCCTGTGACTTCGAGAACTCCAGGAGCCCCTCGGCGTCAACGGAGATCGGATAGGCGCGGACGTGAGTGCGATGGCCCTCGAAGTCGACGGTACAGGCATGGTAGTCGACCTCGGAGTCGAGCATCGTGTCGCAGCTGTGGAGGAAGTTTTGCACGTCCGACATCGTCTGCAGGCCGACGATGTCGGAGGCCACCATGTGTTCGTGGATGCCGCGGCGCATAAATTGGGGCAGCATTCCCCAGTAGCGCGGCCCAGGCCATGGGATGTGGGTGAAGTGCAGGATCGTGGCCTCCGGCAGGCGCTCGCGGATCATCTTCGGCGCCAGGTAGAGGTGGTAGTCCTGAAGGAGAACGACCGGCGGAGCGTCTTCTTTGTCCGCCTCGGCGACGATGGCGTCGGCGATCGCCTGGTTCGTCGGCACGTAGCCGTTTTCCCAGGCCTCGTAGACGACGCGGCCGATGTTCGGTGTGCGCGGCGTGTTCCACATGTAGTGCTGTATGAACCAGAGAAGTGGGTTGCAGATCACGTAATAGTGACGCTGGTAGACTGGCTGCGGCACCGTCACGAAGCGGACGTAGATCTCGTAGTCCGGCACCTTGACGGTACCGTTTTCCGCCTCGACGGCGGCGCGCCGGTCGCCGTCCGTCATCGCTGAGGCGACCCAGGTCATCGGCACGAAGCGCGCGGTGGCCAGCAGCGCGGTGACCATGCCGCCGGAGCCCCGGCGCGCGGCCAGCGAGCCGTCCGCCTCGATCCGGTGCTCCAGCGGGCCGCGGTTGCTGGCGATGATCAGGCGCCGCTGGGCAAGTAGCTCCTCTGTAAGCGATGCGAGGCTTGCCAGCTTGGCGTCGATCGAGGAGTCAGACATGGGGCGCACCCCCAGAATCGCCTGAAGGGACGCGGCGTGTCAACGTGCGTGCTTGCTGGGGCCCAGTCTGGAACCTAGAATCGGAACTGGCTGCCCCCGTAGCTCAGTTGGATAGAGCACCGGCTTCCGAAGCCGGGTGCACAGGTTCGAGTCCTGTCGGGGGCGCCAGCTTGTGTTTTGCTCAGATTCGCATCTGACGGCGTCCTGAGCCGGGCGGACCAGCGCGAGCGCTTGAGAGCGACTCCTGGCCTTCGGCTGCGCGGATCTGTGGCAGGAGAGTTTATGTCAGCGGGCCGCGGCGGTGGGCCTGTGCTGGCGAGGCACGGCTTATGCTTGCTAACGTTAGGTCTTCGCCATACGGAAGATCTGATTCGATGACGCTGGCGAGTCCAAGGTAAGAGCTGCGGAGCGACTGCGGCGGTGGGGCGTGAGCGCTTCGCTTGTTGCACGTGTAGGTATAGAAATTGCAGGCTAAGGTTAGGGCTACTGAGGCATCACCTATGCGCATACGGCCTCTAGGTTGCCTAACTTTAGCGCGGAATAGAGGCGTCCCGAGGGGATTTTGGGCGGTCCGTCGGGCTCTTTTTGGGAACCCGTACGGGCTTCGGTCCGGCGTTTTTGGGAGGCCGGCCGTCGTACGCCGGTATTTTTGGAACCTGAGCGAATTTGCCGGCCCAGGGTACTCCGCCTGGAGGGCTTAAAGGCCGGCGAATCGGCCCGGAAAATGGCCTCCGATTGGGCCTCGGCGGCGGACCGGCTGGGCGCTGCCTAGGAGGGCCTGGCGAAGGCTCTCCTCCACTTGTATACGGCGCGCGCTCACCGTTGATTGTGAGAAATATTGCGAAGTCAGGTAACCTTTGCCGTTCCGGGTGCGTTTTGACCTTTGATATGAACTATGCCTTTCTGAAGAGAAGGAGTGTCGATGTATGCGTTGTGGGGGTTGACGTTAAGTCTTCTCCAGTAGTAAATTCGCGAACTGTATGTACATTAATGAAGCAAAGTAATAGGAATGACAAAGCAATTCATTCAAGGAGGCTGAAATGACGCTAGCAGCGCCAAAGTCTCGCCAGGGCAAGTTCATCCTTGTGCTGGCGTTCCTTGCTGCTACGGTCGCTGTCCTGGGTGCGTTGGTCTGGGCGAATACCGCCCAAGCCGACATTCCGGCTGATGCGACCGTAACATTTAGTAGTACCCCGGCCACGGTGGCAGTCGGCGGCGCGGTTTCGTATACCGCTACCGTGGACATAACCACTGCCCCCCCCAACGTGACCACCAACACCACGCTGGAGTGGAACACTGACCCGAACCTGGTCCCGGTTTCGGCGCCCAACGCTACTGGGGCTCCGTGGTCGAGTGGTGAGTGCTCAAACGGCACGAACTTCTACGGAACGCTGAGGTGCGTCGACGCGACCGGTCCGGCCGCCGACGCCACCGTCCAGGTGGGTTACGTTGCGCTCCCCGTCTTCGACTTCAATCTCGAGTCGCCCGCTTCCCAATCTACGAGCACCCCTCAAGTCTGCGCGTTGTTTGACGATGGGACAGTGTGGTCGGGCAACTGCACCGACCAGGGTGTCTTTGGGAGCATCGATCCGTGGATCGTAACGGGTAGCGGGACGACGAATACGCCGAACACCCAGCACCTGATCACATTTACACTGCCCGTCGGCGTGACGTGTGAGAGCGACGTCAACCTCAACGACGGACTTCGCTCGTGCACCACGGCGGACACAGTGTTCGCCGACAGCCCGGTGGCCACCATTGTCAATGTTGGCCCATCGCCGGTTGTCAATACTTCGAACCTCAACGCCCCCAGCACGGTTGATGTCACGATCAACAGCGCGCAGGCGGCAACTGTCACGATCACGCTTCTGCTGAAGTACGACACCCAGGGCACCGTGGGTACTGCCGGCAACGCAGTGCAGGAGATCGACCTGATCGACCCGACGGCCACCAAGACCTACGGGGTCCTCAACGGCGGCGTAGCCGGTGCGACCGGCGAGATCAGGCACCTCGATGAGGCCGACCAGGCTGCTGAAGACGCGGCCGATTCGGACATCAACCAGCTCGACCCGTACTGCGCCGCGCAGTCTGTCCCGGTCTTCGACTGTGGCATCCTCGTGGCCCAGGACGATGCGGATGACGCTGTTGGATCGTTCCACCAGGCCTGCATCATCAACTCCAACCTGACGCACGCTGGCGACAGCGGGTTCATTACCTGGGACATCGCGCCCGGCCCTGGCAGCAACGCCACGGTGAACCCGGGTCCGAGCGGCCAGAAGGTAGCCGGTCCACTTCCAAACGAAGAGCCGTGCGTTCGCTGGGGATCCGCCGGTACCGGGTCGCAGACGATAACTGCGACTTATGACAACGGCATCGACCCCTCGATCCTGTTCCTCTGGTCGAACGGCACGACGCCGCTTCCGCTCGTCAAGGAGTGGAACGACATCGACTCGACCAAGATCGTTCTCGCAAGCGGCACCGTTGGCGGTGACCTCACGCAGAACTCGTCGCCCAGCGACCTGAGCGACTGGGACAACCGCGACTGCAGCTTTGACCCGCCGGCGCCGTCCGCGGCGAACCTCGGTTTCTGCGACGACCCGAACGTCGACACGCTGACGCTGGGTGTAGAAGCCACCCTCATCATCACGACGCCGCAGCTATTCCTCACGGCTCTGCCGAAGTCCTTCATCGAGTACACGATGGGCAGCCACAGCGACCTGGGTGGCTCCTACGACGGCCCGATTGACGGCGTTTCGCAGACGTTCACGATCTCCGGTGATTGTGGCTCCGTCCGCGTCGAGAACCCGCAGACCGGCACGTCGGTCACCCTGGCCAACAACAACGGCCAGCTCCCGACGAGCACGACGGTTCTCTCCAGCGACAAGGGCGTGGGCTTCACTTTCGTTCCGAACAACCAGGGTTCGCTCGTGACCACGACGGCGCTCGGCGCCGACTGTGGCCCGAGCGACACGATCTGCATCGGTATCACGACTATAGAGGCCAACCTCTTCGACAGCGGTCCACTGCAGACCGTACCGCAGGAAGATGTCTGCGTTACGTACAGCGTTGGCCCGCTGACGGCGAAGACGCCGCAGCTGGCCTGGGCTGGCCAGCGCGTAGTCCTTTCGAACGACTGGTCCGCCGTTATCGACTGCACTGCCACCAGTGGCAGCTTCTACGTTCTCTACAGCGTGCAGGCCGGCCCTGGCTCGTTCACGGCAGCGCTACAGGGAAGCCTGGCCGTCGTTAGCCAGACCGGCCAGGACGCAATCGTAGAGGTCGCCTTTGACGGCACCAACTGCACTAGCAATGTCATCTTCGAGAACCAGGACCAGGCTCAGAACGACATCATTGCTTACATCGTGATAGGGCCCGACTTCACGGTTCCGACCCTGTCGAACGCCCAGCCTGTCAGCCAGCAGGTCCCGTTCGTGATCTACTACCTGAAGTTCGAGGACGCAACGCTAACGCTGGTCCCGGGTACACGCGCCGACCACAACGATGGCGCTTTCACCCCGAACGGCCCGTTTGACTCCTCGACCGATGTTACCGAGATGACTGGCGTCAACGTTTCCGCCGATGTCCTCGCCAGGCTGCGCGTGCGTGGCTGGGTGACGACGACGAACTGCCCGGTCCGCGACAGCGGCACCGGTGCAAACGGCGAGTTCCTCCCGGCCAACCGCTGCATCTTCCCTGATGACTGGCGCTTCAAGGCTGGTGGTGGAGTTGGCGACAGCCTTAACAACCCGGCAACAGTCGCCGGCTTCGCCGAAGAGTCGCGCCCGAACTTTGACAACGCCGGCGGCGGGACGCTTGGCGTCATCAACGCCTGGGATGCTCCGATGGCGCCGGCGCTGGCGCGCTTCGCGCTTGCAGACTCTGGCTTCCTCCGCCCGACGGATAAGGATGACGTCTACAGCCCGGCTACCAACAACAACCCGTTCTACACGGCAATGATCCCGGCCTCGACGTTTATCGCTCCGATCAACGCTGACCTGAGCGGTTACCTCTGGAACAGCTGGGGCGTGGGCAGCAAGTCCGGTCCGTACAACTTCTGGACCAGCCTGGCCGACAGCAGTGCGGAAGTCGTCTCCTGCGCCGGTCCTTCATCTGGCGTCCACTGGGACCCGACTACCGGCACTGAGACACCCTCGTGTGGCGACGGCTCTGCCGTTCTCACGGGTGGCTACAGCATGACCAAGGTCTACACCGACAACCACGGTGAAGCCATGACCTGGATCAACGGTGACGCAAACCTCTCGTTCCTCGAGTGCACGAGTTCGGCGAGCAGCGCGGGCCACATGATCGTTCTCCTCAGCGGTTACTACTGCGAGAAGGACGACGTGGTTGGCGACAGTACACTGAGTGGTTCGGTCGACTACCCCGACAAGAAGAAGCACTTCGCGATCCAGTCTGGTGACGTCACCATCGAATGGACATGGGGCGGAATCAAGGAAGTGAACGTCGTTGCTGGCGCTAGCGCTCAGTTCAACTACGTCGTCTTCCACGTGACCGACCGCGACGGCGAATGCCGCGCCTTTAATAACGGAGCTGGTCAGAAGACACTGCACTCCGTTCTGGGCGAACAGGTGACCTTCACGATTGACTCGCCGAACGGGATCATCTTCCCGGACGCCAACGGAATCCCGGCTGCCCTCCTGGGCACCTGGACGACGAAGACGGCCGATGTGACGACGTTCGACGCAAACGTGACCAACGCTCTGACAATCGCGCCAACGCTCGATGTCGAGGAGTGCCAGGCCTGGATCCACATCACAGAGAGCCTGCTTGGCCCGGTCAACGTCATCGTTACGGCCTTCGATCCTGAAGGTACAGTGACGTTCGACAAGATCATTAACCCGATCACGGCGCCGCCGACGGCACCGCCGACAACGCCGCCGCCGGCCACCCAGCAGAACCTCTGGGCTGACATCGACTGCAGCAACAACGTCAACCCGATTGACTCACTTAAGATGCTCCGCGCAGACGCTGGCCTGAGCGTGTCTCAGCAGGCGAACTGCCCGGCGCCGAGTACCAGCCTTGACGTGACCTGGGGCACTGCTGTTCAAACTACGACGACCGAGAAATGGGCAGACTCTGACTGCAGTGGTTCGCTCAACCCCGTCGACTCCCTGAAGGTTCTCAGGTTCGACGCTGGCCTGACCAACATCCAGCAGGAGCCTTGCCCGGACATCGGGTCTGAGGTTCTCATTCCGCAGCAATAGTCATCGGCAAGGACTATAAGGAGGTCACAGCAGAATGACATTGAACACAGCGAAGAGCAGAGGATGGACCGCGGCGGTAGCCGCGGCCATCCTCGCCACCGTCGCCGCACTCGCGATTGTGGGCGTTGCCCGTGCCGGGAGCGCTAGCGACCTGGTGTTGGGCTCGGCGACAGTCGCGCCCGGCGAGTCGGTTACGGTGGAGCTCACGGCCACGGTCGAGAACATGGGCTCGTTCAGCTTCGACTTTGAGTTCGACGCGACCGAGCTTGAGGTGACCGCGTGCACGTCGGGGTTCGGCGTCTGCACGATGGGCCTCGTGTCCCAGATCCACATGAACGGCGCCACGTCTGATCCTCAGAACGGAACCACCGGTGACGTCGTGCTGGGCACGATAACCTTTAAAGCCCTTGGGGCTGATGGCACGACGGTCGATGTGACCAGCGATGCCACAACCCAGTTCATCTCCGACGAGGTAGGCGATCTCTTGACCATTTCGACTCCGGCCGGAGTGATCACGATCGCCGCGCCCGTCGCGACAGCCTCGCCGACCGCGACGCCGGCTGCGGTTCCGCAGACCGGTGGCGCCCCTGGCACGAGCAGCGCCAACTCAATGGCATGGTTGCTCGCCGCCGCGGGTCTCGTTGTCGTCGCTGGTGGCGCCTGGGCCGTGACCCGCGTCAGCCGCGAGAACTAGCCCTATCCACCCGTAAATAGTGAGAGGGGCTCCTGCAAAGGAGCCCCTCTCTTTCTCTTTTCCTGAACCACGCAAGGCCCTTGATTGCTTTCCAAATCAAAGGTGAGTTGCTACACTTGCGACGATCCAAATACTCCTATTTCGGGGTTAGGGCAGGTGCCCGCACCGGTCCCCGATCGCACCCAGATCCGACAGGAGGCAGCACTATGACCCGCACCTCTGGACTGTCCCTTCGCGCGGCCATCGCGGTGGCAATCGCGCTTGCCGCGGTTTCACTGATGTTCCTGACGTCTCACCAGGAGACGGAAGCCGGCCCCGCCGCCGAGAACAGCCTCGCCATTTCTCCCGCGGACAGAGAGATCGGTGTCGGCGCCACGGCCTCCGTGAAGCTCGTTTCGATGCCGCCGGCGGAGAGCCTTTCCGCCTGGGTGCTCAAGGTCGCTTTTGATCCCGCGGTGGTGAGCGTCGACAGCTGCACTCCTGCGGCCAGCCCGCCTGGCAGTGTATTTACTAGCGCTTGCGAGGCCGCCGACCAGGAGGGCGGGCCGGACAAAGAGACGGTTGTCATCGTGGGAGCGATGTTGTTCCTGGGTTCGGAACGCGGTCTCGACGATGAGACCACGCTGGCGACGATCATATTCTCGGCCGTTGGCGCCATTGGTGATTGCTCAGAACTGACGATCAGCGTCGTCTCACACCTTGGCCCTGACCCGGCGGCCCCGGAAACCGGCCCCACGACAACGGACGGTGAAATATGCGTTGTCGAAGAGGCCGGCACGGATCGCCTCTGGGGTGATGGCGACTGCAGCGGCGCTGTGAATCCAATCGACTCGCTTAAGACTCTGCGATCCGACGCCGGCCTGCCTGTGTCGCAGACGGGTGACTGCCCGGGCATCGCTTCTGACGTTACTGTAGACGGAACGGCACGCCTCTGGAACGACGTTGACTGTGGGGGCGCCGTGAACCCGATCGACTCGCTCAAGACGTTGCGTCACGACGCCGGACTGCCTGTGTCGCAGACGGCGGGCTGCCCCGGAGTGGCAACCACAGTCACCGTCTCAAGCTGACGATCGTGATTGAACACAGACGGCTCCGGCCGGTTTCTCTGGCCGGAGCCGTTCTTGTGGTGGCTGTGGCGTCATGGTTTGTTACGGGTACCGGATCGGTGCTGGCAGATGCGAACGAGATCTCGATATCACCGGCCGCGGTCGAGATCGCGCCCGGCGGTGCAGTCACCGTTCAACTGGTCGCCGACCCGCCGGCGGAGACGCTCGCCGTCTGGGGGATCGACGTGATCTTTGACCCCGATGTCGTGACCACGTCGAGCCTCAACTGTGACACGCTGGATCCGCCGGCGGATTCGACAATGGTCGGACTCTGCGTCGTCGAGGACGAGGACGACAACGGCGTCGTAGACAGGCTGACCGCGCTGGGTGCTTTGGTCTTCAACGACGGCAGCGGTGGCCTCAAAGAGCGGACCGTGCTCGCTGACATAACGTTTACGGTCGTCGGCAGCCCAGGCGCCTGTACTGACCTCCGCCTCCGCGTGCGAATCCACGCCGATGAGGAAGGCGAGACGTTCCCCCTCCTTTTCGATGGCGTGATCTGCGTGGAGCAGGACGCCCCGCCGAGCGGCACGGTCGTCCCGCACACGCCGGCGCCGCGAACGTCGGAGCCGACGCCGTCGGGGGATAGCGGGCCGACGCTACCACCGCTGGGAGGCAGCGGGCCCGACGGTGGCGGAGAGACAACCGCTGACGGCGGTGAGACGCCCTCTGGCGGGCCTCAAGGCGCCTCACCGGGCGGTTCGGCGTCTCGGACGCAGGCGCCCGGTGAGGGCGGCGAGGACGGCGGAGGAGACGGTGGATCCGTTTGGGTCCTGATCATCATCCCGGTCGGGCTCGTCGCGGCCGGTGTTGCGGCATGGGCGGTCGTGAAGCGCCGTGGGACCGGCGCCGGGGCGGAAGGCGGCCCTTCAGCCGGATAGCCGGTTGAAGCCGCTGCAGCCGGTCGTGCCGGGCGCGGGCGCGATCATCCACACGCCGTCCTCCCGCACGTAGGCCGTCTGGATCGTGTACTCGTCATCGGTGAGCGCCCCGACGATGACGGCGCTGGCCGTATCGCCGGACAGGTTGACGTCGATCAGGTATTTGAACCGGATCTGCTGCAGCGCAGCGCCGAGGCCGGCGGCGTCCTCCTCGCCGGCTTCGACGAAGTCGCTGAATGAGCAGCGGTTGTGGAACTCCTGAGTAAACGCGTCATACAGCCCGGGCCATTCGCCGTCTGGCAGCGCCTCCACGGACCGTCTGCCCAGGTCGATGAGCGCCTGCCCATCGGCGTCTGCGGGTTCGAACGGGATGCTCGTGACGGTAGCGTTCGCTGTAGCCTGGACTGCCTCCCCGCCGTCGGCATCGCCGCCAGTCAGCAGGAGGACGAGCCCCAACGTCACGCCCGCGGCGAGCAGGACGAGGCCCGCGGCGACCAGCTCCGTGCGGCCGATGATGGGCCGCATCTGGTCCCGCTGCCCGGGGCGGCGGCGTTTTGGGCGTGAGGACATTAGAACGGGTTGGGGGCGAGCCGCGCCGGGTCATCCACGAGCCTCCGCAGCTCCGTTCGTGTCGTGTAGTAGATGGTGCCGTCCGGGGAGACGCGCGCCTCGCCGAAGCAGGAGTTTACGATGATCTCGCTGGCGGTGACCTGGTCGCCGGAGATGGTGAGGGCGCGAAGGACGCCGCCGGTCTGGCTGCCGTCGGCGGTTGCACCCTTCTGGCTCTCACAGGCGATGAGAGAGGTCCCAAGAAGTGCGTACGGGCTGTTGGAGAGGAACGATAGGCCCGACACCTCTACGAACGAGATGAAAGCGTTGGGCTCGAACCCCTCGCGGGCAAAACGGAATATGGCCTGGTTGCCAGGTGCCGCCAGGCAGTCGTCGAACGGGAACTCGCCCATCTCTGGCCAGCCATAGTAGCCGCCCGCCTCAATGGTGTTCAACTCTTCGCAGCTAATCGTCGTGTTGTCGGTGCCGAAGACGGAACCGGCCGCAGAGAAAGTGAAGGGGAACGGCTCGCGGAAGCCGTAGGCGAAGATGCGCGGGTCGGCGGCCTCATCATTCTCCAGCGGATTACCGGGGGCCGCCGCGCCATCCTTCGTTATGCGCAGCAGCTTGCCGACCGGCGTCCCCAGGTCCGTAAGCAGGTCGGCGTCCTTTTCGAACACGTCGTAGTCGCCGACGCTGGCGTAGAGGAAGCCATCCGGGCCGAAGTGTAACTCGCCGTTTGCGTTGTAACCGGGCGCCAGGTCGGAGGTCTCCGGGAAGTCCTCAGAGATGACGGTGAGGTCCTGGCCGCGGCCGTTGACCTCTGTCATCCGAACGAGCTTCGGACGGGCAACGTCGTGTTCCGCGGGCTCGCCATCGCGCGAGAAGGCAACTGTGCGCAAGAACTCGGTGTAGAAGGCGTAGACGAAGTGGTTGGCGTCGAAATCCGGATCGAGCGCCAGGCCGGTCAGGCCCCAGTCCTGTTGCAGCCAGTCGGCGACGACGATCTGCGTGAACGGCTCCGGTTGCAGAGTGCCGTCGGCGTTGATGATGCGAATGGTGCCTTTGAACTGTTCGGCGAAGAAGATGCGGCCGTCAGGCGCGAAGGCGATAGCGCTGACGCTGTCGGCGAAGCCGTCGGCGACGACAGTCTCCGCACGAAGGCCGAAGGCGAACTCCCCGCTACCGTCGTCGTCGCCGCCGCAGGCGAACGCTGCCAGACCGCCGACGAGGAGGGCGATGATGCCGAGAAGATACCGACGTTTCATCAGGCGGATGTTAGCAGAGCATCCCTCTACGGTATACGCTGTTGCTCGACGTGACTGCGGCGCATCCGCGCTTGATTGCTCGCCGTATCTAGCTCAAGTAGACTGTTAAGAAATCTCGTCCAAACGCCATTGTGCATAGATTGACCACTACTAGCAGACACTAGATGGCGAACTTCGAGGCTCACGCCGGCCCCCCACCCGCACCGACTGACCTCGTCAGGTTCTCTGTGGGTCTGCCCGGCATCAAGGTGCTGCTGGCGGCCGGACTGGTGCTGCGGCTGGGTCTTGCCTTCCTCCCCGGGTTCGGAGTGGACATCGCCACGTTCCAGTCCTGGGCAAATAGCCTCGCCAACGACGGCCCCGGGAGCTTTTACAACACAACTTCGTTCACGGACTATGCGCCGGGGTACATGTACGTGCTCTGGTTCATCGGCGAGGCGAATCAAGTCTTCGGCTTCTCGCAAGACCAGTACGAGTACATCCTCAAGATGCCGTCGATCATCGCCGATATCGCTTCCGGATACCTCATCTACCTCATGCTGGCGGATCAGAAGCCCGGCGTACGCCTGGGTGCGACGGCGCTGTACGTGTTCTTCCCGGCGGCTCTCCTGATCGGGCCGATCTGGGGCCAGGTGGACAGCATCCTCGCCTTCTTCATCTTGCTTAGCGTCTACTACATCGGCCGTGATAGGCCAGTGCATGGCGCCGTCGCCTTCACGATCGGCTTCCTGATGAAGCCGCAGGCGATCGCCGCGCTGCCGTTCCTGGCGTTCTGGATCATCCGCGACCACTGGGGCGACCGGCGGACGATCGTGCTTTGTACCGTCGTCCCGCTGCTTGTCATGCTGGTGCTGATCACACCGTTCTTCGAGTTTCAGCCGTGGCGGCTAGTCGAGGTGCTTTACGACGCATCCAACGTGGCGACGTACCGCGTGAACTCTTTCTGGGCGTACAATTTCTGGAACTTCGGCGGCATCTTTGAGCAGGGGTTCAGGTGCGACCTCCCCGGCTCTTGTGGAAGCGAGCAGGGGAACGAGCAGGCGACGGAGTGGTTCGGGATCGCCACTCGCTACTGGGGGCTTGGCCTCTTCACGCTGGCGATCGCAGCCGTGATCGGCAGCCTGCGCAAGGCTCGGGGCACCGGCTATCTGGCGCTGGGCGCGGCGCTGTCGGTGATGGCGTTCTACTTCTTTCTGACGCGAATGCACGAGCGCTATATATTCGCCGCCTTCCTGCCGTTCGTCGTTGCGGCGGCCCTCATCCACAGCCGGCTCCTCTGGGGAATGCTCGTCGTTCTGGCCGTGTCGCACTTCGTAAACC
>Ga0255058_10000779_pt1 | contig 18236 bp, 13 predicted proteins | sample Cases_109_9_MG_FD_188637 | JGI IMG/M metagenome (GOLD analysis project Ga0255058, IMG submission 188637) | Seawater microbial communities from Amundsen Gulf, Northwest Territories, Canada - Cases_109_9 | ecosystem: Environmental > Aquatic > Marine > Gulf | place: Canada: Northwest Territories... | reverse complement strand
GCGATTCCTCACCCATCATTCTCGCCTTCTCGGGCGGCCTCGACACCTCTTTCTGTGTGCCCTGGCTGAAGTCGCAGTATGGGCGCGACGTCATTACCGCGACGGTCGATACGGGTGGGATCGACAAGCATGCCGCGGCAGACCTGGCAGAGCGGTCACGGGCGCTCGGTGCGGTCGAGCACGTGTTGCTGGACGGCAAGCGCCTGTTTTTTGATTCGGTCCTCAAATACCTGATTGCCGGGAATGTTCGGCGGGGTCAGTTTTACCCGCTCTGCGTCGGCGCCGAGCGTGGCCTGCAAGCGGCTGAGCTGGCACGCCTTGCGGCCGAGCGGCAAGCCACGACCGTCGCACATGGCTGCACGGCGGCCGGTAATGACCAGGTGCGATTCGAGGTGGCATTACGAACCCTTAATCCACAACTGGAGATCCTGGCACCGGTGCGTGACAACAACTGGGTGCGCGAGGAGCAACTCGCCTATCTCGAGCATGACAAGCTGCCGCTGCCGGCCCAGGGATCCGCTTACTCGATCAATCGCGGACTCTGGGGGATCACGATAGGCGGGCAGGAAACGCTCACTTCCGAATACTCCATACCGGAAGATGCCTGGGTACTGTCTGCGGATGCCTTCGAACATCCGCGACCGGCCGCGAAGCACCGCTTGTCTTTTTTGCGCGGTGTGCCGGTGGCGCTGGACGGCGAGGAACTGGATCCGGTCGCGCTGATCGAGAAACTGGAAAAACTCGCGGGCTCGTACGGCGTTGGCCGCGGCATCCATCTGGGTGACACCGTGCTGGGCACCAAGGGCCGGGTTGCCTTCGAAGCACCGGCTGCAGTAACCCTTATCACCGCGCATCGCGAGCTCGAGAAGCTGGTCCTCAGCGCGCAGCAATCGCGGGTCAAGGACAGCGTTGCCGCAACCTATGGCGATCTCATTCACGAAGGCAAGCAGCTCGACCTCGCCTGCCGGGATATCGAAGCATTGCTCGAGTCATCGCAAGACCGGGTCAGCGGCGAGGTCAGCTTTACCCTGCGTCCCGGCAACCTGTTCGTCAGCGGCACGAGTTCGCCACATTCACTGCTCGCGGCAACCTGCGGTGTCTACGGTGAAGCTGCCGGAGAGTGGACGGCAGCCGATGCCCTGGGTTACGCACGAATCCTGTCGTTGACCGGATCATTGCAGACGCGCGCTTCGGGTGCGCCGGCGGAGGACTGACGCTTGCGCAGCATATTCGTCGACAAGGTTGCGTCTGTAGCGCAGCACAGCAACCTGGGGCACGAGCTCAGGGTATCCCCGGAGATACCCTGCGAAGAAGGCGTATTGCTGGCGGTCCGGGTACTCAACAACAAAACACGCTACAACCAACTCGAGCTGACCAGCGGCAGAATGGCTACCGTCAACCTGGGAGATGTCGTGGTCGGCGCGCTCGGGCATCGCAAGGCATTGCTCGGCTACTCCGGCCACCTGCCGCAGCAACTCGAGGTTGGCGGCAAAGTCCAGATTCTGAATATCGGCGGTGTTCTCGGTATTTGCGATTCCATCAACCCGGAAGTCGGCGCACCCTTCGACTGCGAGGTGCTGGGCACGGTACTGCACTTTCCCTACCTCGGTGAGCGCATCGGCGTGCCGGCGCGGGCGGGCGCGCGCACGTTGGACAGTGCAGCGGCTCTCGATACGAGAGCGGTGCCGATTGTCGCACTGGCCGGAACCTGCATGGACTCCGGCAAGACAGCAGCAGCCTGCGCGATCGTCAGTCGCTTGCGCCACCTGGGTTTCAGGATAGCTGCCTGCAAGGCAACCGGGGTATCGCTGCGACGCGACATCCTGGCGATGGAGGACGCCGGCGCACAGGACACCATGATTTTTTCCGATCTCGGCGTTGTTACGACGACTGCCGATAACGGTCCGGCTTTGACGCGCTCACTGCTGACGAGCCTGGCGGAGACCGGGCCGGACGTGATCGTAATCGAACTGGGCGATGGACTGCTTGGTGCCTACGGCGTCGAAGCCATTCTTTCAGACAGCGCCATCCGCCAGGCGCTGACAGCAGTCATCCTGTGCGCCAATGATCCGGTCGCCGCCTGGGGTGGTACGAAGATTCTCAGGGAGCAATTCGAGATCGATCCGGCCCTGGTCACCGGGCCGGCGACCGATAACGCAGTCGGCGTCGACCAGATCATGGAACGACTTTCATTACCGGCAATCAACGCCATGAGCAACGGTGTGGCGCTCGGTGACGCCGTGGCTGAATTGCTGCACGAGCACGGAGCGACAAGGACATGAGTATCGCTGCCGTTGTCCTGGGTTCGACCGGCTATGTCGGTGGCGAATTGTTGCGCCTGATCGACGGGCATCCGGAGTTGCAACTTGCGGCGGCGGTCTCCGCCAGCCGTAGTGGCGACCCGATTGCCGACGCGTTCCCGCACCTTGCTACCGCATACGGCGAGAGTCGTTTTGTCGCGCCCGGGGAATGGATCGGAAGGCTGGATCGCGCTACCGACCTCGCATTGTTTTCCGCAGCACCTCACGCTGCATCGGCTGCGATCGTCCGCGACTCGCTGGAGGCTGCCGACAGACGCGACCTGACTGTGCACGTTGTGGATTCCTCCGCGGACTTTCGTTATCGGGACGCCAAACAATTTGCAGCCGTTTACGGCTGCGCTCATCCGGCGCCGGCACTCATTGATAGTTTCTTCTGCGCCGTCCCGGAACATGAAAAGGAATTACCGGCGGCTCACGCCGGGCATCCCGGCTGCTTCGCAACGGCGGCACTGCTGGCCGCGGTGCCGCTGGTGGCGAGCGGCCTGGTCGCCAGCGACCTGTTCATCTCCGGTATCACCGGTAGCACCGGTGCCGGCCGTAGCCCACAGGCCGGCACGCATCACCCGGAACGGCACAGCAACCTGTATTCGTATAAACCGCTGGCCCACCGGCATGTACCGGAAATCAGCGGGTTGCTCGCCAGGGCGACAAAGAATGACGTGGTCATCAACTTCGTGCCCCATTCCGGACCCTATGCACGCGGCATCTACATCACATTGCAAGCGAAATTGCACAGCGACGTGTCGCCGGATTCATTGCGCGAAAGTTACCGGGCTTATTACCAGGATTCGGTGTTCGTACGCGTGGGCAGTGCTGCGCCGCGCCTGAAGGATGTCGTGGCAGGTAATTTCTGTCACCTCGGCGTGCACGTTGCGGCGGATACCGCCGTTATCATGTGTGCAATCGACAACCTGGTCAAAGGCGCGGCTGGTGGCGCCATGCAGTGGATGAATCGTTTGTGGTCGCTGCCCGAATCGAGCGGACTGTTGGCGGCCTCCCCGGCATGGACCTGAGCTTGTGAACGGCGCTCAATTGAAAAATCCACGGGAGCGGGAGTCCGCGGTGATGGTCCCGGTATACGGACAGCTCCCGCTCATACCCGAGCGGGCTGCAGGCTGTGACATCGTGACGGCCGACGGGCGCCGCATACTCGATCTGTATGGTGGTCATGCCGTTGCGGCGCTAGGTTATGGTCACCCGAAACTCATGCAGGCGATACAGGATCAAAGTCAGCGTCTGCTGTTTCAGAGCAATGCTGTTGCCATCGATATCCGGGCCCAGGCCGCGGAAAAGCTGGTGGCAGTCGCACCCGACAACCTGACGCGGGCCTTTTTCGTCAACAGTGGCGCCGAGGCAAACGAGAACGCCCTGCGAGTCGCCTGCGTCACCCGCAAACGCGGGAAAATTCTGGCGGTGACGCACGGTTTTCACGGCCGCACGGCGGCGGCCGCGACCGTAACCTGGAACGCGGCGGAAAGCTGGTACGGATTTCCGCAGACACCGTTCGAGGTCGATTTCATCCCGCGCAACGACGTTGACGCCGCCCATACCATGATCGATGCCAACGTTGCCGCCGTCATCTTCGAACCGATCCAGGGCGTTGCCGGCGCATTCGATCTTTCGCTGGAATTCGTTACGGCGTTACGCCAGGCCACGCGGGCCTGTGACGTCCTGCTGATCGCGGATGAGGTGCAAAGCGGTATGGGGCGGTCGGGCCAGTTTTTCGCCATGCAGGCATACGAAACACAGCCGGACATGCTGACCAGCGCCAAGTCGCTCGGCGGGGGCATTCCCTGTGGGGCGCTGCTGGTCGGTGACGAGCTTTCGGCGGCCATGAAGCCGGGCGACCTGGGGACAACTTTCGGTGGCGGGCCGCTTGCCGCCGCTGCTATCGTCGCGGTTATCGAGACTATTCAGAACGAAGACCTGCTGACCAACGTGCGCGCGCGGGAAGCGGAGATTCGCGAGTACTGCATCGTCGGACCCGTCAGATCGGTACAGGGCATGGGGTTGCTGCTGGGGCTCAAATGCGACCGCCCTGCCCGCGAGGTACAGGCGGCGTTGCTCGATCACGACATCCTGACCGGTACCAGCGCCGATCCCGAGGTGCTGCGATTGCTGCCACCGCTGCTGTTGCAGTCGGCGCATGTCAGTCGTCTGGCGGAAGCGCTGGCCAGCATTACCGCAAAAACCTGACCTGAGGAAACAAAAAATCATGAAAGCCTTCAACGACCTCGCCGACTTCTCGACTGAAGAGATCTCTGCAATGCTGACGCTGGCGAACCGACTCGACCGCGAACCGGAGCCGCAGGCACTATGCGGCAAGGTATTGTCACTACTGTTCCTGAGCCCTTCGCTGCGTACGCTGGCGTCGTTCCAGGCAGCCATGACCCGCCTGGGAGGCGGCTCGTTCGTGATCTCCCCTGAAATGTCCATTCACGGCCTGGAGACCCGGCCGAGTATCGTGATGGATGGCGCCGCAGCAGAACATATACGGGAAGCCGTACCGGTCATCGCATCCTACGGCGACGCCATCGGCATTCGCGCTTTCGCCGAACGCAGAGATCTCGAGACAGACCTGGCCGAGACAGAATTCGAGTCGTTGATCGATCTTATCGATACACCCTACATCAACATGGAATCAGCGACGAATCATCCCTGCCAGAACCTGGCCGACTGGAAAACACTGGACGATCTCGGCGTGCCGGCGAACGGCGGCAAGTTCGTCCTCAGCTGGGCTTACCATCCGAGAGCCTTGCCGCTCGCCGTGCCGGCTTCGACCCTGTACATGGCGGCAAAACGCGGCATGGACGTGACGGTACTGCGACCGGAAGGATTTGCGCTGCCGCAGACACTGATGGACAAAGCGCGCAAAGCGGCCGACGCGGCAGGCGGTTCGATCCGTGAAACCGATGACCGCACAGAAGCGATGGCAGGAACTCAGGTCATTTACGCAAAGTCCTGGTCGTCCACGAGCCATTACGGTGATCAGGTCGGGGACCGTAATCTGCGCAACGAGCTGGAACACTGGTGCGTGGACGAACCGTGGTTTGACAATGCCGCCGACGAATGCCGGTTCATGCATTGCCTGCCAGTACGGCGCGGTGTGGTCGTCAGCGACGCGGTACTGGACGGGCCACGCAGCGTGGTCATAGCCGAGGCCCGCAATCGCATGCTGGCGCAGATGGCGATCCTGCATCAGATGCTGGGGAACGGGTCATGAAACCCGGCCATGACCGTGCAGTAATCGTTTCTGCACTGAAACACGCCGCACCGTATATCCGGCTTTTCAAGCACAAGGTCTTCGTGCTGAAAGCCGGTGGCGAAGTATTTGCGGACCCGGCAAGCACCCGGGCGCTTATGGAGCAGGTCGGCATCCTGTACCAGGTTGGCATCCGCGTGGTACTGGTGCACGGCGGTGGTCCGCAGTCGACCGAACTGGCCGGCGCGCTGGGACTGAACAGCAAATTCGTCGACGGCCGCAGGGTAACGGACGGGCCGTCACTCGAGGTCGCCACCATGGTACTCAACGGACAGATCAATACACGCGTGCTGGCAGCGTGCCGTGACCTGGAAATTCCGGCGGTCGGCATCTCAGGCGTCGACGCCGGCCTGATCCGTGCGCACCGGCGGCCACCGGTGCAAAAAGACGGCGTTACCACGATCGATTACGGCTTCGTTGGCGACATCGATTCCGTCGACGCCGACGTATTGCAGAAACAGCTCGACAACGGGCTCATGCCGGTCGTCAGCCCACTGTCCTGCGACGCCTCGGGCACGGTGCTGAATATCAACGCCGACACTGTCGCCGCCGCCATCGCGGCGGAGCTGGATGCCGAAAAGCTGATTCTCGCAACGGGTGCGGCGGGTATTCTCGAAGACGCGGCGGACCCGCAGTCGCTGATCTCCTATGTCGACCGACCCGGACTGCGGAAGCTACGCGCAGACGGCAAACTCACCAACGGCATGCTGCCAAAGGCAGCAGCCATTGAAAATGCGCTGGCCAACGGCGTCAGCCGGGTGCACGTTATTTCCTACAAGCTGCCGGACAGCCTGTTGCTCGAGGTTTTCACCAACGAAGGTACCGGTACGCTGGTGGTCAACGACATCGCCGCACTGACGCCAGCGGAGCAGGCATCGACCGGAGCGATTTCATGAGCAGACTGTGGGAGAAAGGGCTGCCGCTGGATCAGCGCGTATTGCGCTATACGGCGGGGGAAGATCACCTGCTGGACGCGAGGCTGGTCAGCTACGATGTCCGTGGTTGCATCGCGCATGCCGAAATGCTCGCCGAGCAGGATCTCTTGAGCAGCGATGACTGCCAGGCAATTTGTGACGGCCTCGAGAAACTTTCCGCGGACTTCGCCGACGGCAAGTGGCAGATTGAACTGCAAGACGAGGACGTGCATACCGCGCTGGAATCGAGACTGACCGAGCTGATCGGGCCCGCCGGCGGCCGGCTGCACCTCGGCCGCTCCCGCAATGACCAGGTGTTGACCGCCATGCGCTTGTACCTGAAGGACGCCTGCGACCAGGTGACGGCAAGCGCGCAAAACTTGATCGATTCGCTTGCCGCACTCAGTGCGGCGCAGGGTCAGATCGCGCTGCCGGGTACCACGCATATGCAACATGCCATGCCATCGTCGGTGGCCCTGTGGAGCGACGGCTTTCGCGAAACATTCCGCGATGGACTGGACGGTCTGGCGGCTGCGCGCCGGCGCATGGACAAGAACCCACTTGGCAGCGCTGCCGGCTACGGCACACCCGGCCTGTCCATCGACCGGGAATCCACCAGCAGCAAACTCGGCTTCGCTGAAACGCAGACCCCGGTTACAGCCGTACAGTTGTCGCGCGGTAAAGCCGAGAGCGGACTGTTGTTTGAAATCACGCTGATGCTGCAGGACCTTGGCCGCCTCGCCTGTGATCTGCTGCTCTTTTACACGCAGGAATTCGGCTACATCGAGCTGGCCGCGGACGTGACCACCGGCTCATCGATCATGCCGCAAAAACGTAATCCGGATGTGCTGGAGCTGGTTCGTGCGGCTTCCGCCACGGCACAGGCCTGCCTGCAAGAGTGTCTTCTTATTACGGCCAAGCTGCCGTCCGGCTTCCAGCGCGACCTGCAGCGGCTGAAGCCGCCGGTGTTTCGCGCGGTCGACCTGGCCCTCGACAGCGCCGACATCATGGCGTACCTGATCAGCGGCCTTAAATTCCGGCCGGAGAACATCAAGCTCGACGATTCCTTAAACGCTGCCGAGGAAGCTTACAAGCTCGTGACCTCTCGCGGCATACCGTTTCGCGAGGCTTACCGGGAAGTCGCCAGGAAGTACGCCAGCTAGTACTCCGTCCAGGTGGTGATGATGGCGTACCAGGACAGCCGGTCAGCCGGCGGCACGGCAGCGGCTAAGCATCTGGTATACCATGCAAAACCATTTGCTGATCGAAGGCCCGGTGCTATGCCCATGCAACTGAAAGTATCTGTCGCCTTCTCCCTGAGTATTCTGTTGCTGGCCGCTTGCGGACAGAAAGGACCGCTTTATCTTCCGGGCAATCCCAGCCAGATCCAGACAGAAATTCCGCCTCAGAACCCGGTGACGGGTGTGGAGGATGAAGAAGACGAAGATGAAGACGAAGATTCCAGGCAGTAAGCACCGATAAATCCGTCATGAGCGATACTGATCTCGTCCTGGTAGACGGCTCTTCCTACCTCTACCGTGCTTTTCACGCCCTGCCCCCGCTGTCCAACAAGCAGGGCGAGCCGACCGGTGCCGTGCACGGTGTTCTGAATATGCTCAACAAACTGCTGCGCGAGCAGCAACCCGAGCACATCGCCGTGGTGTTCGACGCGCCGGGCAAGACCTTTCGCGACGAAATGTTCGAGGAATACAAGGCCAATCGGCCGCCGATGCCCGATGAGCTGCGGGCACAGGTCGCGCCATTGCTCGAAGCCATCCCGGCCATGGGCCTGCCATTGCTGCGCATCGAAGGCGTCGAAGCCGATGACGTGATTGGCACCCTGTGCCGGCAGGCTGCCGCTGCCGGCATGCAGGTTCTGGTGTCGACCGGCGACAAGGACATGGCGCAGCTCGTTGACGAAAACGTCACGCTGGTCAACACGATGAGCGACACCGTGCTGGATCGTGACGGCGTCAAGGCCAAGTTCGACGTGTGGCCCGAGCAGATCATCGACTACCTGGCATTGGTTGGTGACAAGTCGGACAACATCCCCGGGGTGCCGCGGGTCGGCGCCAAGACTGCGGCCAAATGGCTGAACCAGTACGGCAGTGCCGCAGAAATCATCACGCATGCGGACGAGATCGGCGGCAAGGTCGGCGAGAGTCTGCGCGACAACCTGGACCAGCTACAACTGTCGCAGGCGCTGGCGACAATTCACCAAGATGTCGAATTGCCGACCGAACCCGGCGAGCTACGACGCTCGCAGGCTGATGTCGACACGCTCAGCGCACTGTATACCCGGTTCGAACTGAAGACACTGCTGCGCCAGTTGCGGGATGCCGATACGAGCCATGATGCCAGTGCCGCGGAATCGGTGTCCCCATCGCGCGAAGGCAATTACGAAATGGTCCTCACGCAGAAGGACTTCGACCAATGGCTGGCGAAAATCAACCAGGCGGCACTGGTCGCGATTGATACCGAAACCACCAGCATCAATTACATGGAAGCGGAGCTGGTCGGAATTTCGCTGGCGGTCAAGGCCGGCGAGGCCGCTTACATTCCGCTCGCTCACGATTACCCGGGTGCACCGGAGCAACTCGCTCGCGACGCAGTACTCGCGGCGATGACAGGTTTTCTGCAAGATCCCGAACGCAAGAAAGTCGGGCATCACCTTAAATACGACGCGCATATATTTGCGCGGTATGACATCCAGCTTACCGGTATGCAGTTCGATTCGATGCTGGAGTCCTACGTGCTGAACAGTGTCGCCACGCGACACGACATGGACTCGACCGCCAGTCACTACCTCGGCGTCAGCACAATTCATTACGAGGACGTCGCGGGCAAAGGTGCAAAGCAACTGACGTTCAATCAAATCGATCTCGAGCAGGCGGCGCCTTATGCCGCAGAAGACGCAGACATTACGTTGCGGTTGCATCAGCACCTGTGGAGTGAGTTGCAGAAAACAGAGGCCCTCAGCCACCTGTATGAAACGGTCGAGCAACCGCTGGTTCCGGTATTGCTGCAGATGGAGGAGGTCGGCGTTTTAATCGACCGCGAGATGCTGGGCAAGCAGAGCGGCGAGCTGGCGAAGGCCATGGTGCAGCTCGAACAAAAGGCCCACGAACTCGCAGGCGGTCCCTTCAACCTGGGTTCGCCAAAACAACTGCAGCAGATTCTGTTCGGCGACCAGGGCTTGCCGGTCATTCGCAAAACGCCCAAGGGCCAGCCGTCGACCGCAGAAGACGTGCTGGCTGAACTCGCCGGCGAGTATGAATTACCGCAGGTGATCCTGGAATATCGCGGTGTCAGCAAGCTGAAGAGCACTTATACCGACAAGCTGCCCGAGCAGGTGGCGCCGGCGACCGGCCGGGTACACACTTCCTATCATCAGGCGGTTGCGGCCACCGGACGGCTCTCCTCCAGCGACCCGAATCTGCAGAACATCCCCATTCGCACCGCCGCCGGGCGGCGCATCCGCCAGGCTTTTATTGCCCCGCCGGGCTTCGTGCTGCTGGCCGCCGATTATTCACAGATCGAGTTGCGTATCATGGCGCACCTGTCCGCCGACCGGGGCCTGCTCAAAGCTTTTGCCGCAGAGCAAGACATACACCAGGCGACGGCGGCCGAGGTATTCGAACTGGACCCGGATGAGGTCACGGCCGATCATCGGCGCTCGGCCAAGGCGATCAACTTCGGCCTCATGTACGGCATGTCCGCGTTCGGCCTGGCCAAACAATTGGGCATCAGCCGCGGGGAAGCGCAGGAGTATGTGAACCTGTATTTCGACCGTTATCCCGGCGTCAAAGCGTATATGGACAATATCCGCGAACAGGCTCGAAGGACAGGCTTCGTGGAAACGGTGTTCGGGCGCAGGCTGTATCTGCCGCAGATCAACGACCGCAACCAGCAGCGCCGGCAATACGCCGAACGCAGCGCCATCAATGCGCCCATGCAAGGTACTGCGGCCGACATCATCAAGATGGCCATGATTTCGGTGCATCGCTGGTTGCGGCAGGAACAGCCGGCGGCCCGCATGATCATGCAGGTGCACGACGAACTGGTGTTCGAGGTCGAACAGTCCGCCGCGGAGCAGGTTCGCGACCGGGTGGTCTCTTTGATGAGCACCGCAGCCGACCTTGCGGTACCGCTCAAAGTCGACGCCGGAATAGGCCAGAACTGGGATGAGGCTCATTAGACATTTGCAGAAAACAGGCGGCTCCTGAGCGGCGATTCGATGTCTGGATTCGCGGACCGGGGTGCGCTCCAACGAGATAGTGGCAGTAGCACCATTGTGGGCGCCTGCGTGGCAATTCGAGGCCAGCACTTGGGCCAATAAGTTATTTAAATACAAATACTTGGAAACGCCGGGAACTCTCGGACGGATTCCTGTTCTTATACTGTGAGTGCATTAGTCACTCGCCCGCTTACCTCCCTAAGCGGGCGTGCAACAAGGTCACCCCAAACCTGTTGCGTTACTTGCCCTGGGACGTTGCAAAATGTTCCGGGGCTTTTTATTGGGTGCCGGTCAGGAAGCGATCCAGAGCGGCACGCGCTTCGTCACAGCCGCTCTTGTTCAGTGCAGAAAACAACTGCACCGTGACCGAATCGCCCAGCTCGCTTTTCACCTGCAATAATGCCGTCGATGCCTGACCGCGCTTTAGCTTGTCGGATTTCGTCAGCAGAATGTGCGTTGGAATATTCACGGATTTGGCCAGCGCCAGCATCTGCCGGTCGAAATCCTTGAGTTGTCGTCGAATATCGACGATGAGCAGTAGCCCGCGAACACATTGCCGCTTCTCGAAATAACGCTGCAGCAAGTCACCCCAATGCTGCCTCGTGGTATCTGAAACCCGGGCAAATCCGTAGCCGGGCAAGTCCACCAGACGCTGCCCGTCGCGCAGACTGAAGAAATTGACCAGCCGCGTGCGCCCCGGTGTTTTGCTTGTTCGGGCAAACTGACGCCGGTTCACGATTACGTTGATGGCGCTCGATTTGCCCGCATTTGAGCGCCCGGCGACCGCCACCTCAGCGCCCGTATCGGGCATGAACTGTTCGGGCGCATTGGCGCTCAGGACGAATTTGGCGTCTGGATAATGTGACATGGGATACGGCCCCGATGTGTGTATAATTCGGGCCTGCTGATGGGGTGGACTTCGGCCTATATTGACGGCTTCGGAGTCACGCAGCAAGGACCATGGCCGGTGTCCGGCGCCTGCCGGTCACAACCAGCAATCAGGCAGAGATACCACTGAAAAATTAAGCTTACGGTGGCTGAGTCGCTGGGTAAAAGTAACGCATTTTTGCAACGGTTAGAGAAAATGAAAGTCAAACACACCACATTAAGAACCTGTGCCCTTATCGTAGCCGGCGGACTCCTGCACAGCACGGTATTCGCCAACAGCCTGGTCGACGGATCAGCCGATGCCGGGCAGAGGAAGTCAGTCACCTGTGGCGCCTGCCACGGGCCCGACGGCAACAGTGTCAACCCGATGTGGCCGAGCCTCGCCGGCCAGCACGCACAGTATGTATATAAGCAGCTGCAGGCATTCAAGAACGGCAGCCGCAAGGATGTCCTCATGTCCGGCCAGGCCATGATGCTATCGGATGATGACATGCTGGATCTCGCCGTGTATTTCGAAGGTCAGACCGCTGCCGCCAAGGCTGTTGCTGATCCGTCGACGGTTGACAAAGGTGAAAGGCTTTACCGTGGCGGTGACAGCGAAAGCGACGTTTCAGCCTGCCTGGCCTGCCACGGACCGACCGGCCGTGGTAATCCTGCCGCATCCTATCCGTCGATCCATGGACAATACGCTACCTACACGGCCAAACAGCTGCGCGATTATGCCAGCGGTACCCGCGTGTCCGATGGGCCCACCCGAGTGATGCGCGACATTTCGAAGCGGCTCAGCGAAGAGGACATCCAGGCCGTGGCCTCGTACATTCAGGGCCTGAAGTAGGCACTGGCTACCGCCTCGCATCGCGCTAAACCATTTCGTCAAATACCGGTCAGAACCACTGATCTTTGGTAGGGATATTCTTATGAAACATAATGCTCTAATCGCGATCCTGTTGTCGCTTGCGCTGGTCGCCTGCAGTTCCGAAGCCCCCGAAACGGCAACCACAGAGCAAGCGCCCGCACCGGATGAAGCTGTGGTCGAGACAACGGCGGAAGCGACGCTTGAGGATGCCGAGGACGATGCTAAACCCGAGATGGTTGAAGAGTCCGCTGGCGAACAGGATGCGCAGACAAATGATCAGCCAGTCATCCTGGCGCAGGCAGATACGGCGACTGCCGGGACGGACTGGAAGTTCACCGAGGGCCAGCATTTCATACGCATGACGCCTACCCAGCCGACGCTGGGTGGTGCAGACAAAATCGAGGTTGCCGAATTTTTCTGGTACGGCTGCGCCCACTGTTACACCTTCGAGCCGCACATCAACCGTTGGGCGGCCAACAAACCGGCCAATACGCGGTTCATCCACATTCCGGCAACCTGGAATCCACTGGTGAAGCTGCACGCGCAGCTATACTACACCGAGGAAGTGCTGGTTAAGAGCGGCATGATCAGCGATCCGGCAGGATTCCGCACAGCGGTCTTCCGCGAGTATCACGAGCGTGGCAACCGCCTGACTTCGGAGTCTTCCATTCAGTCACTGTTCGGGCGCTTCGGCGTCAGCCCGGAAGATTTCGCCAGTACCTGGAAATCGTTTGAAGTGGCACAGAAACTGAGCGTGGCGGAGGACCTGGCCAGGCGATACAGCATTTCGGGCGTGCCGACTATCGTCGTTAACGGCAAGTACCGCAGCGGCGCCGGCGAGGCCGGCAGCTATCCGGCCTTGCTGGAAGTTATCGACGAGCTGATCGAACGAGAGACCGTCCGCTAAACGAGGGGACAGTCCCCTTCGGGCTTCCCCGTCAGGCTTAGCCGGCGTCCTCGGAAACGATCTGCCAGACATTACCGGGCCGGCGTTTCCAATACAGGCGTTTGGTCACGGTGACCGGACCGCCGGCGGTGGTCGAGACCTGGGTAAATCGGCTGAGGTAGAGGTCCGGCTCATCCGGGTCGAGCAGCAGCAAGACGTCCTTCAGCTCCACCGAAAGCAGTTCCCGCGCATCGAATACCTCCAGTCGGTATGACGCCCAGTCGGGCTTGTCCATACCCCGGTGCGTAAATTCATCGTGATAAAGCGTCAGATAGGTGAGCAGATCTCCCTGCTCCAGGCTTTGCCGCCAGCGATCAAGGACCGCGCGAAATTCCCGCCGTAAGGCGGCCAGTTCCGCAGGCAGTGCCCATTCGATTTGCCGTGCGACAATGACCGGTGTTGTGAGCGGTTGCAACCTGTCCGCCAGCTGCAGCAGTTGCTGGTTCGGCAACGCCAGACAGCCGTCCGTATCGCGTGGCGGTCGCCGTGGCTGCTTGTGATCTACTCCATGTAGCCAGATTCCGTTGCCCGTGCGAGCCTGATGCCGGTCCCAGGCATTGGGGTAATCGAGCGGAAACGCAGCGACACCATATTTGTCGGCCATCCTGCTGGTATCAAGTCTGTCCGTTATGAAGTACACACCGAGCGGTGTTTTCCGGTCCCAGGCTCGCTGTTTGCCTGCACCATTCAATCCAATGGACATGTAGCGCGCATCGACGTTAATTACAGCCTGTTCCTTTATTTCAAATCGGTACAGGGTCGCAGCGCCGGTATCCGCAATCAGCACATCGCGCAGCGAATCCGGCAACTCCAGCAGATACGCGGGAAGCTCGCCTGCCGCAAATCGTGACGGATTGGAATCCGCCCCGGCACGACTGCCCACGAACGCCAATAAAGTCATCAAAATCAGTAGTCTGTGTAGAAACGTCAGGGCCATTTTCCGGGTGATACGCTCAAAGCGGTGCTGTACCGGGAGAGATCTCATAGTACCGCTGCCGCCAGACCACAAAAAGGGGACAGTCCCCATTCGGGGACGGTCCCCGGGTTGGGAAGATCTCGTTCGTCCTGTCCTCGTTCCATTGTCTCCTCTCGTCGCTTTTGCCGCAATGCAGCATGAACTCCCGAGGCCAGCAGAGGTCTGAGCAAAAAATCGGGGTACAGACCACGGTGTCTGAAAATGAATCTAACTGAATTGAGTGCCCGCCACTGGCCGTCAGTCGCGGTTACAGTCGCACTGGTCACGTTGTTCGGGGTGTTGTCGATCGCGAAGCTGCCTATTCAGCTGTTGCCGACAATCGAGGAACCGCAGATAACCGTTGCCAATTTCTGGCGGGCGGCCGCGCCGGAGGAAATGGAATCGGCCATCATCGAGCCGCTGGAAAACGTGCTCAAGAATACACCGGGGCTTACTAACATCAGCTCGTGGGTCGGCCGCGGGACCGGGTGGATCAACTTGTCGTTTGCGGTTGGCACCAACATCCAGACGGCCAAGCTCGATGTCATCAATAACCTGAATCAGGCTCCGCCCAGACCGGCCGATGCCATCGAGCCGCAGGTGTTTGCGGGCGGCGGTGGACAAACGCCCGGTGCAGCGTCGTTGCTGATACGTGTGCTGCCGGACAATCCGAACAAGGAACTGGCCAGCTATCAGCAACTCATCGAAGAGTTTGTGCAGCCTCGCCTGGCGCGCATACCAGGCGTATCCCGTATAGAACTGCAGGGCGAGCAGCCGCGGGAAGTGCACATTGTGTTTGACTCATACCGTGCCGCGGCACTGGGTATCCAGGTCAACGATATCATCGCGACGGTTTCGCGGGCGACGGATGTTTCCGGTGGCTTTGCCGATGTCGGACGGCGGCAGTACACGGTACGTTTTGTCGGTCAGTTCGAACCGGACGATCTGCAGGGGTTGATCGTTGGCTGGAGCGGTGACCGGCCAATCAGTCTCAGCGAAGTTGCCGATGTCGAGATCGTGCCACGCAAGCAGGACGGCTTCACGCTGCGCAACGGTTTTCCCGCGTACTACATCACGGTACAGCGCGAGTACGATGCCAACACGGTATCGATTCTCGACGGTGTCAACGAGGCGATCGTCGAACTGAACGCCGGACCACTGGCCGAGGCAGGACTGGAAATCGACCTGAGCTTTGACGCCTCCGTGCACATCCGGCGCGCCATAGCGCTGGTCCGCAGCAACCTGGGACTGGGTCTCATGCTGGCTGTTGGCGTACTTTACCTCCTGATGCGCAGTCGTCGTGCAACCTTGCTGGTCGCCGCAACGGTACCGCTGTCGTTGCTGGTGGCTTTTATCGCGCTCTCCCTGTTCGGCAAGTCACTCAATGTCATTTCACTGGCCGGTCTCGCGTTTTCTGTGGGGCTGGTCATGGACGCGGCGATTATCACACTGGAAAACATCGTGCGTTGCAGGCAGTCAGGTCTTGATATCCATGCAGCGGCCGCCAAGGGTACGAAGCAGATAAGCGGGGCACTATTCGCCTCGACGGTAACCAGTGTCGCCATATTTCTGCCGGTGCTGTTCATGCAGGGCATGGAAGGTCAGCTGTTCCAGGACCTGGCACTGACGCTCGCGGTGGCCGTATCGGCGTCATTCTTCGTGGCCATAACGGTTTTGCCGGTCGCGGCATCCTACTTATTGAAAGATGAAGACGATGATCCGTGCAAACACTGGTGGCAGAGAATCACAACCTGGGTGATGAGGCTGACCGCAACGCCAGCCCGTCGCCGCGGCTGGATCGTCGCCATTCTCGGCGGATCGATGCTGGTAACGGTGCTGATGATGCCGAAAGCCAACCTGCTGCCGCAGGCGCCATCGGATTCGCTGAACGCGTTTTTTAATATGCCACCCGGCGGCACAATCGAGATGGTAAAAAATGAAATCGCCGGCACCATTGTGGAACGACTGAAACCCTACATGGACCATGAAAGGCAGCCCTATATTCGCGGCTACAACCTGTCGGCCTTCGGCGCTTTCAATGCCCTCTTCATTTATCCGCAGGATCCAGAGCGGATCGAGGAGATGATCCACATCGTGCGTGACGAGGTGCTGGTAGACCTGCCGGATACGCAGGCCTTTGTGCAACGTTCGTCATTGCTCAATTTCGGCTTCGATGGCGGAAGAAGTATCAACGTGGACCTGCAGGGCTCCACTATCGAGACCCTGTCCGAGGTCGCGGTACAGGGCATGAGCATCATCAATGAAGTCATCCCGGGGGCACAGATCAGACCGATTCCGGGGCTCGAAGTCGCCGAGCCGGAATTGCAGCTGGTGCCGAATGATCGCCGCATTACCGCGGCCGGCCTGGACCGCGCTGCTGTTGCCAATATTGTACGCGCAGTCACCAGCGGTACTTTTGTCGGTGAATACTTTGACGGCAACGATCGCATGGATATGATTCTGCGGGGCTCCAGGTGGCGCTCTCCGGAAGAGCTTGCCGACGTGCCGATCGCGACGCCGCTGGCCGGCATCCAGACGCTGGGCGAGTTGACCCGCATCGTGCGCACCGTCGGCCCGACGCAACTGTTGCGTATCGACGGTCAGCGCACGCTGACCCTCGCCGTTACACCACCGGACGACATGACCGTGCAGGAGGCGCTGGATAGGCTGCGCGATGTCGCCGGACCACGAATGCAGGCGGCACTGCCAGCGGGCGTCAGCATCAAGTATCGCGGCACTGCTGACCGTCTTGAAGCGGCATTTTCAAAGATGGGCGCCAATATCGTGCTGGCCACGATCATTTTGTTTTTAATACTGGCCGCCATGTTTCGCTCGCTCTGGGACAGCTTGCTGGTCCTCATGGCGATGCCGCTTGCGATGGCCGGCGGCGTATTGGCGTTGAATTTCATGAACCTGTTCACACGCCAGGCGATGGACCTGCTGACGATGATCGGCTTTGTCATCTTGTTGGGCCTGGTCGTCAACAATGCGATCCTGCTGGTCATGCAGACACGCAGTGGTCAGCGCCGCGGGCTGGATCGGACCGGTGCCGTCGCCGAGGCCGTACGCCTGCGTGCACGACCGATCTACATGAGCACCCTGACCAGCATTTTCGGCATGCTGCCCCTGATGCTGGTCCCGGGTATCGGCTCGCAGATTTACCGTGGCCTCGCAACGGTCATCATCGGCGGCATGGTGTTGTCGGCAATATTCACGCTTGTTCTCCTGCCGAGCGTACTACGCCTGCAGCCGCTCAAACTCAGTCGATTCATAAGGCGTCTCGGAGACGATCAGGGAGTACCCGCCGATGCATGACAAGTACAGGCTTGCAGCCAGTATCGCTGCCGCAGTATTGCTCACATCTCCCGCGGCCTGGGCCGTTAATCAGCCACCGGCGAAAATCGTGCAGACAACGAGTGTTGTGCGTTCTGAAATAACGCCGACGGTTTCGGTACCGGGTACTATCTACAGCCGCAACGAAGTACAGATAACAGCCGGTATTGCAGGGCAGCTGAATATGGTGGCCGAGCCCGGAACCATCATTCACGAAGGCGAGACGGTCGCAAGCGTTGACCAGTCTGCGCTGCTGTTGCAGCGGGCAGAGCAGGAAGCGTTACTCGAACGCGCCGAAATAAACGTGCGACAGCTGGAAAGCGAGTTGCGGCGTCAGCGTGAGCTGCAGGGATCAAATCTTGTTTCAGAATTTGAACTGGAGCAAACCGAGGCCAATCGCGATCTGGCCCGCAGCGATACAAAAATTACGAAAGTGCGCATCCGGCAAATTGATGAGCAAATTCGGCGCGCGGATACTCGCGCCAAGTTCACGGGCATCGTTGTCGAGCGCTTCCACCGGGAAG
>Ga0255058_10000777_pt1 | contig 18251 bp, 15 predicted proteins | sample Cases_109_9_MG_FD_188637 | JGI IMG/M metagenome (GOLD analysis project Ga0255058, IMG submission 188637) | Seawater microbial communities from Amundsen Gulf, Northwest Territories, Canada - Cases_109_9 | ecosystem: Environmental > Aquatic > Marine > Gulf | place: Canada: Northwest Territories... | reverse complement strand
TGGGCGCGACACCCCGCCGCGCAGCGGCGCCCGGTTTCTCGACGACTTTCTGGACCACCGGCCCGACACCCGCATCGCCACGGTCTGTGGGCGCTACTACGCCATGGACCGGGACCAGAGGTGGGACCGGGTCGCGCTGGCCTACGCCGCCATCGCCGAGGGCGAGGGCGAGAGAGCCGCCGATGCCCCGGCCGCCATCCGGCAAAGCTATGGCGCCGACCTGTCGGACGAATTCGTCAGACCCACCGTCATCGGCGACTACCCGGGCATGGCCGACGGCGACGGCGTGCTGATGGCGAATTTTCGCGCCGACCGGGCCCGCGAGATATTGCAGGCGCTGCTCGACCCCGACTTCGCCGGCTTTGCGCGGCGGCGTGTCCCCGCCTTCGCTGCGGCGCTCGGCCTGGTGCAGTACTCGGCGGATCTGGACGCCTTCCTGGAGGCCCTCTTTTCGCAGATCGAGATGACCGACACTCTGGGCGAGATCGTCTCCAAAGCGGGGCTCGGACAACTGAGGATCGCGGAGACGGAAAAATACGCCCACGTGACGTTCTTTCTCAACGGCGGCCGTGAGGCGCCCTTCGACGGTGAGGAGCGCACGCTCGTTCCCTCGCCGAGGGTGGCCACCTACGACCTGCAACCACAAATGTCCGCACCGGAGGTGACGGACCACCTCGTAGAAGCTATTCGGTCGGGCCGCTTCGATCTCATCATCTGTAATTATGCAAATGGAGATATGGTGGGCCATACGGGCGATCTCGCCGCCGCCGTGGCGGCTGTGGAGGCCCTCGATGGTTGTCTTGGCCGCCTTTACGAAACGGTCTTGGCCGCCGGTGGCGTTTTGCTTTTGACTGCCGATCATGGGAACTGCGAACAGATGGTCGACCTCGAAAGCGGCGAGCCGCATACGGCCCACACCATGAACCGCGTTCCCTTCATCCTGGTGGGCGGACCGGCGGGCATTGGCCTCGACGACGGATGTCTTGCGGACATTGCGCCGACCGCCCTGGAGCTTTTAGGCCTGCCACAACCCCGGTCCATGACGGGACGCTCGCTCATGCGTCATCGCGCGCGCGAGGCGGCGGAGTAGCCTTGCGTAACATTGCCAAAAAACGTCCGGCCGTAGGCGACGCCCCACGCGCCACACCTATGTCCCGCCGGTGGGTGGGGCTGCCGCTTTGCTGTGCGCTCCTGGGTTACGCGCTCCTGGGTTACGCGCTCTTGGGCGGTGCGCTCCTGACCGCCGGGCAGAGCCTCTCGGCGGCCGAGGAGCAGACGGACCTCGAGTCCCTGGAAAGGTCGATATCTCAGGATCGCGAGAAGGCCGAGGATCTCTCCGCAAGAACACAGGCCTTGGAAGAAGAGATCCGCAGCCTGCAGGTCAGCTTCACCGGCATGCTGCGCAAGATACGCCATCACGAACAGGCCATCGATTCGGCCGAGGAGACGCTGGCCGGCCTCGAGGCCGAGAAAGCCATACGGCTGGAGGAAATGGCGCGCCGCCGGGAAGAGTTCTATGGGACCCTGGCCGCCTTGCAGCGCATCGCCTTTCGGCCTCGGGCGGCGATGCTGGCCGCCGAACACCCGCCCATCGACACGCTTCGCGGCGCCTTGCTGTTGAGCGCGGCCCTGCCGGAAATCGAGGCCCGGGCCCGAACGGTGGAGAGCTTTCTTGCCGAACTGCAAACCCTTACACGGTCGATCGAAGAAGAGCGCCAGGCATTGGACAGCGCAGCGGCGACTTTGCAGCAAGAGCGGACCCGCCTGAGCGAGTTGATCGACCGAAAGCAGGCCGCGCTATCGGTCACCGAGACCGAGAAACGGGCGGCGGAGGCGCGCGCCGCCGAGTTGGCCAGCAAAGCGGAAAACCTTCGCCAGCTGATGGCGCTGGCCACGGAAGAGGCCGAGGCCGCGCCACCGCTACCGGCACCGGCCGACGACCCTGTTTCCACCGGTGAGGCGGAGACCGCCGAGCCAAGCACGCCGTCGCGGCCTCAGCTGGCCGCGCGCACTCTGGAGGCGCCCAGCCCGGTGCGCTTCCTGGCCGAAAATCAGGCGCAACTCCTGATGCCGGTCGACGGGCCGATCGTTGCCCGCTTCGGGCAGAACATTACGCGCGGACCGAATGCGGGGCAGCCGGCCAAAGGGCTTACCATTCGCGGCAAGGCAGCGGCCCTGGTGGTCGCTCCCTTCGACGGGAAGGTGGTCTATGCCGGAGCCTTCCGGTCCTATGGGCAAATCTTGATCATCGACCATGGCGGGCGATATCATACCTTGTTGGCGGGCCTGCATGAGATCAGTGCCACAGTCGGCCAATGGGTATTGGCGGGAGAGCCCATCGCAACCATGTCACCCCTGGACAACCAGCGCCCGGAACTCTATCTCGAGCTACGCCGTACGGGAGAGGCTATCGATCCGTTGCCATGGCTCGCCGACATTGACAGCAAAGTGAGAGGCTGATGCGTAAACTTCAACTCGTGGCCGTTATGGTCGGACTTCTTCTGGTGGCGCCCGTCGGTGCCTATGGTCAAGACAACGGTGCCGATACCTACCGGCAGCTCAAGCTGTTCAGCGACGTGTTCGAACGGGTTCGTGCCGGCTACGTCGAGGAGATCACCGACAAGGAGCTCATCGAGTTCGCCATCCAAGGCATGCTGAGCCAACTGGATCCGCATTCAAGCTACATGAACGCCGACTCCTATCAAGACATGCGCGTGCAAACGCGCGGCGAATTCGGCGGCCTCGGCATCGAGGTGACGATGGAAAACGGCTTCGTAAAGGTCGTCTCGCCGATCGACGATACGCCGGCCCATCGCGCCGGCATCGAAGCCGGCGACCTGATCACCCACCTCGACGGCGAGTCTGTCATGGGCCTGACCTTGAACGATGCGGTGGACCGGATGCGCGGCAAGATCAACACCGACCTGATCTTGACCATCCGCCGCGCCAGCGAAGAGCCGTTCGACGTGGTGATCACCCGCGCCGTCATCAAGATCCAGTCGGTGCGCAGCCGCGTCGAGGGCCGGGTCGGATATGTCCGCGTCACGACCTTCAACCAGCAGACGACGACCGGCCTGAACGACGCCGTGGCCAAGCTCAAGGAGGAAATCGGCGAGGACATCGAAGGCTACGTGATCGACCTTCGCAACAATCCCGGCGGCCTTCTCGACCAGGCGGTATCGGTATCGGACGCTTTCCTCGACCAGGGAGAGATCGTCTCGACACGGGGCCGGGATAGTGATAACGCCCAGCGCTTCAATTCCGATGCCGGCGACATCACGGATGGCAAGCCTCTGATCGTTCTGATCAACGGCGGCTCCGCCTCGGCCTCGGAGATCGTCGCCGGCGCGCTGCAGGACCATCGGCGGGCCATCATCATGGGCACCCGTTCCTTCGGCAAGGGCTCGGTACAGACGATCATCCCCTTAGGCTCGCATGGCGCCATGCGGCTGACGACGGCACGCTACTACACGCCGTCCGGCCGCTCGATCCAAGCCAAAGGCATCGACCCCGACATCGAGGTCGAGCGGGTGGTTATCGACGAGCCCGAAGATGATGGCCCTCTGGGGCGCCGCGAGGCGGACCTGCGCGGGGCGTTGGACAATGACGGCGGCAACGGCGGGCCCGGCGACGAGGACCCCGACGGCGAGGCGCAAACCGACAGCCGCTCGGAGCAGGCTCAAAGCGACCTCCAGCTGACAAGGGCGCTCGATCTGCTCCATGCACTGGCAATCTACAACGAACAGCCGCAGACGAACTGACGCGCGCCTGCGGCCATAAAGGAGTCTTCCTTGGCAGGCCGCGTCTCGAGGGCGGGAAAACCGCTCCTGCTGGTAACGGTACTGCTGATCGTCGGGATGTCGGCGGCGGCAGGGCTCTACCTTGCGCTGGGCGACCGTCAGGACGCCGGAGAGCGCGTCGTCACCCGAATCGCGATCTCCGAAGATGAGGCCTCGGCGGCCGGTCAGGGCGACGACGCCCCGGACGCACCCGAGGCATCCGCACCCGAGGCATCCGCACCCGAGGCATCCGCACCCGAGGCGACCGGGAGCGGATCCGAGGCGGCCGCTCCAGACAACGGCGAGACCGACCAGCCGACGACCGCCGACCTCTCGGCCACCGGAGCCGACCAGCCGGCGGCACCCGAGGACGACACGCCCCCCGACAGCGAAGAACCGGGAGAGACGCCGACGCAAGACGCGGCGGCGCCGGCCGACGACCTATCGTCCGCCGACCAGGAAATCCCCGCCTGGCGCCGGTATGCCGCGCCCTTCGATAGCTCGGATACCCGAGCGCGTATCGCTGTCGTGGTTACCGGCCTGGGGCTCTCGGATACGGCCACCGAGGCCGCCATCCGCACGTTACCAGCGGCGGTCTCGCTCTCCTTTACCCCCTATGCCAAGAACCTCAGGTCCTGGGTGACGCTGGCCCGCTCCAACGGCCATGAGGTCTTGCTCGACCTGCCGATGGAGCCGACAACCTTTCCCAACGACGACCCGGGTCCGCGCGCGCTCATCACGTCGCTGTCCACGCAGGAGAACCAGGAACGCCTCGACTGGATCCTCGATCAGGCCGATTCTTACGTCGGGCTCGCAGGGTACATGGGCTCGCGCTTCTCCGCCTCGGAAGAACAACTGCGCCCGGTCTTTCAGGCGCTGAAAGACCGTGGCTTGCTCTACCTCGACAACCGACCGGCCGATGGCTACGTGGCGGCCAGACTGGCGCGCAAGATGGGCCTGGTGCATGCGGTCAACAACCGCCGCATCGACGACCGGCAGGCAAGCCGCTTGACGGTCGACGCGCGTCTGGCTCAGATCGAGAGGGTGGCGCTGACCGAACGTGTGGCGGTGGCCATGGCAAGGCCCTTCCCCGTCACGCTGGAGCGCCTCGCGGCGTGGCTGGCGGAACTCGACGAGCACGGCTTCGTCCTCGTGCCCCTAACCGCCGTCGCGAACCAGCAGCCCGCCTATTGACCGGAGGACGGGGTATGGACCCTCTAAGTTCGATGACCAAGGCCGCGGCGCGCGACGATCGGGACGCCGTGCGATGACCCGAGCCAAACCAAAAGACCTTCCCTATCGTCGCGGCGTCGGCATCGTGCTGTTGAACCCACACGGCTTGGTGTTCGTCGCCCGGCGCATCGACACCCCGGCGGACGCCTGGCAACTGCCGCAAGGGGGAATCGACAAGGGTGAGAAGCCCCCGACCGCCGCCTTTCGCGAGCTGGAGGAGGAAACCGGCACGGCCAGGGCCGAGATCCTCGCCCAGACCCGCGGCTGGATCAGCTACGACTTGCCGGCCGACCTGGTGCCCAGGGTCTGGAATGGCCGCTTCCGGGGCCAGAAGCAAAAATGGTTCGCGATGCGCTTTCTCGGCCGCGACTCGGACATCGATATCGCCACCAAGAATCCGGAGTTCGACGCCTGGAAATGGGCTCCCATCGACAGCCTGCCGGAGGTGATTGTCGCCTTCAAGCGCGCCCTATACGTGGAACTGGTGCGGCAATTCAAGCCGCTAGCCGAGAAGGTGGCAGCCGGCGGCGGTGAGACATAACCGTGCCGCGCCGTCGCGGGCGATCCCGGTTCGCCCAATCACCGCGCCGCACCGAGGCTTCCGACGTTCCCCGCGCGCATCCGCAACAAACGATAGCTTACGGCCGAGGTCCAGCGGGCGAGGCGGCCATGGGGCTTCAGTCCGGCCGCCTTGAAGGTCATTGCCACGGCGCGCCGCACATGGTCGGGCCGGTAGCAAACGAAGGCACGGGAAAGGTAGGCGCGCGCCCAACGCTTACGATCGTAGGGCTCGTTTTCAGCGTTTGCCGCATAGTACGCGTACGCCAGCTCGTCATCTTCGCTCTCGCCGATACGACCGGCCGCGACCAGGAACCGGCGCAAGCGCCCGATCCGCTCTTTTACGAGATAGCGCTTCAGATGCCCATAGAAGAGCTTGTAGTGCCGCAGCTCGTCAGCGGCGATTCTGCGGCAGATGTGCTTGAGAACCGGCTCGTGCGTCGCCTCCGCAAGGGCCGTGTAGTAGGAGGAGGTGCCGGCCTCGACGATGCAGCGCGCCACCAACTCGCCGGCCCGCGAGCCACGTACGGAGTGTTCGGCCTCCACCGGAATTCGATAGCCTTCGACGAAACGCCGAAAGCGCGCGTCGAAGTCGAAGGACGGATCGGCCCGGCGCGCCCACTCAGCCAGGGCCGCGCCGTGCTGGATCTCCTCTTGCGCCCAGTTCTTGGCGGCCGCCTGGAATTGCGGGTCGGCAGCGAAGACGTTGCACAGATAGGCCGCATAGTCGGCGCCGTTATATTCGACCATGCTCGCCGCTTTGACGATCTTGAGAATGTCCGCATCGACCTTCGACGGGTCGAACTCGGACCATGGTATATCGCTCAACGTCCAACGCATGGCGATACTTGCTGCCCCAAATACCTACGCACGGTTCCCAGGCCCGATGCCGATCGAAAGCGATTGCACGCTCGAAGGTATCAGACGCGGCCCGGGGGACCAAATTTTTAGGGTCATGGTTGGTTCGACGTATACCGGCAGGTCAAGACGACACCTGCAGCTTCGCCGCCGCCGTGGCGATCTTTCTTTGGATGGCGGCCTTGTCCTCGTCGGTTTTGGTGTCGAGCAGGTCGTCTTGCAGGTTCTTGAGCTGATGTTCGACCTCCGCGCGGTCGATGTCGCTCACCGGCATCGCCTCCTCGGCCAACACCGTACAGCGTGACGGCGTCACCTCGGCGAAGCCGTCGGCGACGAAAATGGTCTCCGTTACCTGCCCCTGCTCGTAGACCTTGATCACGCCGGGCCTGATCGCCGAGATCAAGGGGCTGTGCCTGGGCAACACGCCGAAGTCGCCTTCCGCACCCGGCACGACGACCATGTCGACGCCGCGCGAAAAGAGCAGACGCTCCGGCGAGACAAGCTCGAAATCGACATGATCGGTCATCGTACCCTATCCGCTGTCGTGGCGAGCGAACGGACGCTCACGCGGCCTCGGCCGCCAGCTTGCGGGCCTTCTCGACCGCCTGGTCGATATTGCCCACCATATAGAATGCCTGCTCGGGCAGGTGATCGTAATCACCCGCGACGATCCCCTTGAAGCCGCGGATCGTCTCTTCCAGCGGCACCTGCACGCCTGCAAAGCCGGTGAAAACGGCGGCCACGTCGAACGGCTGCGACATGAACCGCTGGATCTTGCGCGCCCGGGACACCGTCTGCTTGTCCTCTTCCGACAGCTCGTCCATGCCGAGGATGGCGATAATGTCCTGCAGCGCCTTATAGGTCTGCAGCACCCGCTGGACCTCGCGGGCGATGGCATAGTGTTCCTCGCCGACCACCGAGGGGTCGAGAATTCGGCTGGTCGAATCGAGCGGATCGACCGCCGGATAGATACCCAGCTCGGCGATTTGGCGGGAAAGCACTGTCGTCGCGTCGAGGTGGGCGAACGAGGTCGCCGGCGCCGGGTCGGTCAAGTCATCGGCCGGTACGTAGATCGCCTGAACCGAGGTGATCGACCCCTTCTTGGTAGAGGTGATGCGCTCCTGCAAGGTTCCCATATCCGTGGCCAGGGTCGGCTGGTAGCCCACCGCCGAAGGGATGCGCCCGAGCAGCGCCGAGACCTCGGATCCGGCCTGGGTAAAACGGAAGATGTTGTCGACGAAGAAGAGCACGTCCTGACCTTCCTCGTCGCGGAAGTATTCGGCCTGGGTCAAACCGGTCAACCCGACCCGCGCGCGGGCGCCCGGCGGTTCGTTCATCTGTCCGTAGACCAGCGTCACCTTGGAGCCTTCACCGTCGAGCTTGATGACCTCGGACTCGATCATTTCGTGATAGAGGTCGTTGCCCTCGCGGGTGCGCTCGCCGACCCCGGCGAAGACGGAATAGCCGCCGTGGGTCTTGGCGATATTGTTGATGAGCTCCATGATCAACACGGTCTTGCCCACGCCTGCGCCGCCGAACAGGCCGATCTTGCCGCCCTTGGCGTAGGGTGCCAGCAGATCGATGACCTTGATGCCGGTGATCAGGACCTCCGCGTCGGTCGATTGGTCGGCGAATTCCGGCGCTTCCCTATGGATCGGCAGCTTCATCTTAGCGTTGACCGGGCCGCGTTCGTCGACCGGCTCGCCAATCACGTTGATGATGCGCCCGAGCGTCTCCGGGCCTACCGGCACTTCAATGGGGCCGCCGGTATCGGTGACCACCTGGCCGCGGACTAGGCCCTCGCTCGAGTCCATCGCGACGGCACGCACGACGCTCTCGCCCATGTGCTGCGCGATCTCGAGGACGAGGCGCCGGCCTTCGTTCTCGGTCTCCAGCGCGTTCAGGATCGGCGGCAGATCGCCTTCGAATTGCACGTCAACGACGGGTCCCATCACCTGCGTGATCTTGCCGACGAGATTCTTAGCCATTTAAGTCGCTCCCTAGCACCAGACGGGCCGATGGACGGCCGACATATAAAATCGGGTTACATAGCTTCCTTCGCGGAAATGATCTCGATGAGCTCGCCGGTGATCGCCGCCTGACGTGTACGGTTATAAATGAGCGTCAGGGATTTGATCATATCCCCCGCATTGCGGGTCGCGCTATCCATCGCGGTCATGCGGGCGCCGTGCTCGCTCGCCTGATTTTCGAGCAGTGACCGGAAGATCTGCACCGCAAGGTTTCGCGGCAGCAACTCGGCCAGGATCTCCTCCTCGTCCGGCTCGAATTCGTAAATCGCCCCGCCGAGGCCCAGCGAATTTTCGGTCCCCCCGGCCTCCGCATCGTCATCCTCCTCGATGGCGAAGGGGACGAGTTGTTGAGCGGTAACGAACTGCGTCATGGCCGATTTGAAGCGCGCATAGACTATGGTGCAGACATCGAACTCCCCGGCCGCGAACATCTCGATCACGCGGCCCGCGATGTCGCCGGCGGTGCCGTATTCGACGCGCGGTTTGGCTATGTCCTCGATGGTGTCGACGATCTGCTCGCCGAATTGCCGGCGCAACTGATCGCGCCCCTTGCGACCGACACAGAGGATCTTGATCTGGTGTCCGGCCTCCTGGCGCTCGGCGATCAGGCGGCGCGCCTCGCGCACGATGCTCGAGTTGAAAGCGCCGCACAGGCCGCGGTCGGCGGTTGCCACGATGATCAGATGAACGTCGTCGCGTCCGGTTCCAGCGAGCAGCTTCGGCGCCCCGGAACGGCCGCTTACCGCCACGGCGAGCGATCCCAGCATACGCTCCATGCGGTCGGCATAGGGGCGTGACGCCTCGGCACTCTCCTGCGCGCGTCGTAGCTTGGCCGCCGCGACCATTTTCATGGCCGAGGTGATCTTCTGCGTCGACTTGACGCTGTCGATCCGGATCCGCAGATCCTTTAGATTGGCCATGTCCTAGTCTTGCCTCTTCCCGCCGCGGGCGTGCGCGTTCGTGAGCCGATCGAAACCCGTGGCCTCACCCCGCAAAGGATTTGACGGCGCCCTCCATGAAGGCGCCCAGTTTGGAGTCCGTCTCTTCCGATATCGCCTGCTCGCTGCGAATCGTCGAAAGAATTTCCTGCCCGTTCGCCCTCAGCTCGGACCTCAAGTGCGCCTCGAAAGCGGTAACGCGGTTGATCGGGGTCTTGTCGAGATAGCCGCGCACGCCGGAGAAGATGATGGCGACCTGCTCTTCCACCGCCAACGGCGCATACTGCGGCTGCTTGAGCAACTCGGTCAGGCGCGCGCCGCGCGCCAACAAGCGCTGGGTGGCCGCATCGAGATCCGAGGAGAACTGCGAGAAGGCCTCCATCTCGCGATACTGCGCCAACTCCAGCTTGATCGAGCCGGCGACCTGCTTCATCGCCTTGACCTGGGCGGACGAGCCGACGCGGCTGACCGAAAGGCCGACGTTCACCGCGGGGCGCACACCCTTATAGAAAAGGCCGGTCTCGAGGAAGATCTGCCCGTCGGTGATCGAGATCACATTGGTCGGAATATAGGCCGAGACGTCGCCGGCCTGCGTCTCGATCACCGGCAGCGCCGTCAGGGAACCCGAGCCGTTATCCTCGTTCATCTTCGCGGCGCGCTCCAAAAGGCGCGAGTGCAGATAAAAGACGTCGCCGGGGAAGGCCTCGCGACCCGGCGGGCGGCGCAGCAGGAGCGACATCTGCCGATAGGCGACGGCCTGCTTGGAGAGATCGTCATAGACGATCACCGCATGCATGCCGTTGTCGCGGAAAAACTCGCCCATGGTGCAGCCGGCATAGGGGGCCAGGAACTGCATCGGCGCCGGCTCGGAGGCGGTCGCCGCGACGATGATGGAATATTCGAGCGCGCCCTTGTCCTCCAGGATCTTGACGAACTTGGCCACCGAGGAGCGCTTCTGTCCGACCGCGACGTAAACGCAATAGAGCTTCTTGGACTCGTCGTCGCCCTGATTGATCGGCTTTTGATTGAGGAAGGTATCGAGCGCAATCGCCGTCTTGCCGGTCTGACGATCCCCGATGATAAGCTCACGCTGGCCGCGGCCGATCGGGATGAGGCTGTCGATCGCCTTCAAGCCGGTCTGCATCGGCTCATGCACCGACTTGCGCGGGATGATGCCCGGCGCCTTGACCTCCACCCGGCGGCGCTCGTCGCTGGCGATCGGGCCCTTGCCGTCGATGGGGTTGCCGAGAGCATCGACCACACGGCCGAGCAGCCCTTTGCCGACCGGCACATCGACGATGGTCCCGGTCCGCTTGACGATATCGCCCTCACCGATGCCGCGGTCACCGCCGAAGATCACCACACCGACGTTGTCGACCTCGAGATTGAGCGCCATGCCCTTGATGCCGCCCGGAAACTCGACCATTTCACCGGCCTTGACGTTGTCCAGGCCATAGACGCGGGCAACCCCGTCGCCCACCGAAAGCACCTGGCCGACCTCGGCGACATCGGCCTCGGTGCCAAAATTCTCAATCTGATCTTTTAGGATGGCGGAGATTTCCGCGGCGCGGATATCCATCATCCGACCCCTTTCATGGCGAGTTGAAGTCTCTGCAGTTTGGTCTTCAAAGAGTTGTCGATCATCCGGCTGCCGACCTGCACGACCAGGCCGCCGATCAAGCTGGGATCGACCGAAACGTCGACCTTAACCTTGTTGCCGGCGATCGCGCGCAGGGCCTCGGTCAGGCTTTCGCGCTGCCCGCCGGTCAGATCGCGCGCCGTGCTGACCTTTGCCGTCACCTCGCCCCGGCGGCGTGCCAGTTCGGCCAGATAGGCGTCGATCATCGAGGAAAGGGCGAAAAGCCGGCGGTTGGCCGCGACGACCAGGACGAATCGGCGGGTCAGCTCGCCCAACTCCATGCGTTCCAGAACCGCCCGAAAGGCATTGGTTTTCTGTTCGCGCGAATAGAGCGGGCTGCGGGCCAATTCCAATAGATCGTCGCTTTCCGCAAGCACGGATTTGAGGGCGCGCAGGTCGCCCGCAACCTCGTCCAGCTGCTTCTTGTCGTCGGCAAGTTCGAGAAGCGCCTGAGCGTAGCGTCCGGCAATACCGCTCAAGCTCGTGTCTTCACCAGCCAAGCCAGATGCCCCCATTCCTCGTCCTAAAACCCTACCCGCCGGGGCCGGCCCACATTTCCATACGTGACCTGGCCGTTAGAGGCGCCTTGCCCCCTGACGAGCGCGCGTTTGGTATCATAGTCATTCGGGCCATGCAAGCGGGCATGGAAAGGTACGGCGGCGGCTTAGCCCTAGCCGGCGAAGTAGCGCTGCGCGGTCAAAGAAAGCTCTGCGGATCGACGTCGATCTGCAAGCGCAGTTGGGCCGGGAACCGGCGGCCGGCGAGCCACTTGCGAATATGTGCCTGGATCGGCTGCCCGCGGCTGGTGCGCAGCAGGAAGCGGCGGCGGTGACGGCCGCGCAAGATGGCCAGCGGCGCCGGCGCCGGGCCCAAAACCTCCACGCCATCGCCGCCAGGCGCCGCCCGCGCCAGCTCGCCCGCGACCGCGTCCACGACCCGCTGATCCGGCGCCGAGAGGATAAGCGCCGCCAGGCGCCCATAGGGCGGAAGTCCGGCTCGTTTTCGGCCTCCGGATTCGGCGGCGATGAAGCGCTCCCGGTCGCCGTCCGCAAGCGCCTGCATGACCGGATGGTCGGGGTCCGTGGTCTGGATCAGCACCCGCCCCGGACACTCGGCCCGCCCGGCCCGCCCGGCCACCTGCTGGAGAAGCTGGAAGGTCCTCTCCGCGGCCCGCAGGTCACCGCCGTACAGGCCGAGGTCGCCGTCGATCACCCCGACCAGCGTCAGATAAGGGAAGTGATAGCCCTTGGCGGCAATCTGCGTGCCGATCAGGATGTCGACCTCCCGCGCCTCGACGGCGGCGATCAACTCGGCCGCGGCGGCCGGCCCGTGCATCGTATCGCTCGCCATGAGCGCCTGACGCGCGTCGGGATAGAGCCGCTTTACCTCGTCCGCCAGGCGCTCGACCCCCGGCCCGCAAGCGGCAAGGGTATCAGGAGCAGCGCAGGCCGGGCACTTGGCCGGCAATGCCTGCCCGAAACCGCAGTGGTGACACTGCAGGCGGCCGGCCAGGCGATGCTCGACCAGCCAGGCCGTGCAGTGCGGGCACTGAATACGGTGACCGCAGGCGCGGCAGAGGGTCAGCGGCGCATAGCCTCGCCGGTTGAGGAACAACAACGCCTGCTCGCCCTCCGCCAGGGTGGCCGAGAGGGCGCCGCGCAGGGTCGTCGAAAGCCAGCTTTGACCGGCGCTGCCCGGCACGCCCGGATGGCGCAAGGGACGATCCCGGCGCAGATCGACCAGCTCGACCTGCGGCAGCACGGCACCGCCGTGGCGCTCCTCCAGCAGGAGGTGGCGGTAGCGCCCGCGCTCGACGTTGGCCAGGCTCTCCAGCGAGGGTGTCGCCGAGGCAAGGATGACCGGCGCTTTTTCCAGCCGCCCGCGAACCACGGCCATGTCGCGGGCGTTGTAGGGCACCCCGTCCTCCTGCTTGTAGGATTGGTCGTGCTCCTCGTCGACGACGATCAAACCCAGCGCCTGATAGGGAAGAAAGAGCGCCGAGCGCGCACCGACCACCACCTGCACCCGCTGCTCGGCGACCGCGCGCCAGGTCTCCCGCCGCTCCTTTTGCCCCAGATCGGAGTGCCACACACCGGGATGCGCGCCGAAGCGCGCGGTGAAGCGATCGAGCCACTGTGCGGACAGGGCGATCTCGGGCAGCAGAACCAGCGCCTGCTTGTCCCGGGACAGGCACTCGGCGACGGCCTCGAAGTAGACCTCCGTCTTGCCGGATCCGGTGACCCCGTCGAGTAGGGTCACGCTCTCCCCGTCGCTCGCCACCGCGCCGCGCAAGGCCTCGGCGGCGGCGGCCTGCGTGGCGGATAGGGGCGGGCCGTCGCGCGACCAGTCGACGGCGCCGAAGCGCATGCGCTGCTCGGCCTCGAGCGCCTCGACGATGCCGGCCCGCTCCAGCCCCTTGACGACCGACGACGACACGCCGGCCAACCTGGCAAGCTCGCTCAGCGTCCGCCCCAGGCCGTCGGCCGAGACCTCCAGCACGCGCCGCCGCGCGGGGGTAAGGCGCAGGTCCTCCGAGCCCTCCACCCGAGCCGCATCAGCCAAGCGGTAGAGCTTTACCCGCGGCGGCGGGCGCAAGGCCTCGCGCATGCTGAGCGCCATGCGCAGCACTCTTCCTGTCGGCACGATGTAGTAGGCCGCCACCCACTCGATGAACCGCAGGGCCGCCTCGCTCAGGGGCGGCGCCGGAAGGCGGGCCCGCACCTCCTTGAGACGCCCGTCGGGCAACGGCGGCGCCTCGGGATTGGCGGTCAATCCGTCGTGGTCCCAGACGACTCCACAGGCTTCCCGGCCGCCAAGCGGCGCCGTGACGACCGCGCCTGGGGCTAACTCCAGGTCTTCCGGCACCAGATAGTCGTAGCTTCCGTCGAGCGGCAGCGGAAACAGAACCGGAACACGGCGGCGATCCGCGGTTTCTGGAGAATCGATCAAGGGAACGCGACGCCCCGACAAACCGGGGTATGGGATTGTATGGGTACCATATGTTAGAGTTTATCCACTAGGTATCGGGTACACTTCGATTATTCTAGACGAGGCTTCGCCATAGGGCTATCACAGCCGACCTCGGCGAACGAAGAAAGGATTTGGGCCAAGACCAATGCGCTTTTTCATCGATACGGCGGACGTCGCCGAAATCCGGGACCTCGCCGAAACCGGCCTGGTCGACGGTGTCACCACCAATCCCTCTCTGGTCGCCAAGGCCGGCCGCGACTTCACGGAGATCCTTGCCGAGATCTGTGCCATCGTGCCCGGACCCGTGTCCGCCGAGGTCACCGCCCTCGACTGCCCGTCGATGCTCGCCGAGGGCCGCGCCCTGGCCGCCACGGCCAAGAATGTCACCGTCAAGGTGCCGCTGACCCCGGATGGGCTCAAGGCCTGCAAGCAGCTTTCCGACGAAGGCATAAAGGTGAACGTGACCTTGTGCTTTTCTGCCGCCCAGGCGCTGCTGGCGGCCAAGGCGGGGGCGGCCTTCGTTTCGCCCTTCGTCGGGCGGCTGGACGACATCGGCCACGACGGCATGCAGCTCATTGCCGAGATCGTGGAAATCTTCGCCACCTATCCCGAATTGCAAACCGAAGTCCTGGTGGCCTCAGTGCGCCATCCGGGCCATGTGATCGAGGCGGCCAAGCTCGGCGCCGACGTTGCCACCATTCCCCCCGCCGTGTTGCGCGCCATGTATCATCATCCGTTGACCGACAAGGGGTTGGATGCCTTCCTGGCCGACTGGAAGAAGACCGGCCAGTCGATCCTCAAGGACAAAGCCGAGGACGCAGCCGAGGACGCAGCCGAGGACGCAAATGTCGAAACCAAGCGACGCAGCGCCTAAACCCGGCAAACCGGCGGGCGCCGGGGAACGCCACCGCGGCCTTACCGCCGCGGACGTCGCAGGGTATTTGCGCCGTCACCCGGACTTCCTCTATCGGCATTCGGAGCTGTTGAACGGCATGGAGCCACCGTGCCAACAGCACGGCGCCGGCGTCATCGACTTTCAGCACGCCATGGTCAAGCACCTGCGCGACGAGGTCGAAGGTCTGGTCGAGTCGCGTGACCAGCTGATCGGCACCAGCCGCGCCAACCGCTCGGCGCAGTCGCGCATTCACAAGTCGGTGCTGGCCCTTCTCGAAGCCAAGTCGTTCGAACATTTCATCGAGAGGGTGACGACCGACCTGGCCGTCATCATGGATCTCGACCTCGTCACCCTGGGCGTCGAGCGTACCGAGGACGGCTGCCCCACCCATCCCATGCCTGGTATCTATTGCCTGCCCAAGGGCAAGATCGGCGAGGTCTTCGGCCCGCAGGGGATGACCCTGCTGCGCGCCGAGGCGGTGGCCGATCCGGAGATCTTCGGCGCCGGCGCCGGGCTGGTGCATTCGGAGGCCTTGCTGCGCCTCGACATCGGCGGCAAGGCGCCCGACGCCTTGCTGGCACTGGGTTCCCGGCGCGACGGCGCCTTCGACGAAGGCCAGGGCACCGAGCTGTTGAGCTTCCTCGCCCGGGTGTTGGAGATTTGTTTCAGAGGATGGTTGAACCTGGCATCGCCCTAGAGCAGGGTCTTCCGATCGGCGGAGACCTGCGCGCGGCCATCGAGCGCTGGCAGGTTTGGCTGGCCGACGAACGCCGACTGTCTCCCCATACGCTTGCCGGCTACGCTCAGGACCTTAGCGGGTTCCTCACCTTCCTGGCGCGCCACCGGGGCGGCCCGCAGGACCTGCGCGATGTCGACGCCCTTGGCCCCAGGGACTTTCGCGCCTACCTCGCCGAACGCGCGCGCCGCGGCCACAAGGCGACCTCGAGCAATCGTGCCCTTTCGGTCTTGCGCGGCTTCTTCCGCTGGCTGCACCGCGAAGGCCTGATCGATAACCCGGCGCTCGCCACCCTGCGCGGGCCGAAAACGGAGACCGTGCTGCCCAAGGCACTGACCGTCCGGGAGGCCGGGGTGCTGGTGGAGGAAGCCGGCGCCGATGCGCGCGAGGACTGGATCGCCGAGCGCGACACCGCGGTGCTGTTGCTGCTCTACGGCGCCGGGCTGCGGATCGGCGAGGCACTCTCCCTGACCCGCGGGCAGGCGCCCGCACTGGGCCAGGAGGCCATGCGCATCGTCGGCAAGGGGCGCAAAGAACGCGTCGTGCCGCTTCTGGCCGTCATCACCGAGGCGATCGCCGCTTATATCGCCGCCTGTCCCTACGACCTGACGCCCGAGGCACCGCTCTTTCGCGGCGCCCGAGGCGGCCCCTTGCGCGCCCGGTTGATGCAGCTCGCGGTGAAGGACCTGCGCCGCAAGTTGGGTCTGCCCGAGGGCACGACACCGCACGCCCTGCGCCATTCGTTTGCCACCCACCTCCTGGCCGGCGGCGGCGACCTGCGGGCGATCCAAGAGCTGCTCGGCCATGCGTCGCTGTCGACCACGCAACGCTATACGGCCGTCGATTCGAGCGCTCTACTCTCCGTATACGACAAGGCTCATCCGCGCGCGCGGGGGTGACCCGCGCGCCAGACGGCGATCCCGCCGAGGCCGACGGCCACACCGGCGCTGGCAAAGGCCAGACCCCAGGCGCCGGGGGTGTCCTGACCGCCGCCGACCTCGAGCATCCAGCCGAATACGATCGGACCGGCACTGGCGCCGGCAAAACCGATGAAGGAATGCACGGCCAAGGTGGCGCCCCGCATGGCGCTCGGCGTATTGGCGATGGCGCCGGCGGTAAGGGACGCCGATTCGCCGGTGACCGTGCAGCCATAGATGATGATGACAGCGGCCAGGAGCGGAAAGGGCAGGCCCGGGAAGAAACCGACGGCGCAGGCCAGCAGCGCCGAGGTTATCATAATCGCGATGACCACCGGCCGGCGACCCCAGCGCTGCGACGCCTCGTTGCCAAGGACGCTCGCCGGCAGACCCAGCATGATGACGACCGCGACGAAGGCGGTGACGTTCCATTCGCGCCCCAGCATGCCGCCGGGCTGTAAACTCTGAGCAAAGACCAGGTAGGCCACCAGCCAGCTACGAAACGCGAAAAGCTCCCACGAGTGGGCGGCGTAGGCCAGGATGTAGGCGAAAGCGCGGCGGTTCCGGACCACCGGGCGGAAATCGAGCAGCGCTCCCTGCTTCTGGCCGGCCCCCTCCGGCGTCCGCGGCCGGATCGCCAGCGCGATCAGAGCGCCGGAGGCGATCGGCCCAAGGGCCAGCAGGGCCGTCGCCCAACGCCAGCCCAAACGCGGCTCCAGCTCGCCCACGGCCAGGAACGACAACGCGGTGCCGATGGAAAAGGAAGCGGTATAGAAGGCGACGGCCCGCGCCGTTCCCCCGCCCTCCATGCGGTCGGTGAGCGCCTTCAAGCCCGGCATGTAGGTCCCGGCGAGCCCGACACCGGCCAGCATGCGCCACAGGAGAGCGCTCCAGAAGCCCTCCGCCAAGAGCGCGAAGGCGAGCAGCGCCGCGGCGACCAGGGCGTTCGACCCCAAATAGATCAGACGCGCATCGATCCGGTCGGTGACCGCCACCAGGAACGGGACCGCCACCATGTAGCCGGCGAGATAAAGGCCGTTGACCCAGCCTGCCTCGCTGCTCGACAGGCCCCAAAGCTCGAAAAACGTCGGCAGCAGACCGGCGAACGCGCCAAAGGCCGTCAGGGACAAGATGTGCGCCAGGACGAAGGTGACGGTGAGACCCATTGCCGTGCCGGCTGGACCGTATAGCGCCGAGGCTCAGATATGGATCGCCCGGCCGTGCACGGCCAATGCCGCCTCCTTCACCGCCTCGCCCATTCCCGGATGGCTGTGGCAGGTGCGCGCGATGTCCTCGGCAGAGCCGCCGAACTCCATGGCGATCACCGCCTCGGCCAGGATGTCGCCGGCCAGCGGCCCCAGAATATGGACCCCCAGGACCCTGTCGGAGCGCGCGTCGGCGAGGATCTTCACCAGCCCGTCGGTCTCGGCGTTGGCCCGGGCGCGCGAATTGGCGGTGAAGGGGAACTTGCCGACCTTGTAATCGACGCCGGCCTCCTTCAGCTCCTCTTCCGTCTTGCCGACACCGGCTACCTCCGGCCAGGTGTAGACCACCCCCGGGACCAGGTTGTAATCGACGTGCGCCGCTTGGCCGGCCAGCATCTCGACACAGGCGATACCGTCTTCTTCCGCCTTGTGCGCCAGCATCGGTCCGGCGATGGCGTCGCCGATGGCGTGGATGCCCTCGACGCTGGTCCGA
>Ga0255058_10000776_pt1 | contig 18262 bp, 17 predicted proteins | sample Cases_109_9_MG_FD_188637 | JGI IMG/M metagenome (GOLD analysis project Ga0255058, IMG submission 188637) | Seawater microbial communities from Amundsen Gulf, Northwest Territories, Canada - Cases_109_9 | ecosystem: Environmental > Aquatic > Marine > Gulf | place: Canada: Northwest Territories... | reverse complement strand
CGAGAACCTCTTGCGCCGCTGCGACGGCGATATCGTCACGGAGGAGCACGTGCGCTCGCTCGCCGGCTGGTCGCCGGCGGACAGCGGTGGATGGGAATTACCGTTCATGCCGGCGCGCGTGCTGCTACAGGACTTCACCGGTGTCCCCGTCGTCGCCGACCTGGCGGCGGTGCGCTCCGAGGTCGCGCGGCAGGGAGGCGACCCACAACTCGTGAACCCGCACCTCGCCATCGACCTCGTCGTCGACCACTCGGTGCAGGTCGACGCTTTCGGCATGGAAGACGCCTTCCGCATCAACGTCGACCGCGAATACGAGCGCAACGGACCACGATACGCCTTCCTGCGCTGGGCCCAGAACGCCTTCCGCAACTTCCGCGTCGTCCCGCCCGGCGCTGGCATCGTGCACCAGGTGAACCTCGAGTTCCTGGGCAGCGTCGTGCGTACGATCAACGACGCCGACGGCAGCGTCGCCGTCCCTGACACGCTCGTCGGCACCGACTCCCACACAACGATGATCAACGGGCTGGGCGTCCTCGGCTGGGGCGTCGGCGGCATCGAGGCCGAGGCCGCGATCGTCGGCCAGCCGATCTCGCTGCTCACTCCCCAGGTCATCGGCGTGCGGCTCACGGGAGCGCTTCGGGAAGGTGTGACGGCGACAGATCTCGTGCTCACGGTAACGGAGATGCTGCGCGACTACGGCGTCGTCGACAAGTTCGTCGAGTACTTCGGGGACGGGCTGAGCAACCTGACGCTGCCGGACCGCGCGACGATCGCCAACATGTGCCCGGAGTACGGCGCAACCTGCGGCTACTTCCCGGTCGACGCCGAGACTCTCCGCTACCTGCGCGTGACCGGCCGCCCCGACGAACTAGTGGACCTCGTGGAGCGCTATTGCCGCGAGCAGAGCCTCTTCCGCGAAGACTCCACGCCTGACCCCACCTTCACCGATGTCCTCAATCTGGACCTCGCGAGCGTCGAGGCGAGCCTGGCCGGACCACGACTGCCGCAGTCCCGCGTGCCGGTGGCCAGCGTAGGCAAGAGCCTGCGCGAGGGGTTCGCCGACCGCTTCGCGACGGATACGCCATCAGTGACCGTGGAGATCGACGGCGAGACGAAAGAGCTGCGCCACGGCAGTGTCGCCATCGCCGCGATCACGAGCTGCACCAACACCTCGAACCCGCACGTGATGCTCGCCGCCGGACTCCTCGCGAAGAACGCCGTGGAGCGCGGCCTCAGCGTCTCGCCCACGGTCAAGACGAGCCTCGCTCCAGGATCACGCGCCGTGATCGACTACCTGGAGGATGCCGGGCTCATGGACTATCTGGAGCGGCTCCATTTCAACCTCGTCGGATTCGGCTGCACCACCTGCATCGGCAACAGCGGGCCGCTCGATCCACCGATCGCCGCCGCCGTCGAAGAAAACGACCTCGTGGTAGCGGCCGTGCTCAGCGGCAACCGCAACTTCGAGGGCCGCATCCACCCGCAGGTGCGCGCGTCGTATCTCGCTTCACCTCCGCTCGTCGTCGCCTACGCGCTCGCCGGCAGCGTTGACATCGACCTCGAGACCGAGCCTCTCGGCAACGGAGACGACGGCAAGCCGGTCTACCTGCGCGACATCTGGCCGACGAGCTCAGAGGTGCAGGAGACGGTGCAGGCGTCGGTGCGTCCAGAGCAGTTCCGCGACACCTATGGCCACATCTTCGACGGTGACGAGCGCTGGTGGTCGCTCGCGGTGCCCGAATCGGCGCTCTGGGAGTGGGACGCAGCCTCCACCTACCTGCGAGAGCCGCCCTTCGTCACGGACCTTCCGAAGGAGCCGGCGCCCGTCAAGAACATCGCCGGCGCGCGAGTGCTCGTGATGGTCGGTGACTCGGTCACGACGGACCACATCTCGCCGGCCGGGGCGATCAAGAAGGACAGTCCGGCGGGCAAGTACCTTCAGCAGAAGGAGGTGGCCCCGCGCGACTTCAACAGCTACGGGTCGCGCCGGGGGAACCACGAGGTGATGATGCGCGGCACGTTTGCTAACGTTCGCCTCCACAACGAGCTTTCAGAGAAAGAGGGCGGCTGGACGACGCACCAACCGTCGGGCGACGAAATGTCTGTATACGACGCCGCGATGCGCTACGCCGACGAAGGCGTCCCCGCGATAGTTATCGCCGGCGCGGAGTACGGCACCGGCAGTTCGCGCGACTGGGCGGCGAAGGGCGTCGCGTTGCAGGGCGTGCGCGCCGCCATCGCCGAAAGCTACGAGCGCATCCACCGCACGAACCTGATCGGGATGGGCGTCCTGCCCCTGCAGTTCGCCGAAGGCGAAGGCCGGACGTCGCTGGGCCTGACCGGACGCGAGGAGTACGACATCGAGGGCCTGGAGGAAGGCCTCGACGTCGGCTCGACGGTCACCGTGCGCGCGAAGGCCGAAGACGGCGCCGAAACGACGTTCACGGCAAAGGTCCGCATCGACAGCGCGCTGGAGCTGGCGCAGTACCGCCACGGCGGCATCCTGCCCTACATCACGCGCAAGATCCTCGCCGGGTGATGAGAACAACCCTCGACTGGCTGGGCACCTCCACCTTCCGCCTCACGATCGGCGAACTGGTGATCTTCCTCGACGCTTACATGGACCGCGTGCCGGACGCGCCGCCCGTCTGGCTAAGCACGAAGGACGTGACCAAGGCGGACTACGTGCTCGTCGGCCACTCTCACTTCGATCACATCGCCGGCGCGGAGGTCATCGCCAGGAACACCGGCGCTACGGTCATCGGCTCGCACGAGAGCTGCCGCGTGATGCGTGAAGCCGGCGTGCCGGACGGGCAGTTGAAGGCGTCTTCGGGCGGCGAGCGCCACCGCCTCTCGCCCGAAGTCACCGTGCGCGTCTTCCCAAGCCTCCATTCGTGCACCTGGATCCTCACCGACCCGGAACCCGGCGAGGAAGAGCACGGTCACGCCGGTCTGACGCAGATCGAACGCGCGGCCTGCCCCGGCCTCGTTCAGCGCATCACGGAGATCGTCGCTGCCGGTGGTGATACGGCACAGGTCCTCCGCGAACACGTCCTCGGCTCGACAGGCAGCATGAGCGACGGCGGACCGCTGGTGTATCTGATCGAAACTCCTGATCAAGCGATCTTCGTCCAGGACACTTCGGGCTGCTGGACCGGCGTCCTCGACGGGATCGCGGCCGACGTGGCGATTCTCGCGGCCTCAGGCCGCCCGAACGTCGACGGCGAGCCGATCCAGGGCTCGATGGCGCAGTTCATCGCCATGGAAGCGAAGGCGTTGGGTGCGAAGCAGGTCTACCTGGGGCACCACGATAACTGGATGCCGCCCGTAACGCGCGAGACGTTTGACATAGCGCCTCTGCACGCCGAGCTGGCCCACCAAGCGCCCGAGGCGACGCTCACCGAAACAACCTACGTCGCCGGCACCGTTATCGCGGAATGAGCACCGTCTTCGCCGAAAGGTGGGCCATCTCCAATGTACCGGCGGGGGGCCTCTCAAGAGCGCTAACCCGAGGGCTTTGCTAGAATGAGAAACGCCCGGCTCTCATGCCTGAGAGCAACCAGGCTCGCCACAATTGGAAGGACCCGCGCCCCGTGACCAGCTCCGAAGCAATCGAACAAGCGAAAACGCACTTCGGCACGCTCCTTGAGGGGCAGCTCGCGCGCATCGAAGCGATGAAGAGCGAAGGCGGGTGGACAGACTTCTCGACGCTCTCCCCGATCATCATCGGCGTCTGCGGCGGCGACGGCATCGGGCCATTCATCTCGGCCGAAGCGCAACGCGTGCTCGAAACGCTGCTCGCGGACCAGGTGGCGGCCGGCAAGGTCGAGTTCCGCACGATCGAGGGGCTGACGATCGAGAACCGCGCCGCCCAGAACGCCGCTATTCCAGCCGACGTCCTCGCCGAGCTGAAGAAGTGCCAGATCATCCTCAAGGGCCCAACGACGACGCCCCGCGCCGGCGATCCGTGGCCAAACATCGAGTCCGCCAACGTCGCCATGCGCAAGGAGATGGACCTCTTCGCCAACGTGCGGCCCGTTCGCGTGCCCGAAGACGGCATCGACTGGATCTTCTTCCGCGAGAACACCGAGGACCTCTACGCGCTGGGCAGCGACGGCATCGTCGTCGAAGATGACCTCGCGGTCGACTTCCGCGTTATCACCGCGCCGGGTTCCGACCGCATAGTTCGCCTCGCCTTCGAACACGCAGCGAAGAATGGCATCAACCGCCTCACCGTCGTCACGAAGGCGAACGTGGTCAAGACGAGCGACGGCATGTTCCTCGACGCCGCGAGGCGCATCAGTGCAGACTACCCGGACGTGAAGTGGGACGACTGGTACATCGACATCATGACGGCGAAGCTGATCGACCCCAAGCGCCGCACCGAGTTCCGCGTTATGGTGCTGCCGAACCTCTACGGCGACATCCTCACCGACGAGGCGGCCGAGTTGCAGGGCGGCGTCGGTACAGCGGGTAGCGCCAACATCGGCAAGCGCTACGCCATGTTCGAGGCGATCCACGGCAGCGCGCCACGCATGGTGGACGAGGGGCGCGCCGACTACGCCGACCCGAGCAGTATGATCCGCGCCGGATCTATGCTGCTAGCCCATATCGGCTTCGGCGAGGCCGCTCGCAAGCTGGAGCAAGCGCTGGACATCTGCGGCCGCTTTGAGAAGCGCCTCACGATCACCGGGCGCGACACAGGCGCGAAGGGCGCCGAGTTCGCGGAGTACATCCTGGAGACGATGGCGGACCCGGACCTCGATGCCCGCTGGAACGACTATCAGACGCAACTTGTAAAGAGCTAACCGAAGACGGGAGTGCGATCTCCCCGGAGGAGGACCCATTGCGCGCGAAAGTAACTATCGCCGGCGCCGGCATGACCGGCGGCACCATGGCCCAGCGGCTGGCAGAAACCGGCTACATCGACGTCGTCCTGCAGGACATCATCGAGGGCATGCCACAGGGCAAGGCGCTTGACCTGGCCGAGTCCGCACCGCACGTCGGCTTCAACGCCACGCTCACCGGCTCCAACGACTGGAAAAACACGAAAGGCTCCGACGTTGTCGTCATCACGTCCGGCATGCCCCGCAAGCCCGGCATGACCCGCGAGGAGCTACTCAACATCAACGCCGGCATCGTCCGCGACGTGGCCACGGCCGCGATCAAGGAGTCGCCGGACGCCGTATTCATCATCTTCGCCAACCCGATGGATGCGATGTGCCACGTCACGCTCGAAGCGACCGGACTGCCGAAGAGCCGCGTTATCGGCCAGGGCGGCATGCTGGACAGCGCCCGCTATCGCACGTTCCTCGCCTGGGAGAGCGGAGCGTCCGTGCAAGACGTGCACGCGATCGTCCTCGGTGGCCACACGGAGGCAACGATGGTACCGATCGTCAGCACCTCGACGATCGGCGGCGTGCCCCTGACGACGGCGATGACGAAGGACAAGATCGACGCCTGCGTGACACGTGCGAAGAACGGCGGCGCAGAGATCGTCGCGCTGCTCAAGACCGGCTCCGCGTTCTACGCGCCGGCCGCCGCGACATGCGAGATGGTCGAGGCTGTGCTGCTCGACAAGAAGCGCGTTCTTCCTTGCGCCGTCAAAGCCGAAGGCCAGTTCGGCATCAAGGACGCCTTTGTCGGACTGCCGCTGAAACTTGGCGCAGGCGGCATCGAGCAGGTCTACGAACCGACGCTGGCAGACGACGAGGTCGAGGCGATCCGCGGCGCCGCTGACGCCACGAAAGAGCTGATTAAGCTCATCGAGTCGAAGTAGGCTTAGCCAGCCAGCTCCCGCACAAGCTCGATCGTGTCCAGGAAACCCTGAACTGAGCCGCCGGACGCGTCGAAGCTAGGGTCGAAGTGCAACTCTTCGGCGCCGAGCTCGCGAACGGCGGCTATGTCGGCCTTGATCTCGTCTCGCGTGCCGCTGAAGACGAAGCCTTGATCGCCGCGCGACTCTGACCGTACTTCGAGGTTGGCGCGCACGATCATCTTCAGCTCGCCCGGGTCACGACCGGCCTCTTTGGCCATGTTCTGAATCCCGCTGAACATCTGAGCCATACCATCCACGGGCACACCGGCCGGTATCCAGCCGTCAGCCAGTCGCGCAACGCGACTCATCGCAGCCGGCGCGTACGCCGCGAGGTAGATTGGCGGGTGCGGCTTCTGCGCGGGCTTTGGCAGGATCGTTGAGCTGGCGAGCTTGAAGTGCTTGCCGCTGTACTCAGCCGGATCATCCTTCCAGATCGCGTGCAGAACCTCGAGGAATTCGTCTGCGCGCTGGCCTCGCACTTTCATGTCCGCGCCAGACGCCTCCATCTCGTCCTCTGACCAGCCGAGTCCCAGTCCAAGCGTCAGGCGCCCACCGGAAAGCTGATCGATCGAACTCACGCGCCGGGCGAACATGACGGGGTTGTAGAACGGGATGTCGAGGACGCTGGTACCAAGCCTGATCGTGCTTGTGTGTGCGGCGACCCAGGCCAGCACCTCGAGCGGCTCGTAGACGGTGCGATAAACGTCGGGAAGCGAGCCGTCAGCAGTGGCGGGGTAGGACGAGCGCGGATTGGTGGGGAAGAGTAGCCGCTCCGTTACCCAGACGGCCTCAAACCCTACTTCTTCGGCCTTCCGGGCAACGGCGACCATGTTCGCACCGCTGGCCGCCGGCCCCATCTGCGGGAGGTTGATTCCGAGCTTCATCTCATCTCCTTCCGAAAATAAGCAAGGCGCTTACGCAACGTAAGTACCGCACCACAGAGCATCGTATCCGCCAGAGGGGCAAATGGTCAACTGCGGTATCATTTGGGTAATGCGCGAGGTACACGTCGACCAGATTCAGTCTACTGTGAGCCGCCTCTGCCAGGAGGCCTCATGCCTGCTGCCGGAAGACGTCGTTGGGGCGCTCGAAGACGCGCGCGAGCGCGAGAAATCGCCCGTCGCGGTCAAGGTACTGGACCAGATTCTCGACAACGCTGAACTGGCGCGCGAGGAGATGCTGCCGCTCTGCCAGGACACCGGCACGACCATCCTCTTCCTGGATATCGGTCAGGACGTGCACATCACCGGCGGCGACCTCCGCCAGGCGCTCGTCGACGGCGTCGGCAGCGGATACACAGAGGGCTATCTGCGCGCCTCGATCGTCGATAGGCCGTTCTCGGCGCGCACCAACACAAAGGACAACACGCCACCGATCATTCACACGGAGATCGTCCCCGGCGACGCCGTCCGCATCCAGGTCATGCCGAAGGGCGGCGGTTGCGAGAACATGAGCCGCTTCACGATCATGCTGCCATCAGTGGGCAAGCCCGGGATCACCGACTTCCTCCTACAGACAGTCGACGAATCGGGCGGTAACCCGTGCCCACCGATCATCGCCGGCGTCGGCGTGGGGGGCAGCGCAGAGCACGCCATGTACATGGCCAAAAGGGCGCTCACCCGCAAAGTCGGCGACGTGAACCCGGACGCGGAGGAGGCCGCGTTCGAAGCCGAGCTGCTCGAAGCCGTGAACGCGCTTGGCGTCGGCCCGCAGGCGATCGGCGGCACACAGACAGCGCTGGCCGTACACGTGATGACACACCCGACGCACATCGCTTCGCTGCCGGTGGCCGTGAACCTCCAATGTCACTCGGCACGGCTCAAGGAAGCGGTTCTCTAGCCGCCAATGGCCGAGCACCAGATCGCACTCCCGCTCAGCGACGAGGCTACCGAGAGCCTGCGCGCCGGCGACTACGCGTTCCTGACGGGGCCAGTGCTCACTGCCCGCGACGCGGCGCACAAGCGCATGGTGGAGACGCTCGCAAAAGGCGATCCTCTGCCGATCGACATCCGGGGCGAGGTAATCTACTACGTTGGGCCAACTCCGCCGAAGCCGGGTAAGATCATCGGCTCGGCCGGTCCGACGACCGCCGTGCGCATGGACCCGTTCACGGTCTCGCTACTGAAAGCGGGGCTGAAAGGCACGATCGGCAAGGGCGGCCGCGGACTGGCGGTAGCGAAGGCGCTACAGGAGCACCGGGCGGTCTACTTTCTCGCCGTCGGCGGAGCCGGTGCACTTCTGTCGCGGCACATCAAGGCCGTGGAAGTAGTAGCGTACGAGGACCTGGGCACCGAGGCGATGCGGCGGATGCAGCTGGACGGCTTCCCGGTGATCGTCTGCAACGACATCTACGGTGGCGACGCGCTCTCGCTGGGCAAGGCTCAGTGGCGAAGGCCCGGCTAGCGCTGCAGAATTTGGCTCACCGAAAGTCTGACTTTCGCGTGTAAACCCGTTGACGCGGAGCGAAGTAAAAGGCATCATAGTTTCCTGCGGGCAGGCCGTCAAAGGCGCTGTGGACTCACCCCCTCGGGCCAAGAGAGGCGAATCCTGCCCGCGCTTTTTTATGCCCGCCGCTTAGACCACCGACTCGTCGAGTTCCCGGTAGAAGCACGTCCGCTCGCCCGTGTGGCACGCCGGCCCTGTTGGTGATACGCGCACGACCACGGCGTCTGCATCACAGTCGTAAAGCACCTTGCGCACGTCCAGGAAGTTCCCCGACGTTTCGCCCTTTAGCATCAGCTTCTGGTGTTGGCGGCTGTATCGCCAGACTCGCTTGTCGGAGAGCGTGCGCTTTACTGCCTCTTCGTCCATGTAGAAGAGCGTAAGAACATCGCCGGAGTCGTCGTCCTGAATGATCGCGGGGATGAGGCCCGCGCCGTCGTACTTTAGCGCCATGTGAGAGTCCTTTCGCTGGCCGGCGGCGGCTGTTACGGCCGCACCGGAATGTCGTGCTCCGCCAGGTAGTCCTTGACCTCGCGAATGCTGTGAGTACCAAAGTGGAAGATGCTGGCGGCGAGCACAGCGTCGGCCTTTCCTTCGCTGATCGCCGCCAACATATGCTCTGGCCCTCCGGCGCCGCCGGAAGCGATGACCGGAACCTGTACGGCCTCCGAAATTGCACGCGTCAGTGCGATGTCGTATCCACCTTTCGTACCGTCGGCGTCCATCCCGGTGACGAGCAGCTCGCCCGCGCCCAGCTCCGTACAGCGAACTGCCCACTCGACGGCGTCCAGCTCGACCGGTGTGCCGCCGCCCGAGCCACCGTAAGTGTGCACCTGCCAGCGGCCGGGCCCGACGCCCTTGGCGTCGATCGCAACGACGATGCACTGTGAGCCGAACTTGGCGGCCGCTTCGGCGATGAACTCCGGGTTCTCGACGCCCGCGGTGTTGATCGAGACCTTGTCGGCGCCGGACTCGAGCATCGCTCTCACGTCGTCAGTAGTGCGAATGCCACCGCCGACGGTGAACGGGATGAAGATCTGGTCAGCGACGCGTCTGACCATCTCGACAGCAGTATCGCGGCGGTGCGGCGACGCCTTTATGTCAAGGAATACGAGTTCGTCGGCGCCCTCACTGTTGTACACCTGCGCCAGTTCAACGGGGTCTCCCGCGTCGCGCAGGTCGACAAAGCGGATTCCCTTGACGACGCGGCCGTCGGCAACGTCAAAGCAAGGGATCACGCGCTTCGTCAGCCCGCTCCCAACCGTGTCTGTGGACATACGATTATGGTAAGGGAAACGCTCGCGGCGGTCGATCAGCCGACGATAGCCAGAACCGTGACGCTGATGCTAGTGGCGATGAGAACACCGACGACGGCGCGGCGGAAGCGATCTGGGTTCAGGTGAGTCCGCAACCAGCCACCGGCCAGGATGCCCGCGACGACGGCGGGCAGCGCCGCGCCAGCGACGGTCAGGACGTCCGCGTCAACCCTGCCGACGATGACCAACGCCGTCACCGCGAGGACGCCCGTCGGCAGAAAGTAGGCCAACAGCGTAGCGCGATAGCGATCGATCTCCTTCTCACGCCCGAGCAAATAAAGGACAACGGGCGGCCCACCCATGCTGGTCGCCGAGCTGAGCGCGCCACCCATCGTGCCCGCGCCAAGCCGCAACGCAAAGGCATCGTGCCCGGCATCGATCGACGGCTGCAGGTAGAGAAGAATCGTTGCCGCGAAGACGACGGCGCCCACTGTGATCTGCAGCGTGTCAGCATCAACCTGTTCCAGGAAGAGAACGCCCAGCGGAATGCCTATGATCAGGCCAAGATACAGGCCGGGCAGTCTCCGGATCGTCACCTGCCCTCGCACCTGTGTGAGCAATGCAATGTTAGTCGCGAGACCGAGCAGAAGCGACACCGGCACCGCTTCCTTTGGCTCCCAGGCGACCGCCAGCAGCGGAACCAACGTGAGCGAGAAGCCGAAGCCAGTCACGGACTGTATCGTCGCCGCCGCAAAGGCAACAACTATGGCGAAGACCACGATCTCCACGCTCATGGCGTTAGCGCAAGGGCGGCCGCGCGGCCGCCCCCGTTCGCTGGATGCAAGCGGCGTTGCCTAAAAGACCGTGTCGCCGCGCAGCATCTGCCTCGCGATGGTTCGGCGCTGGATCTCGCCGGTGCCGTCCGGAATGCGCAGCGTACGCGCGATGCGGAAGCCCTCGTTCAGTGAAAGCTCGTTAGACAGGCCCATGCCGCCGTGCACCTGGATCGCCTTGTCGTACGTCTCCTGCGTCTTCTCGACGGCGTAGGCCTTGCACATCGAGATCTCCTTGACCGGCAGGCGGCCCGTCGTCATTGCGGCCTCGATCAGCGCCGACGTCTGCAGCACCATGTACTTCATCGTGTAGATATCGATCGCCATGTCCGCCAGCATGAACTGGATCGCCTGGTACTCCGAGATCGGCTTGCCGAAGCTCATGCGGTTCTGTGCGTACTCCAGCGAGCGGTCCAGCGCATAGCCGCACATACCCACGCAGTTGGCGGAGATCGACGTACGCCCTTCAGAAATGCCGAACATCGCGACCTGGAAGCCCTGGTTCTCGACACCGATGAGCCGGTCTGCGGGAACGCGCAGGTCCTCGAACGTCATCGCACCACAGTCGCCGCCCGTGTGACCCATGACGGGTAGCACGCCATCGAAGCTGTATCCTTGTGCGCTCGTTTCCACGAAGAAGGCGCTGATGCCTCCTTTGTGCTGTTTGACCATCTCTTCGTCCGTAACAGCGAAGACGACAGCGTAGTCAGCGTACGGCGAGTTGGTGATCCACGTCTTGCTGCCGTTGATCACCCAGTCGTCACCGTCGCGCTTGGCCTTCGTCTGCACTCCCCAGACATCGGATCCGGCGTTTGCCTCGCTGAGTGCGAAGCAGACTGTCTTCTCACCGCTGGAAATCGACGGCATGAACTCCTTGCGGACCGCATCGCTCACGGGGACGAGCATGTGCGACGGTCCGTCTACGAAGGACGCGATCGTCGGCTGACTGAGGAAGCCCTTCGCCCACGTGATGAGCGGCCGGCCGGGTCCGTACTTGCGGTACATCGCCTCCTCGACGAACAGCATGATGCGCACACCCAGGCCGCCGCCACCGACGGCTTCCGGCGCGAACATGCCGTAGTATCCCGCCGCGGCCGACTTCATCCGTACCTGCTTGCGCGCCTCCATGGCCTCAGGCACGGCCTTGCCGCGCTCGTCGAAGAACTTGCGCTCGTCGATCAGGAGATCGCCCAGGTCTTGCTCAAGCGGCAGAACCTCGGCGTCGATGAACTGGATGATGCCTGTGACAGCACCCTTGACGATGTCTCGTATGTCTTCGGGGATTCCGATCTCCGACGATCCGGTAACCATAGGGCAGACCTCCTATCGTGAAATCGCTCACAGTATATCGGGCGTGCCGCCCAGCTTCTACGTGCCGTTAGGCCTGTGCCGCCGCCAGCGCCTCGCCGATGTCCAGGGCGCCCGTATACAACGCCTGGCCGATGATCGCTCCCTCGACGCCGATCAGGCGCAGCCGCCTCAGGTGCTCGAGCGCGGAGACCCCACCGGCGGCGATCACCGCCATCGGCGAAGGCAGACCGGCTGCGCGCTCCACCACTTCCTGTATGGCGGGGAAGTTCGGCCCGCCCAGCATGCCGTCGCGCGAGATGTCTGTGTAAAAGATGCGCTCGACGCCGAACTCGGAAAGCTGCCCGACAAGATCCAGCGCACGCATTTCTGAAGTCTCCCGCCAGCCTTCTGTAGCAACCATCCCGTCGCGTGCGTCGACACCGACGATAATGCGGCCACGAAAGAGCGAGACGGCGTTGACCAGGGTCGTCTGGTCCTTGACCGCGGCGGTACCGAGCGCGACGCGGTCCGCGCCGGCCTTCAGGTAGCGCTCAATCGCCGAAACGTCGCGCACGCCGCCCCCGACCTGCACGTCGACGGATACCGCCTCGATCACGCGGCGGATAACGTCCTCGTTCTGTGGTTTGCCATCCCTGGCGCCGTCGAGGTCGACGACGTGAAGGCGGCTGGCTCCGGCTTTTTCCCAGCGCCGGGCCGCGTCCACCGGATCGTCGGCGAATACGGTCTCGCGGTCGTAGTCGCCCTGATCGAGGCGCACACAGCGGCCGCCGCGAATGTCGATCGCTGGAATTATCTCCATGGAAGCCATCCTGTCACGATCACCCGTAACCAAACGGGCCCTCAAACGTCGTTATGTATGTGAGAAAGTACGATCTACTACCCGCCGCCGTCGCGTTTTCGCAGCTCTCGTTCAATCATGCGGCGCTCCGCTTCGCGACCCAGGAGGGTGTCGAAGACGAAGACGTTGAGCAGGTGCACGCCAAGAATGACGCCCCAGACAAGCGCCACCCACTGCACCCAGAATTCGTCCGGGCCCGTAACGACATCGACCACCAGTAGCCCGGCGATCACCGTTACGAACGTCGAGAGGTGACGGAAGAACCCCATCCGCTTGCGCACGCCGCGCCGCACCGCGCGATACTCATCGTCCGCGTGGGAGCGCCCGGCCCGGAATGACCCTACTGGAGTATCGAACTCCACTCCTTCGAACCCGTCGTCTTCTTGAGTCGTCATCTCGACACCGCCGCGCCCTGAGCGACGCGCAGGAAGTTCCCGTACAATTTGAGCCCATTGTCGCCGCTCTTCTCCGGGTGGAACTGCGTGGCCACAACGTTGTCGCGTGCGACCACCGAGGCAAACCTGACCCCGTAATCCGTCTCGCCGATGACGACGGCCGGATCGGCTGGCTGTGGAAAGTAAGAGTGCACGAAGTAAAAGTAGGAGCCGTCAGCGATGCCCTCGAAGATCGGGTGCTCGCGCGCGATGTGCACACGGTTCCAGCCCATGTGCGGCACCTTGAGGCCGTCTGGTAGTCGCACGACCCGCCCCGGCAGCACACCGAGGCATTCATGCTCGCCGCCTTCTTCGCTGACGTCGAACAGAGCCTGCTGGCCCATACACACGCCCAGGAACGGGCGCCCAGAGTCGATATACGTGCGGATTGGCTCGATAAGCTCGTGTTTGCGCAAGTTCGCCATCGTATCGGCCGCCGCACCGACGCCCGGCACGATCACGGCGTCGGCGTCGTCCAGGTAGCGCGCCGTGGAGGTGACCAGGGGGCGCACGCCCTGGTTCGACACCGCCTTTGCGACCGAGTGCAGGTTGCCCGCGCCGTAGTCAACGATGACCAGTCTCACGCGAAAATTGTAGCACGCACCCAAACGACAGCTATGACGCCAGTCACTCGGCCGACGGCAGCATTAGCTGCATCCAGACGACGTCCAGCCAGCGCTCGAACTTGTACCCGACGTCCCGGTAGCGCCCAACCTCACTGAAGCCGAGCCGCCTATGCAACGCCTCACTGGCCGGGTTGCCTTCCGTCATGCCGGCAACCACCGAGTGGAAGCCACCCTTCTTCGCCCGCTCGATGAGTTCGGCCAGCAGCAGCGTACCAACACCGCTGCCACGGTGCTCCTCTTGAAGGTAGACCGAGTCCTCCACCGTGAAGCGGTAAGCAACTCTGGTCCGGAAGCCGCGGAGGCAGCCCCAACCGATCACCCGCCCCTCTTCCTCGGCGACGATCACGCAGTGCGGGTGCTGCGTCTCGCGGAACCACTGCAACCGCTCGTCGAGGGTCTGCGGCTCAATGTCGAACGTCGCCGTCGAATGCAGTATCGCGTCGTTGTAGATGTCGAGGATCGCTGGCACGTCGGCTTCGGTCGCCGAGCGGACTTTCGTGCTCATAGTGCCGAAGGATACAGCGTTCGCGTTACGACTGCGTTACGCGCGCCGCGGCGGCGTTCCCATTTGGCGAGCGCCGTAATACGCTAGCGCCACGATGTCCTGCAACGTCGACGACGTCCGCGAAGCCCAGGTCAAGGCCGAAGAGCTGCGTTCGCAGGTCAACTACAACGACTACCTCTACTTCGTGAAAGACGCGCCCGAGACGTCCGACGCCGAGTACGACGAGCTGATGCGCCGCCTGCGGGCGATCGAGGAGCACTACCCGGAGTTAATCACGCCCGATTCGCCCACGCAGCGCGTCGGCGGCCGGGCCGCGACTGCGTTCGGCGTGGTCGAGCACCGCCTGCCGATGCTCTCGCTGGCGAACGCTCAGAACTACCGCCAGCTGGAGGCCTGGCACGAACGCGCCGCCAAACGCGCCGGCCGCGACGACTTCCAGATGGTGTGCGAGCCAAAGATCGACGGCCTGGCTGTGGCGCTCGTCTACGAGGACGGCCGATTCGTCCAGGGCGCCACGCGTGGCGATGGCTACCACGGCGAGAACATCACCGAGAACCTGCGCACGGTCCGTAGCATCCCGATGAAGCTGCGCGGAAAGAAGTTCCCAGCGCGTTTCGAGGTGCGCGGCGAGGTCTACATGCCGAAGACCGTCTTCGAGCAGCTCAACGAAGACCGCGCCGAACGCGGTGAGCAGCTGTACGCCAACCCGCGCAATTCGGCCGCCGGATCGGTGCGGCAACTCGACTCGCGGGTGACGGCCTCTCGGCGCCTCGACATCTTCGTCTACCAGCTCGGCTGGGCGGACGACGGCGCGTCGCCGACTACGCACCACGAGACGCTGCTCTGGCTGCACGAGCTGGGCTTCCGGCCCAATCCGGACGCCGAGATCTTCTCGGATCTGGAGAACGTCCAGCGCTTCTACAACGGCTGGGAGAAGCGCCGCCACGACCTCGACTACGAGATCGACGGCATGGTCGTGAAGATCGACGACATCTCGCTCTGGGACGAGCTGGGTTACGTCGGCCGCGAGCCGCGCTGGGCGATCGCTTACAAGTTCCCGCCGATGCAAGCGACTACGAAGCTGAACAAGATCTCGATTAACGTCGGCCGCACCGGCAGCCTCAACCCTTACGCAGAACTCGAACCGGTGCAGGTCGGCGGCGTCATCGTCAGGCAAGCAACGCTGCACAACGAGGCCGACATTCGGCGCAAGGACATCCGTGTGGGCGACATCGTGATCGTCCAGCGCGCCGGCGACGTCATACCGCAGGTGGTCGGACCCGTCGTCAGCCGCCGCACAGGCAAGGAGCGCAAGTACAGGCTGCCGAAGAAATGCCCCGTCTGCAAGAGCGACGTCGAGCGCCCGGAGGGCGAGGCGATGGCCTACTGCTCCAACATGACGTGCCCGGCGCAGATGTTCCGCTGGATCACGCACTTCGTCCACGTCATGGACATCGAAGGCCTCGGCGAGAAGTGGATCGAAATCCTTCTCGAAAACGGCCTGATCAAGGACCCGGCCGGCATCTATCGCCTCAAGAAGAAGAAGCTGATCGAACTGCCGCGTATGGGCGAGAAGCTCGCCGACAAGATCCTCGCGAACGTCGAGGCGGCGAGAGGCCGCAACCTCGACCGGCTCCTCTTCGCACTCGGCATTCGCCACGTCGGCGGCGAGATCGCGAGCCTGCTGGCGAACCAATTCGGATCGCTGGACGCACTGGCCACCGCGTCCGAAGACGAGATCGCGGAGGTCGAAGGCGTCGGTCCGCGGATCGCCGAAAGCGTCCGTGCTTACTTCCACGACCGCAAGAAAAAGGCGATCATCGAGAAACTGAGGCGCTCTGGCGTGAACATGGCACAACGGCACACGAAGCGCGTTGAAGGCCCGCTGACGGGCGAACGGTTCGTCTTTACCGGCACGTTGACCGCGCTGTCCCGCCCCCGCGCCGAAAGCCTCGTGGCGTCACTGGGGGCCGAGGCCGCGAGCAGCGTGACGCGCAAGGTGACCCATCTCGTCGCCGGCGCAGACCCCGGCGCCAAGCTCGCCAGGGCCGAGGGCTACGACATCGACGTCATGGACGAAGCCGCGTTCATGTCGCTGCTACGGGAGCACGGCGTAGAGCCCGATGCGTAGGGGCGGTTCGCGAACCGCCCCTACTACGGTCGTTGCAGCGATCGCGGCCACCATCCTGGCGCTGCTCGCACTCGCGGCGTGCGACGACGAGACGCCTCCGCAAGCCACGTCCGGGGCCACGCCAACGGGGACCGCGACAACGGTCGGCCCGACGCCCACAATGCGGCTTTCGTTCCCGGACGGCACGACGCCGGCGAAAGTTATCCGGGTGATTGATGGAGACACGATCGAAGTCGAGGTCGACGGCGAGAAGTACAAGGTGCGCTACATCGGCATCGATACGCCGGAGACGGTCGACCCGCGACGGCCTGTCGGCTGCTTCGGCGAAGAGGCGAGCGCCGCCAATAAGGCTCTCGTCGAGGGCCTCATCGTCGGACTTGAGGGGGATGTCTCCGATACGGATACGTTCGGACGGCTGCTCCGCTACGTGTGGCTCAGCTCCAAGGAGATGGTCAACGCCGTGCTCGTCCGCGAAGGGTATGCCCATGCCAGTGCTTACCCGCCGGATGTCCGCTACCAGGAGCTCTTCGACGGTCTGGAAGCGGGCGCGCGATCGGTCGGGCGCGGTCTGTGGGGCCCCGTCTGCCTGGAAACTGCGGCACCGACGCCGGCGGACAGCCCTGCGGAAGGCGCCTGCGAGTACTCCGGTACGTCAGAAGCGGTGATTAAGGGCAACATCAGCACCAACAGCGGCGAAAAGATCTACCACGTTCCGAGCAGCAGCTTCTACGACCAGACAGTGATCGACGAGGCGGCCGGCGAGCGCTGGTTCTGCACTGAGATGGAAGCCGTCGCCGGCGGTTGGCGCCTATCGCTGCGCTGACCAGAACCGGAAGGCTTCCTTCCTCGTTGTACTTACTGATGTCCGTCCCGCCCCGTCCTTTGCAGCCTGCCTGCTTGGTTCGGTACAATCGCACAAGCACGAGTCGCCGCGCGCCCCGCGGCTGGTTCGCACTTGGGAGGCCAGGTTGCCCGTAAATCCGTTCAACGCCCTCCTGGGGTTGTTCTCTCACGACGTAGCGATAGACCTCGGGACCGCAAATACGCTGGTGATGGTGAAGGGACGAGGGATCGTCATCGACGAGCCTTCCGTCGTCGCTATTGACCGCGTGAACAAGAAGATCCTTGCCATCGGCTCTGAGGCCAAGCGTATGGTGGGCCGCACGCCTGCGGACATCGTCGCCGTTCGGCCTCTGCGCGACGGCGTCATCTCCGACTTCAGCGTCACGGAGAAGATGCTGCACTACTTCATCCGCTCCGTTCACGACCACGGCTTCGGGCTTCCGCGACCGCGCGTGGCGATCGGCATCCCTTCCGGTGTGACGGAGGTTGAGAAGCGTGCCGTTCACGACGCCGCGCTCAACGCTGGTGCCCGCGGCGCCTATTTGATCGAGGAACCGATGGCAGCGGCTATCGGCGCCGGCCTGCCCGTGATGGAACCCGGCGGCTGCATGATCGTCGACATCGGCGGCGGCACGACAGAGGTTGCCGTCATCTCGATGGGCGGCATCGTCGTCAGTACGTCGATCCGCACGGCGGGCGACGAGATGGATCAGGACATCACCGCTTACGCCCGGCAGGTCCACAACATGCTGATCGGCGAGCGCACAGCGGAAGAAGTGAAGTTGGAGGCCGGTTCCGCCTACGCGCTGGAGCGGGAACTGAACATCGAACTCAGGGGCCGCGACCTGGCGACCGGTCTGCCCAAGTCCGTCGAGGTCAGCAGCGTCGAGATACGCGATGCTATGGCCGCTTCGATCAACGCGATAGTCGACTCCGTGCGGCAGACGATCGAGATAACGCCGCCGGAGCTGGTCGCCGACATCATGAGCACAGGCATCATTCTGGCCGGCGGAGGTGCTCTTGTGCGCGGCCTGGACCGCCGACTGGCCCAGGACACCCGATTCCCCGTATATGTGGCTGAAGAGCCGCTCACGTGCGTCGTGCGCGGCGCCGCGGAGGTGCTGGAAGAAGCGGCGGTCCTCCAGAAGCTCCAGGCGCGTCTTAACACGAGAAAAGTGCCCCGGTAGGGGGCGGCTGGTGAACGCCGCCTTCGGCCTTCGAAGAT
>Ga0255058_10000774_pt1 | contig 18314 bp, 12 predicted proteins | sample Cases_109_9_MG_FD_188637 | JGI IMG/M metagenome (GOLD analysis project Ga0255058, IMG submission 188637) | Seawater microbial communities from Amundsen Gulf, Northwest Territories, Canada - Cases_109_9 | ecosystem: Environmental > Aquatic > Marine > Gulf | place: Canada: Northwest Territories... | reverse complement strand
CGGTATGCCGTTCGACGATTTCGCGGCATCGCTGACCGGCCTGGCGCCGAAACACGACGATGTCACTTATGCCTACGGCCTGGCGTCGCTGGCCTTTATCCGGGCGCACAGCGACGATTGGGGCGCGCTCGCCAGGTTGCCCTATGCCGAAGCGCTACTGATGCGCTACCTGGAGATCAGCGATTCAGCGTCGCATGGTGCTATCTACACCTACCTTGGAATTCTCGCCACGCTCAGGCCACCGGCAATGGGCGGCGAGCCGGAGAAAGGCAAGGCCTATTTCGAGCGCGCGATCGAACTGAGCGGCGGGTCGGATCTGAGCGCCAAAGTGGAATATGCGCGCGGCTATGCGCGATTGATGTTTGAACGCGAGTTGCACGACCGTTTGTTGAACGAAGTCATGACGACGGATCCTGAGGTGCCGGGGTTTACGCTGACCAATGTGCTGGCGCAGCGTGATGCCGCCGAGTTACTGGCTGGTGCGGACGATTATTTCTAGCAGACATATTGCGGGCCGAGACTCGCGACAGCTTCATCGGAGGATGCTGATGAGATTTACAAGCAAAGCTATGGTGGCATTGATGCTGCTTCTCGCCAGCTTTTCTGCCACGCTGGCCGCAACGCAGATCAAAATTGCGACGCTGGCCCCGGAAAACTCGTCCTGGATGAAGGACTTTCGGGCCGGCGCGACCGAGATCAAAAAAAGAACTGACGGCCGCGTGATATTCAAGTTTTATCCCGGCGGTGTGCAGGGTAGTGAAGACAAGGTACGGAGAAAGATCCGGATCGGACAGCTGCATGGCGGCACGTTTTCGCCGACGGATTTTCAAGACAAATTCCCGGATCTGAATATTTACGGCTTGCCATTCGTCTTCGAGTCGGAAGACGAGGTGGACTACGTGCGCAAGCATCTGGACCCGAAGCTCGCGGCCGGCTTCGACGATCTCGGTTTCGTAACCTTCGGTTTTGCCAGCGGCGGCTTCGCCATCGTGATGTCCAACGAACCGGTGCGCAGTCACGGTGACCTCAAGGGCAAAAAGGTGTGGCTGCCGGAAGGCGACCTGATCAGCTATGAAGCGATGAGGGCACTGCAACTATCGCCGTATACTGTGCCGATCACCGATGTCCTGACCGGTTTGCAGACCGGGCTGATCGATATCGTGGCGATTCCTCCGGTCGTGGCTCTCGCTTTGCAGTGGCACACCAAAGTCAAGTACGTAACCGAGGTGCCGGTACTGTACGTCATGGGCTTTATGGCTATCCAAAAGAAAGCGTTCGGCAGGCTGGACGCAGCGGATCAGGTAATCGTTCGAGATGTGCTCACGCGGATCTACAAGGATGTGAATGCCGGCAGCCGTAATGAGGCGCTGAACGCGACCGAGGCGCTGGCCAGTGTCGGGCTTGAGATGGTGGAGCCAGACGTCGGTGAGTTCGAGGAGATGCGCCGCATCTCCATCGAGACCAACCGCCAGATGGCGCAAAAAGGAATGTTTTCGCTGGAACTGCTGGAAGAAATGCAGCGCCACATCGAGGAATTTCGAAGCGAGCACGATGTTGGTCAGGCGAGCGGAAATCACTAGTGCCTGACTCGTCAGGCGTTGTGGTGGATCGCCTGGAGCGATGGGGCACGGCTGCCGAGAACGCGTCCCTGGTGCTGCTGCTGGGCGCCATGATGCTGCTGGCAGTGGGCCAGATCGCACTCAGGCTGTTCTTCAGCTTCGGTTTCGTGTGGGCTGATGAACTCATTAAACTGATGGTGCTGTGGATTGCCCTGATCGCGTCGATAGCGGCCAGTCGCAATAATCGCCACCTCAGGATCGACATCCTGTCGCATTTCGTGGCCGACAAATATGCGCGCATCCCGCGGTTGATCGTCGAGGCATTCGCGGCTTTCATGTGCGGCCTCCTGGCCTGGCAATCGTATCGATATATGCTGGTATCGATCGAATTCGAAGAGACTGTTCTGGTCGATGTGCCGGCCTGGGTCGCGCACGGTATTGTGCCGCTGGCGTTTGCCCTGATGTGCTACCGGTTTTTCCTATCGTTCGTCAGCGAAGTACTGGGATTGTTCCGGCCGGCACCGGTCGCGGGCAGCACACCATGATAATCCTGGGTGCGCTGCTGCTCCTGCTGGCCGTTTTCGGTGCGCCACTGTTTACGGTCATCGCCGCGAGTGCGTTGCTCGGTTATCACAAAGAGGGCATCGATCTGATGGCGATCGCCATCGAAGTGCTTGGCATTGCAGAAATGCCTTTTTTGTCAGCGATTCCACTGTTTACCTTTGCCGGCTATCTGTTGAGCGAAAGCAATGCGCCACAACGGTTGGTGCGTCTCACAGGGGCGCTGCTCGGCTGGATGCCGGGCGGCCTGGCGCTGGTCTCGTTGGCGGCCTGCGCATTTTTTACGGCATTTACCGGCGCCTCCGGCGTCACGATAATCGCCCTCGGCGCCATTCTGTACCCGGCGCTGAAACACGACGGCTATCCCGACAACTTCAACCTGGGACTGGTCACGACGTCCGGCAGCCTCGGATTGTTGTTTGCCCCGTCACTACCGCTGATTCTGTACGGCGTGATCGCGGAAGTGTCTATCGACGATCTGTTCAGAGCCGGTATATTGCCAGGGCTACTGATGTTGCTGATGTTGTCGGGTTACAGTCTGTGGGTGAACCGCAGCAATCGGCGGCCGCTGAAATCTTTTTCATTCCGAGAGGTCCGCGGCGCATTACGGGAATCGATGTGGGAATTGCCGCTGCCGGTCGTGGTGCTTGGCGGTATTTACTCCGGATTTTTTGCGGTATCCGAAGCGGCGGCAGTGACTGCGTTGTATGTCCTGATCGTCGAGGTCCTGATCCTGAGGGAGATCAAACTGTCCGATTTACCGAGAGTAATGCGTGAATCGATGCTGCTCGTGGGCGGCATCCTGATCATACTTGGCGTATCGCTTGCTTCCACCAACTACATGATTGATGCGGGCGTGCCGCAGCAGCTGTTGGCGTTTGTGGCGGAGCTGGTGAGTAGTCAGGCAACGTTCCTGATCCTGCTGTTCGTGTTTCTGCTGATTCTTGGTGCGATTCTGGACATCTTTTCGGCGACTGTTCTGGTGGTGCCGCTGATTCTGCCGATCGCTGCCCAATACGGTGTGAACGAGATTCATCTCGGCATTGTATTTCTGGCGGCGATGCAACTGGGCTATCTGACGCCACCGGTTGGCCTGAATCTATTTATTGCCAGTTACCGATTCGAACGTTCAATAATCCAGGTTTATTCGGCAACACTGCCATTCCTCATCATTCTGATGTTGTCTGTCATCATCATTACTTACTGGCCGGAGCTGTCTCTGTTCCTGGTGCCGGATTGATTTCCGCTCCAGGCAAGCCGCTGCCAATTTATCTATGAAAAAAGGATATCCCGTGCGTCAGCCAATTATGTTCATGTGCCTGCTGGTTTTTTCGGTCAGTTTTGCGACTGCCGACGAAGCAGTTCAGCTGTCAGATATCAAGCTGCCGCCAGGATTTTCCATCGAGGTGTATGCTTCAGAGGTCCCGAACGCGCGCTCGATGACGCTGGGCAGTAATGGCACGGTGTTTGTATCGACGCGCAGGGATGGACACGTATTCGCTGTGGTCCCGCAGGAAGGATCTGCGCCGCAGGTCGTTACCATTGCCCAGGGACTGAAAATGCCCAACGGTATCGCTTATCACGACGGCGACCTGTATGTGGCGGAGATGACTCGTGTACTGCGTTATCCGGATATCGGCGCGAGGCTGGACGATCCGCCGCAGCCGGAGGTGGTCGGCGACAGCTTGCCGGACGAAAGCCATCACGGCTGGCGTTACATTGCATTCGGGCCCGATGACAAGCTCTACATCAGTATCGGCGCTCCCTGCAATATCTGCGATCGTGATGGGTTTGGCGTCATCGTGCGACAAAACGCGGATGGCAGCGCCCGCGAGACGGTTGCTTCAGGTGTTCGCAATTCCGTGGGAATGACCTGGCATCCGCAGACTGGCGAATTGTGGTTCACCGATAATGGCCGGGACATGCTGGGCGACGACATTCCACCTTGCGAACTCAACCATGCGCCGACGGCTGGCCTGCAATTCGGATTTCCATTTTGCCACGGGGGTGACTTTGCGGATCCCGAATTTGGTGATCTGGGAGACTGTGCTGATGTTACGCCGCCGGCGCAAAAACTCGGGCCCCACGTGGCACCTCTCGGCCTGAAATTCTACACCGGCTCGATGTTTCCAATCGAATATCATAACCAGATATTCATCGCCGAACACGGTTCCTGGAACCGATCGAAAAAGATCGGCTATCGAATCTCACTGGTGAGGATGGAGCACGGTCAGCCCGTGAGTTACGATTCCTTTGCAGAGGGCTGGCTGCAAAATGAACAGGTTTCCGGTCGGCCGGTCGACCTGCTGATACTCGAAGACGGTTCAATGCTGGTCAGCGACGACAAAGCTGGCAAGATATATCGTATCAGCTACTCGAGCTTGCGCGCCGAAGGGCTCATGTAGTTGGGACGTAACAGCAACAATTTGCTGAGCGTAGGGTCTAGAATGCCGGTATGCAGCTGGCATGATCAAAGTGGTGGATGAGTATGCGAAGGGTAATAGCGAAGCTGTTCAGGGCAGTGTGGAGGGGCGCGGATGGCGTCCGCAAGGTGCTGCATCTGTTGGTGCTGCTGTTCATTTTTGTGCTGGTGTTCGGAGCGTTATCGGCGAACGCGCCGCAATTGCCGTCGGAGGCGGCGTTGGTCATTCGCCCGGTTGGCAATCTGGTTGAACAACTCGAGGGCGACCCGTACGAGCGCGCGATTGCTGAATTGTTGGGCGATGCAAAGCCACAGACCCTGGTTCAGGATGTCATCGACGGTCTTGAATATGCTGCAGACGACAAGCGAATCAAAGGTGTCGTACTGGACCTGGGCGGCATGGGCGGTGGCGGGCTCAGCAAACTAAAGCGAGTCGGCGATGCGATTGATTCATTCCGCGACTCCGGCAAGCCGGTCATCGCGACCGCAGACTTCTACGATCAGCGTGCCTATTACCTGGCATCCCGGGCGGACGAGATCTACATGCATCCGGATGGGTTTCTGCTGTTTCAGGGCTTCGGTGCGTACCGCAACTATTTCAAGAGTGCGATCGACAAGCTTAAAGTGGACTGGCATATCTTCCGTGTGGGAACTCACAAGTCGGCAGTGGAACCGTTTATGCGGGATGACATGTCTGACGAGCACCGGCATTCCCTGGAAAGGTGGCTTGGTGAACTCTGGGATCTGTACCAGCACGATGTCCTTGCTGCGCGCGAACTTGAGCCCGATACTATTGAGACGCTGGTGGCGGCTTTCGTTGAGAAGGTCGGCGAGAACAATGGCAGCACAACCGAACTTGCCCTTGACCTCGGACTGGTTGACGGCCTGCTGACGCGGGCTGAGCTGCGCGAGCGCGTGGCTGAATTCGCCGGTACCGATAAGGACAATGGTGACGATAGCTATCGGGCTGTGGAACTGGACGATTACCTGGCGCAACTGCGGCTTCTGAGAGGAAGCGAAGTCGGTGACGAAAACGTTGCGATTGTCGTGGCCGCCGGCGACATCCTGAATGGCTCGAAGCCGCCAGGTACGATTGGTGGCGATTCCACCGCCGAACTGCTGCGGCGTGCGCGTCACGATGACTCAGTCAAGGCGGTTGTATTACGCGTCGACAGCGGCGGCGGCAGCGCATTCGCGTCGGAAGTCATCCGCAATGAAATCGAGCAGATCAAGAAGGCCGGCAAACCGGTCGTTGCCTCCATGAGCAGTGCCGCGGCATCGGGGGGATACTGGATTTCGATGGCCGCTGATCAGATCTATGCAAGTCCCGCTACGGTTACCGGATCGATCGGCATTTTCGGCATGTTTCCGACATTTCAACGCACGCTGGAAACGATCGGTATCTCAACGGACGGCGTCGGCACGACACCCTGGGCCGGGGAGTTTCGTCCTGACAGAGAGATGGCGCAGCATACGGGTGAACTTATCCAGATGGTGATCAATCGCGGCTATGACGATTTTATCGAGCGGGTGGCGGAATACCGGGGGATGGAGAAAGCGGCGGTCGACGAGATTGCGCAAGGACAGGTATGGACAGGAGCGGAGGCGCTTGAACTCGGCCTGGTCGATGAGCTGGGTGGTCTTGACGACTCAATAGATGCTGCTGCTGAACTGGCTGGACTCGCGGTGGGCGAGTTCGGCAAGAAATATTACGAAAAGGAACTGAGCCCGACCGAGCAGCTGGCAGTCGAATTTCTCGGCGGTGTGAGGTGGCTGGGAGTCGATGCGGCCGGTTTGTTCGAGCGCAACTCCTCGGTGGCGCGCCTCGCCGGACTGGTTGAGGATGTGCTGGCGCCGCTACTTCGGTTCAATGATCCGCGCGGCGTCTATTCGCACTGCTTGTGCGTGTTTGAATAGGAGCAGCCGGCCGAGCGCTGCCGTGACATAATCAGGTCACACGATACTGCGGCCAGGGAATCAAAATTGGCTGCCAGACCGGCCTGGATGCTGGTAAGTTAGCTACCGAGGCAGTGAACGAGGGGCTTTCGATGGGCAAATCTGCGCTGATCGTCGATGATTCCAATACCGCCAGGGTGGTGCTGAAGCGCATCCTCGAAACGCATGATCTGGACGTCAATACGGCCGAGTCAGCCGAATCCGCCCTGGAGTATCTCAGCGATCATCGACCGGACGTGATCTTTATGGATCACCTGATGCCCGGAATGGACGGCTTCCAGGCAGTGACTGCGATCAAAAACAATCCGGCTACCGCGACCATTCCGATCATGATGTATACGTCGCAGAAGGGTGAGCTGTATGTTGGCCAGGCACGGGCGCTCGGTGCGGTGGGGGTGCTTCCGAAACAGGTTGAGCCGGTAGAAGTATCCAGGGTGCTCGAGTCCCTGCGCGTTATTGGCGGCAATGCGGTCAAACCGCCGGAAAGCACTGCTGAGACAAGTGGTGAGATTCCTGGCATTGAGCGTTTCGACCACGACCTGCGTGAACTGATTGAAGATCTGTTCGATCAGCAACGCGCGATCTTACGGCGTGACTTTCTCGACAGTTATGAAGCAATCGCTTCCCGCGTTGCTGAGGAAATCAGTCCATCGGAAGAACCCGAAGCTGAAGATGAGCCTGTAAACCCGGACAATCGATTGCGAGCGGCTGTGGCCGTATTGGCAACGCTGGTGATGATTTTCGCGCTGCTCTATTGGCAACGCGAGCAGAGCTGGCAAGAAGTGCTGCAGGCCAACGCACAGTTACAGCAAGCGCTCGAGCAGCAGCAATCAATGGCGGTGCTGGGCGAGGTCGACACGCGGCAGCGTATTGACCAATATCAACAGTCGGCAAGTTCTGCTTATCTCGCAGCGTTGCGGGCTATGGAATGGGGTGTCAATCAGTCGGCAAGCTATGCGTTCCATGAGCTACCGCTCGACGACAATCGTCTGGCAGATTTTGAGGACCTGGGAGCAAGACTGATGCAGATGGGTTTCTCCGGACAGGTACGGGTTGAGGCTCACGTCGGTAACTTTTGCATGGTCGCCACCGGGCAAGGGCAGTTTGATCTGGCGCCCGATACTGCGGCAGTCGATGAGTGCGATCAGATCGGTTTTGCCGGGAACGAGGCATTCGAACTGGGTCTGCGGCAGTCTGTCGCATTTTCGACCTATTTCAACCTGTCCGCAGAGCAGACGCAGGGTCGAATTCTTTACGACATCGTGTCTCTGGGTAACACTCAGCCGCTGATTGTGTACCCGATGTCTCGGATCGGTATTTTAGCGGGTGAGTGGAACGATATTGCTGCAGCGAACAACCGGGTTATCGTTTCCCTCATTCCCGACGCTCTCCGATCGTCAGGACTGCGTTGATCCCTGTGCCTGCCACAGTAACGGCATTACTTCTTTGCTTCGCCGATTAGCACGGCTGGGTCAGTAAACATGGAAAAAAGACATGCGTCGTAGGCGAGGGACAACGCGTGAATGATGGTCAACTGGTTGCTGAGCACGCAAACTAAGGCGAGATATTCTATACGCTTAGTCTCGACGTAATGTTGCAATCTTGCAGTTCGCATATCTCAGGGCACAAGCAAATGATCAAACAGTTATAATCAGATTAGCTTGCGTGGCTGAAAGCTAGTCGCTTTACTCATGCTGCGCATATTCTGGGGAGGTTACGCACCAACGTCCCCGTTTTTCGGCAAATATTATTCTTGAAATGATGGTTTCTCCAGCAAGAACGAAGAAGAGACGAAAGAAAAACAGGCGAACCGGCAAACTGCGCATCGGTGACGACTGGAATGCAATCACGATCATTGCGCTGTCGCAGTCCAATCCACTCAAGGCAGTCGCCGAGTTTGTCGAAAACAGCATTGATGCGCGCGCCAGGGAGATCACGATTCTGCGAGGTCGTGAGCGCGGCGAGCATTATTTACGCATTATGGATGACGGAGACGGCATTCCGAAAGACGATACAGGCGTGCCGGACTTCAAGTATGTCGCCACCCACATCTGTGACTCCATCAAACGCCAGTTGAGGGTTGATGGAGTGAACGGCGTTCAGGGTGAATTTGGTATCGGATTGCTCAGTTTCTGGACCGTGGGTGAGGAGCTGACGATGACCACTGCCGGCGCTGATGGAAAAACCTATCAGATGCAGATGAGAAAGGGCGATCCCAGCTATTCCGTGACACAACGACGAACGCTCTTTCCGGCGCGCGGAACAGAACTGAAGGTCAAGCCGCTGCTCTCTGGTATCCGACAATTCAGCGGTGAGAAGATCCAGTGGTATCTGGCGTCGGAGTTAAGAGATCGAATTCGTCAATCCGGCGTTCAAATCAAAGTTGTCGATCGACAGGCGCGCAAGGAATTCACAGTGGAACCGCGGCAGTTCAGTGGTCGATTGCTCCATCAACTTCCGACGGTGACGTGTCCCCAGGGCGATATCTATGTGGAGCTTTATCTATCCGAACCAGGTCCTGATAACCACATTGGACTTTACCGGTCAGGAACACGGGTCGTCCCGACTCTCGAAGAACTGGATGCATTTCAGCACGAACCCTGGACCAGCACGTATTTCGAGGGAATTGTAGATGCGCCGTTTCTTAATCTGACGCCAGGTACGCGGACCGGGGTCATTCACGATGCAGCATTCGACGAATTCTGCACCGCCTTGGCCGGTTTGAAACAGACACTTGTGCGTATTATCGATGAGCAAAGACACGCGGAGGAGGAACGTGCCAGTCAGAAGATATTGCGTACGATCCAAAAGGCGTTCAAGGAAGCACTGCTCGCGTTACCTGCTGAGGAATATGACTGGTTTGATATTCAGAAAGGCAGCGGCGGACAGGCGCCGCGGTCTCCGTTTGACGCCGAGGGTCTGCCGATTAGCGAAGCTGACCCCGATAGTGGTCAAAAGGATGACGCTGCATTGGAGAACGTGCAAAAGCAATTCTTCGAATATGCAGGTCCGTTGTTCAGTGTTCGTATCTCACCGCAATCGAGCGTAGTGCCGGTGGGACAATCCAGGAGCTACCGCGCAATTGCTCGTGATCGATCGCGACATTTAGTCGAACATAATCTCAGCTTTCAGTGGGAGATAATCGAAGGTAACGGCCAACTTGAAAACACACGGTCCGAAATCGCTTCGTTTACCGCGCCGGAACAACCGGGACTGACTCGCGTCAAGGCGCTCGCACAACAAGATAATATTGTCTGCGAAGGTGAAAGCATTATCACCGTAACCGACTCGTTGCTTCCAGAGATACGTGGGGCATCCTCAACAAAGCATGGACTACCCGGATATACATTCACGAGGGCGCCAGGAAAGTTGTGGCGATCCCGATATGACATCGACCAGAATGTCATTGTCATTAACAATGGCCATCGTGACTTCGTCTATGCATCGAAGACCAGAGCTCTTAAGCTGCGTTATATCTGCCGCCTGTTTGTCAAGGAGTTAGTTTGTAAAAACTTTCCCGGATATGCGCCCGAACAGCTATTGGAACGGATGATAGAACTGATGCTCTATACGGAAGAAAACCTGAAATAAAAGAGCAGCAGGCTAGGCGTACGCTTCATTGCATTGAAGCGGTCATGCGAGATGTTCGACTCGAATCAGGGGGACGGCGGTTCTGCAACCACCGCCCCCGGCAGGGGATTGCTTAAACTCTTGCCTCGAGCACCATGTTGGTGGGCGTTTCTGCCGCACGACGAACATGCCCGAAGCCACCATCATTTAGTACTTCAGTTAGTCGTTTTTCACCAGCCTGGGCGCCCAGTGCAAGCCCTACCTCCTGCGACAAAGAATTCGGTACACAGACGGTTGTGGAGAACGAGTAGAAGATCTGGCCCAGCGGATGCGAATTATCCTCCAGATTGTCTTCCGCAAAGGGTTCCACGAGCATGAGGGTTCCGCCCTCTGCAAGCGTACTTGCAACGTGCTTAGAGGCTCCTACAGGATCGCCCATGTCGTGCAGAGCGTCGAAAATGGCGACCAGATCGTAATTTCGGCCCGGATATTCCTTCGCCGTCGTAACCTCGAAAATAGTGTTGTTGGCGACGCCGGCAGTGCGGGCGCGTTCTCGCGCATGCTCGATAGAGGGCTCATGAAAGTCGAATCCGTGGAAGGTCGAGTTCGGGAATGCCTGAGCCATTATGATCGTCGAAGATCCGTGGCCACAGCCGACATCAGCGACCTTCGCGCCTGACTCGAGTTTCCCGATGACGCCATCAAGAGCCGGTATCCAGGACTCAATCAGTTTTGCCGCATACATTGGCCTGAAGAAACGCTCCGTTCCGCAGAACAGGCATTCACTGTGATCGCCCCAGGGCAGTCCCTCCCCGGTACGAAAAGCACCTATTGCCTTGGACTCGTCGGCGTATGCGGAAACCACGGCCTGGAAGAAACCCTGCATACAGTCGGGATGACCCTCGGCCGAGAAAATGACCGCTTGCTCCGGTGTCATCGAAAAATTCTGCGAAGCGGGATCATACTCGATGTACCCCCCGGCTGCGTTGGCTGATAGCCACTCACGCACATAGCGCTCTCTCATGCCCGTACTCTCGGCCAGTTCCTGGCTGGTCGCCGGGCATACCTCAGCGAGGGCGCTGTACAGGTCAAGCTGGTCCCCCATGTAGGCCATTAGCAGGCCCATGGAACCCGCTACATCAGTGATTACTTTCCCTTGTAACTGCTCGAGCTTGCTTTCGTCAACGTCTTCGATTCGTACTGCCATCGTACTGCTCTCCCTTTTTTATCTGACTAACGGTGCCGGTGTTGTCTTATTTGACTTATTTGATTCAATTGCCGGGAATTGTCGTACGATACCTGCTTTCGGCACGCAAATGGCATTCAAAAAAGAAAGACAAATAAGTCAAATAAGACAACACCGGCACCGTTAGTCCGGCACCGCTAATCCCAACTCAGGACAATCTTCCCCGACTGCCCGGATTCCATCAATTCAAAGGCTTCCTGAAAATCGTTCAGTGCAAAACGGTGTGTGATGATGGCCTGAATGTCCAGACCGCTTTGCAGCATGCTGGCCATTTTGTACCAGGTCTCGAACATTTCCCGGCCATAGATACCCTTGATCAGCAAACCTTTGAATATTACGTGGTTCCAGTCGATGGCAGTTTCTCCCGGGGGAATACCCAGTAATGCCACCTTTCCGCCATGGTGCATGGTCCGTAACAGATCACGAAATGCCAGAGGATTGCCGGACATCTCCATACCGATATCAAAACCTTCGGTCATCCCGAGGTCCTGCATGGTGTCGTCCAGCGTGTCCCTGGTGACGTTCAACGCCACGCTGGCCCCCATCTTGCGCGCGAGCTGCAGCCGGTAGTCATTGACGTCAGTAATCACGACGTGTCGCGCGCCGGCATAGCGGGCGATTGCCACGGCCATGATACCGATCGGCCCGGCGCCGGTGATCAGGACATCTTCTCCGACGAGGTCGAACGACAGCGCAGTGTGGGTAGCGTTACCCAGGGGGTCGAGTACCGCTGCCATTTCATCGGAGATCGCGTCCGGTAGTTTGAACACATTGAACGCGGGTACCGAGATGTATTCTGCGAATGCGCCGGGTCGATTGACGCCGACACCCGCTGTATTCATGCACAGATGGCGCCGGCCGGCGCGGCAGTTGCGACACACGCTGCAGGTAATGTGTCCTTCGGCCGATACCCGGTCGCCATTTTCGAAGCCCCTGACCTCGCTCCCGTAGGCAACGATTTCTCCGGAAAATTCGTGCCCGATGGCAAGTGGCACCGGTATTGTCTTGCTGGCCCAGTCATCCCACTGAAAAATATGAATATCGGTGCCACAGATTGCGGTCCGATGTACCCGGATCAATACGTCATTGTGGCCGGGAGACGGCCGCTCGATGTCTTCCAGCCATATGCCACGCTCTGCCTTTGCTTTTACCAATGCGCGCATCTACCGCCCTCAGTTGACCACCCCAAGTTCGCGCCCGACTTCGGCGAAAGCAGCGATGGCCTTGTCAAGGTGCTCGCGCGTCAAGCCGGCCGACATCTGTGTGCGAATTCTCGCCTGGCCTTTTGGCACCACCGGAAACGAGAAGCCGATGACGTATATGCCATGCTTGAGCATCCGATCAGCCATATTCGTTGCCAGCCTGGCATCGCCGAGCATCACGGGTACGATCGGATGTTCCCCGGGCTTCAGTTCGAATCCGAGTTCCGTCATCTTTGCACGGAAATATGCGGCGTTCTCGTGCAGCTTGTTCCGCAGGCTGTCATCTTGGTCCAGCAAGTCCAGAACGGCAATCGAGGCTGCCGCAATGGTCGGTGCCACCGAATTGGAAAACAAATACGGGCGTGAGCGTTGCCGCAACCAGGCGACGATTTCCTTTCTGCCGGAAGTGAATCCCCCGGACGCGCCGCCAAGCGCTTTACCAAGGGTGCTGGTGATGATGTCAATGCGTCCCATCACGTTCCGATATTCATGCGTGCCGCGCCCGTTAGCGCCGAGAAAACCGCTCGCGTGGCAATCATCGATCATGGTTAGCGCGTCGTATCGTGTCGCGAGTTCGCAGATGTCGGTCAAATTGGCAATTGTGCCGTCCATGGAGAAGACACCATCGGTAACGATCAGCTTGTTGTGGCATCCGTGGGCTAATTGCAGCTGTGCTTCCAGGTCGTTCATGTCGTTGTTCTGATAACGGAATCGTTTTGCCTTGGACAGCCTGATGCCGTCAATAATGCTGGCATGGTTAAGGGCGTCGCTGATGACGGCATCATCCTCGCCCAGAAGCGTCTCAAATAATCCACCGTTGGCATCAAAACAGGAGGGATAAAGAATAGTGTCCTCAGTTCCGAGGAACTCGCTGATGCGCGCTTCAAGTTCCTTGTGGATAGTCTGCGTGCCACAGATGAAGCGTACCGAGGCCATGCCGTAGCCAAATTCGTCGAGTGCCTTGTGCGCTGCTGCGATGACGCCTGGATGGTTGGCGAGTCCGAGGTAATTGTTGGCGCAGAGGTTGATCACTTCCATCGAGCCGTCATTGTTCCTGACCTCGATTGCCGCCTGCTGCGGGCCCGCGATCAGGCGCTCCTGCTTGTAAAGCCCCTGTTCTTTGAGTGCTTCGGTCTGTTCTCCAAGAGAAATCAGGAAATCTGCGGGCACGGCGTTGCTCTCCGGGTTGAAAGGTCGCAAAGTATATCAGGACCCTATCGAGCAGGTTCCGAGATGACCGATGGCAGCAAAAAAGAACTGCGGATCGACCGCTGGCTGTGGTTTACGCGCTTCTGTAAAACACGATCGCTGGCGACGGAGGCAGTGGTCGGCGGCCATGTCAAAATCAACGGAGCAAGAGCGAAGCCGGGCATGCGCGTAGCGCCGGGCGACAGAGTTCAGGTCGTACGCAAACAACTGCGATACGAACTCGAAATCCTGAGTCTGCCAGCCAGGCGGGGGCCGGCGGCAGAAGCGCAGGCGACCTACGTTGAGGACCCCGATTCCCGGCAGCGGCGCCTGACAATGCTGGACGATCTGCGCCGGGACCGTCAGCAGATGCCGCGCACTGACGGCCGGCCTGACAAGCATACCCAGCGAAAATTGCGGGCTTACAATCGCCGCCAGGACGAGCAGGATTGATGAATCGAGTTGGCAGCGCACGTGGTATCAGCACTGCCGCAGCAAACCTGATTGCCCTATAATTGCCGCCCTTTACCTGGTATTCCGTCAAATTGGAATTGATGCGTTCGGCGGGCCGCGCATTGCGGCCTGTCTGACCACCGCGGAAGCAAAGCATGCAGTTCACCGATCAGCCCTCAGTGCCTACCGAGCCCCTTGGTCATGTCAGCGACCGTTATCTGCAGGATGAGACGGTCCTGGTCCGAGAGTTGGCGGAAGAGGCCGACATTGGCGAATCGTTGCGGCAAAGAGTGCAGGGGACGGCGGCGACACTGGTGCGTGCGGTCCGCAAGAACGCCGGTAAGGAAGGCGGAATCGACGCGTTTCTGCAGCAATACGATTTATCCTCGGAAGAAGGTGTGCTGCTCATGTGCATCGCCGAAGCGCTGCTGCGTATCCCCGACGCGGAGACGGCCGATAAACTGATCGCAGACAAGATCACTTCTGCCCGTTGGCAGGACCACCTTGGGGAGAGCGACTCACTTTTCGTCAATGCGTCGACCTGGGGACTGATGCTGACCGGTCAGTTACTGCAGCTCGATGAGGCTGCCACCGGCAATCCTGCCCGTTACCTGGGCAAAATTGCGAGTCGCGCAGGCGAACCGCTGGTGAGGACGGCCATGCGACAGGCCATGCGCATCATGGGCCACCAGTTTGTCATGGGGCGCACCATTAAAGAGGCGTTGTCCCGAGCCAACAACAAGCACAACAGCGCTTATCGGCATTCGTTCGATATGCTGGGTGAAGCTGCGCTGACCGCCGCGGACGCCGAACGTTATTTCGAGTCTTATATCGCGGCCATCAGGGATATCGGCGCGAGCGCCCCCGACTCTGACGACATTTTTTCCGCGCCAAGCATTTCAGTGAAACTGTCCGCGCTGCATCCGAGATATCACTTTACGCAATATGGCCGGGTGATGCGGGAGCTTGTGCCGAAGGTCTGCGAGCTCGTCGACAAAGCAGCGACTGCCGGCATCGGCATCACCATCGATGCAGAGGAAATGGACCGACTCGAGATTTCCCTGGATATCTTCGAGCGAATCTATCGCAGCGACAGGATGCTTGGCTTTGAGGGTCTTGGCCTGGCTGTACAGTCGTATCAGCGCAGAGCTGTTGATGTGATCAGGTTCCTGACCGATATCGCCGGTGACATCGGCCGCAGAATTCCGCTCAGGCTGGTCAAGGGAGCATACTGGGATACCGAAATCAAGCTCGGGCAGGTGCAGGGGCTCGACAGCTATCCTGTGTTTACTCGCAAAGCGCATACTGACGTTGCCTATCTCGCCTGTGCCAGGCTCATGATCAACGCCGGCGAACTCATATATCCACAGTTTGCGACCCACAACGCACATACGCTGGCCAGCGTGTTGCACTTCACGGGATCACGTTCAGATTTCGAGTTTCAGCGTCTGCACGGCATGGGCGAAGAGCTGTACAACGAGGTGACTGACCCGGACAAGTTCGGTCGGGCGTGTCGCGTGTATGCGCCTGTCGGTAGTCACGAAGACCTGCTGCCCTACCTGGTACGCAGGCTGCTGGAAAATGGCGCCAATACCTCGTTTGTCAATCACATCATCGACGCAAGCATAGAAGTTAAAGACATCGTTGCGGATCCCATCGATATTGCGCGCGCGGAGGACTGCCAGCCGCACCCGGGCATTCCTGCGCCAGCCGACCTGTTTGGTGCGGATCGGATCAACTCTCGCGGCTACAACATTGCCGATCGCTCGGTGCTTGGCAGCCTGCTTGGTGCAATGCAGGATTCGGTGGCGGCAGATCGTGTGGCAGCTCCAATCGTCGGTGGCAAAGCTTCGGACGGGACTTCGATTCCGTCGACGAATCCCGCGAATAATGCGCAGGTTGTTGGTGTCTGCAAGCTGGCCGATCAGGCGGCGGTTGACCGGGCATTGGACCTGGCCGGGTCCGCGCAGGCCAGGTGGGATCGCTGCGATGCGGCCGAACGCGCTGCCGCTCTGCGACGGGCGGCGGAACTGTTCGACCAGCATGCTGCGGAGCTGATGGCGCTATGTGTCCAGGAAGCCGGAAAAAGCATCCCCGACGCTATAGCGGAACTTCGGGAAGCTATTGATTTTCTACGATATTATGCGGCGGAAGCGGTGCGCATTTATGGCGAGCCGGTGGTTTTGCCAGGCCCGACAGGCGAGCGCAATAGTCTTGGTATGCGCGGCCGAGGAATATTCGTCTGCATCAGTCCGTGGAATTTTCCGCTCGCCATCTTTACCGGGCAGGTCGCGGCGGCGCTTGCGGCCGGCAATGCCGTGCTTGCCAAGCCCGCTGAACAGACGCCGCTGGTGGCACACCGTGCGGTGGAATTGTTGCTTGAGGCCGGTATTCCGGCAGACGTCTTGCATTTCCTGCCGGGCGATGGCGCCCTGGTTGGCGGTTACGCGGTTCAGGACGAGCGTGTTGCCGGCGTTGCATTTACCGGCTCAACAGAAACCGCGCGCCTGATCAATCGGACGCTCGCAGCACGGGACGGTCCCATTGCGACCCTGATAGCAGAGACCGGCGGGCAGAACGCAATGTTCGTGGACAGCTCGGCGCTGCCTGAGCAGGTGGTGCTGGACGCCGTGTATTCCGCATTCAACAGTGCCGGGCAACGTTGCTCCGCGCTGCGACTATTGTGTCTGCAGGACGATATCGCACCACGCGTTATCGAACTGTTGCATGGACACATGCAGGAACTGGTGATTGGTGATCCCGCCGATCTGGCAACGGACACCGGCCCGGCGATCGATGCAGAAGCAAAGCGGATGCTGGACGGCCATGTCAAGAACATGATTCCGGGAAACAAACTGATTTATCAGTGCTCTTTGCCGAAGGGATTGGCAGAGGGGACCTTTTTCGCACCGACCGCGATCGAAATTGACAGCATTGATCAACTGGAGCGCGAAATATTCGGCCCGGTCCTGCACGTGCTGCGCTTCCGGGCCGACAAATTGTCCGAGACCGTTGCAGCAGTAAACGCGACCGGCTACGGACTGACCATGGGATTGCACAGTCGCATCGACAGTCGCGCACGCGCCATCACGCGCTCGTCGGCCGCCGGCAATATCTATATCAATCGCGATATGATCGGTGCCGTCGTTGGCGTGCAGCCTTTCGGGGGGCGGGGATTGTCGGGCACCGGCCCGAAAGCCGGGGGTCCGCTGTATTTGCAGCGCTTCGGTAGCGAAGTTACCGTCAGTAACAATATTTCCGCGGTCGGTGGCAATGCCAGCTTGCTGTCGCTGAACGAAAGTAGTGGTCCGGCGAGGTAGTATTGATGGATCACAAATGCCTGTCCTGAGCCGATAAACCGGCGGTATTCAAACGTGTCTGCGATCAGCATATTCGATATTTTCAAGATCGGACTCGGACCCTCCAGTTCACACACGGTCGGGCCGATGAAGGCGGCAAGGGCGTTTGTCGAATCGCTGCCCGCATTGGACCGGGTCGCGAGGATCCAGGTCACGCTGTATGGTTCGCTTGCCTATACCGGCAAGGGTCATGGTACAGATTCCGCAGTGCTGCTCGGTCTGAGTGGCGAACGACCGGAGACCATCGATCCCGATTCCGTCGAGGCATTGCTTGGAAAAATAGTCGCGGAAAAAAAATTGCGACTATCGGGGCAGGACAGTATTCCGTTTTCGCCCGATCAGGACCTGGTTTTCAATTTCAACGAACAATTGCCGCGACATACGAACGGCATGCGCTTCATCGCCCATGACGGTTCCGGAGCCAGGATACGGACTGACGACTATTTCTCTATCGGCGGTGGATTTGTCGTGCGTGGCGATGAGCCGGAACCACTGCCACAGTCCGGAGAACCGCCATACCCATTCTCCGACGGCGCCAGTTTATTGCAGCAGGCCGAACGACATGAATTGTCCATCGCTGCGTTGGTGGAGCAAAACGAGCTGCAGTGGCGTTCCGGCGCGGAAATCAACGATCGACTGGATTCGCTGTGGCAGGCGATGCGAGCCTGCGTACAGCGCGGCCTGCATACGACTGGTGTGCTGCCTGGTCGTATGGCAGTGACACGAAGGGCCCCGAAGCTATTCAAAGCGCTGCAGGAACGTGACGATCGCAGCGGACTGGATACGATGGACTGGGTT
>Ga0255058_10000773_pt1 | contig 18331 bp, 13 predicted proteins | sample Cases_109_9_MG_FD_188637 | JGI IMG/M metagenome (GOLD analysis project Ga0255058, IMG submission 188637) | Seawater microbial communities from Amundsen Gulf, Northwest Territories, Canada - Cases_109_9 | ecosystem: Environmental > Aquatic > Marine > Gulf | place: Canada: Northwest Territories... | reverse complement strand
TTGCAGGAAGGTCATCTAAATGGTTAAGCGTAGTCAGCTCCTCACCGGCAAGAAATTTTAAACCGGCTTCTCCCATTGTAGAAAGATACGTCCTTGCAGGAGGTGGTTTTGCACCAAGCCTTTTTTGTGCTGCAGTAACACTATGAAGACCAAGTATAATCTTGGATTCCGCTTCATAGTCAAATACAAGATCTAAAATCTGGCTCGTGCCATGGCAAAACATTTCGTCTTCGTACTTCCCCGCAATCCCGTTGAAAATGATGGTTTTTGCGTCCCGCATCTTTTTCTTTATCAGGGCGAGTGTGTCGGGACCAATGTCGTATGCCTTTAACCGGGCAAACCGCCCTTTAATTTTATCCACCTTAACATTTTCGGGACTAAGCCCGGTCGGCTTCGCCATAAGATGATCAACGGGAAGCAATATATCAATACCATACCCTTTAGCCAGCTCCAGCACTACGGTTGCGTTGTAAAGCGCCTGTTTTTGTAAATCCGGGTCTTCTTCAAGTATACAGTTGTCTACATTGTGTCCCTGTACCTTGAGGAATGGAAATGCAATACCACCGACAATGATCAGTTTGTCAACCTTTCCATAAACAATAAGGTTTTTCATTGCCTCAACCTTGGCGGAGACGTTGGCTCCTCCAATGATAGCAACTACAGGTTTATGAGGATGCCTCATAAAATTATCAAGCGCAGTTAGTTCCTGCGTAAGCAGGAATCCTGCTACCTTTGGACCTGATATGAGCCTCGTTATTGGTCCGAGTGATGCGTGTTGGCCCATATGGGCTGTTACAGGATCTGCATTTACATAGACATCACAATTAGTAGTATTATGGAGTTGTCTTGCAAATTCCATAACCTCATTATCATCCTCTGAGGTCTCACCACTGCGAAACATAACGTTTTCTAACAGAAAAATACCATCCCCACTGATTATGGATTTAACTTCCTCCCCAATGCAGTCATCAGTTATGGTAACCTCTCTATCTTCTGGTAAAAGGTTTTTATCTTTCAAGACCTCTGTCAGTCTTTTTGCCACTGGCTTCAAGCTATAACCGTGATAGAGCTCTCCGTCATTTTTAACCCCTACCGAAGTCTTATTATCCTTAAAGAAGTTCTCCCTTACACCGTTGTGGGATACGATGATAATCGTCCTGGCACCTTGCTTCAGAATGTGACGAATATCCATGACTGTAGCCCTGATACGCCTGTCATCAATAATCCTGGCATCCCAGACGATATCGTAGTTTACCCTTAGGAAAACCCTCTTGCCATTTAATGCGGATTTATGAAGATTGCGTATGGGAGTCTTGTTTGCGTATGGATACCACTCAAAAGCCACTTCAGATTGTTTAATCATTTTGTATTCTCCAGAGGCACATTTTAACAAATTCAGGGTCGTAATGAAAAGAATGTTTAATATTTATATATGTATATAAAACCAATTGCCAGACAAAATAGTCCTTGTTGCATCCGCTTTGCCTTACATATTATAAAACACTGGTTTTATATTGCCTGATTTTATATTATATTGTCCTGTCTATTTAACAAATTTTATCTCAGGAAAATTTTAACAATGAAAATATATTCACTACAGGATTTTATCAGATATCTGGACTCAAACGGTGAACTGATACGTATCAAGACCGAGGTGGATGCAAGGTTAGAGGTTACTGAAATCTCGATCCGTGCTTTAAAGGAAGGGATGCCCGCCTTACTTTTTGAAAATGTAAAGGGTGCGAAATTCCCTCTGGCCATGAACGTCCTTGCCAGTGATAAACGGATTGAACTGGCCCTGGGAAAACATCCGGATCAGCTTGGCAAAGAGTTGATTACGTTTATGGAAGATGCCATGCCTCCAGGACCCAAGGTGTTTTTCAAACACCCCGGTATAACCAAACGGATTTTCAGCACCCTTCCAAAGAAAACATGTAGACCGACTTCCCAGGAAGTGGTGATTAATCCGGATTTAAATGATATCCCGGTTATAACCTCCTGGCCGGAGGATGGTGGTCCTTTTATTACCCTGCCGCAGGTCTTTACCTACGACCCACATGATGGGAAACGGAACGTAGGAATGTATCGTATGCAAATCTTTGATGGACAGACAACAGGCATGCACTGGCAAATACAAAAGGGTGGCGGTTTCCATTACTATCAGGCCAGGAAGATGGGCAGGGAATTTGAGGTTGCTGTAGCATTGGGAACCGATCCTGCGTTACTACTGGCTACAATTGCCGCATTACCGGAAGGAATTGACGAGGTTATGTTCAGCGGCTTTCTCCGCAGCAGAAGGACAAGGATGGTGAAGGGCAAGAGTGTTTCTATTAAGGTACCTGCGGATGCAGAATTTATCCTGGAAGGAACCGTTCATCTGACAGAGTTACGCATGGAGGGGCCATTTGGCGATCACTTCGGGCACTATTCTCACGCCTCAAAATTTCCTGTTTTTCACATAAGCAAAGTCACACATAGGAAAAACGCTATCTATCCCGCAACAGTAGTAGGCCGCCCACCAATGGAGGATAAATATCTGGGCAATTCAACCCAACAGGTTCTTGGCCCGCTTATTCGACTGATTCATCATGAAATCCGTGAACTCTGGGCTTATTACGAAGCAGGATTTCATAACCTGCTGGTGGTTTCTGTAGAAGAGCGCTATCAGAAAGAGGCAATGAAGACCGCTATTTCCATTATGGGTGAAGGGCAACTTTCATTAACGAAATGTATTGTAATGGTTTCCGAAGACGTCAACCCCCGCGACTTCAACGCCGTCCTGAAAGCAATCCGTGAGAACTTTGATCCCACATACGATTTTATTATGATCCCAAAAGTTCCGTTGGATACCCTTGATTTCACCAGTTACAAGATGAACCTTGGAAGCAAGATGATTATGGATGCTACAAAATCTGGCAACATAGACAGGATAAAGATTCCAACAAAATCCGAAATAGGTAATTTGGCAAAGACAATAGATAATCGAGTGTTAGATTTTGAGCTTCTGGGTGAGACACTGTTAGTGGTTACTGTTAAGGAGAACGGTAGAGACGTCGTCAGCAAATTAATAAAATCCAAAGAACTTGTCGGACCAAAGATTATTGCGGCTGTAAGTCCTGATGTTGACATTCGCAATCAGGAACAAACTATCTGGGGTATTTTCACCAGATTCGATGCGGAACGTGACATTATGTTTACCGAGGAAAAGCTGGTAGGTATAAGCCCTCTCTTCAAAGGTAAGATGGGTATTGACGCCACGTGGAAAAAGGGCTACCCTGCACCACTGGTAATGTCAGACGAAATAGTTAAAAAAGTAGATGAACGGTGGGACAGCTACTGGAAATAAATTTTGTTTATTTAATATTCTATGACAAAACCAGAAAATCTTACAGTAGAAATAACGGGAATGTCCTGTGCCTCGTGTGCAAAAAGAATAGAGGATGCTATTGGTAACACCAATGGTGTCAGTGAATCAATAGTTAATTTTGCAACAAGGAAAGCCACGGTTACTGGCCGCACTTCTGCCGAAGAAATCTACAAAATCATTGAAGGGCTGGGTTATGGTATTGTTAAGGAAGAAACCCCTGCTGTATCTGAAAAAGAGATTGCACAATCAGAGTGGAAGAAGTTCCTGGTTTCAGCAATATTAAGCGTGCCTGTCTTCGCAATAAGTATGTTTATGATTCACTTCAAGTTTTCTGACCTTACTCAATTCATCTTAACTACTGCCGTAATCTTCTGGCCGGGTATTGGTTTCTTTAAGAATGCACTCAAACAGGTTAAACACTGGTCTATAGGAATGGACTCCCTGATTGCATTGGGTGCAGGTACCGCCTACGGTTTTAGTGTGGTAACCCTGATAAAAGGAGGAAGCGGTCTTTATTTTGAATCTGCTTCAATAATAATCACGTTGATCCTACTTGGCAGATTTTTCGAGACAAAGGCGAAAGGTAAGGCCGGTGAGGCTATCAGGAAACTAATGGATTTACAGCCGAAGATGGCCAGGGTCGTAAGGGATGGTACAGAAAAAGAAGTTCCAGTAATTGAAGTACAGACAAGTGAAAGGCTGGTAATAAGGCCCGGAGAGAAGATACCGGTTGATGGTGTAATAACAGAAGGATGGACTTCCATTGATGAGTCAATGTTGACTGGAGAGAGTATGCCTCTTCATAAGGAGGAAGGCGATAAGGTTTTCGGTGGCACTGTAAATACGACCGGCCTTATCTATATGACGGCGGAAAACATCGGAGCAAATACGGTACTGGCTCATATAGCAAAACTTGTTACAGACGCACAGGGTTCGAGGGCCCCTGTTCAACGGCTGGCAGATAAGGTTTCCGGTGTATTTGTACAGATAGTTATTGTCATCGCCCTTTTAACACTAGGGGGATGGATGGTGGCAGGCTATCAATTTAATGAAGCCATTATCCCTGCAGTTGCGGTGTTGGTGATTGCATGTCCGTGTGCATTGGGACTTGCCACCCCCACAGCCGTAATGGTGGGCACCGGCAGGGCCGCAGGAGCGGGAATACTAATCAAAGATGCCACAAGCCTGGAACTCGCACATAAGATTAATACACTTGTATTGGACAAAACAGGCACAATAACTGAAGGCAAGCCCAGGGTCACGGATCTGTTTAATATTAATGATGAAAAAGAAACTGCAGAAACGGACAATAAAAACGGTCTGGATATTTTACACATAATAGGAAGTTGTGAACAACACTCTGAACATCCCATAGGTATGGCGATAGTACACTATGTCAAGGACCAGGGTATCGACCTGGAAGAGGTAAAGGATTTCAAGGCTATTGCCGGCATGGGAGTCAGAGCGATTTATAATGAATCTACTGTTTTAATCGGCAGTGACAGATTAATGACAGAAAACAATATTGACGTATCAGGATTAAAACAAAAGGCCATGGAAATCAAAGGCGAAGGCAAGACCATTGCCTTTCTGGCTATTGATAATAAGGCAGAAACCGTCATTGGTATTGGAGACGCAGTGAGAGAAACATCAAAGGATGCCATACAAAAAATCAGGGATTTGGGTGTTGAGGTCGTTATGCTCACCGGTGATAACGAGATAGTTGCTGAAACAGTTGCTAAAGAAATGGATATAATGACTGTGAAGGCAAATCTCAAACCTGCAGATAAATGTGACGAAATTAAAAAGATTCAGCAGAGCGGTAAGATTGTCGGGATGATTGGAGACGGGATAAATGACGCACCTGCTCTTGCCACTGCAGATGTCAGCTTTGCCATAGGAACTGCTACGGAGATAGCAATGGAGGCTGCAAATATCACGCTCGTTAAGGGTGACATTTTGCGTGCATGTGAAGCGTTGAAACTGAGCAGACAGACGATGAACATAATCAAACAAAATCTTTTCTGGGCTTTCGGTTACAACGTCCTTGCATTACCCGTTGCCGCACTTGGCTTCCTGAATCCCATGATTGCGGCAGGCGCCATGGCATTCAGTTCAGTATCCGTGGTTACCAACTCCCTGAGATTGAGAAGATTTAAGCTGTAGCCACAACCGTTCGGCTGAGCTCACGCCGATGCCTTTAGGTTGCGTTATTTCATTGAGTTTAAACAGCTGTTGCATATGAATGCATTTTCTGTTGCAAAACAATCAACTTTGCTTACCAATTCCGTATATCATGTCTATATTTATAATGGTACAATAATTGCGAATTTCTTTCAGGGAGGTAAAGGCTTTTGGTTTCAACGACTGGAGATTCCAGACATTATTGGAAAATTATTGTCCTGGCCGCATTTATAATAATTATAAGCCTTTCACATTATGTTACGGGCACAGAACATAAATATCATGGTCTGCATGAGATTTACAGAAGGCTTTATTATATTCCCATTATCCTGTCTGCCTTCTGGTTTGGAATAAAAGGCGGTATATCCTGTGCGATTGTTATAAGCTTCTTTTATCTGCCACATGTTATTTATCAGTGGGGAGGTAATTTTCTTACCGATGATATTCCGAGAACTCTTGAAATTGTTCTTTACCATATAATAGGTTTTGTAACAGGTTTCCTATCACAAAAACAGATGGATGCAACAAAGAGCCTCAAAAAGACTATTGAGGAACGTGATGAATCGTATGATAAACTGAAACAACAAGCCGAGGTACTTGTCCAGGCAGAAGAGCAGTTGAGGCGCGCAGACCGCCTGTCTGCGCTAGGTAAACTTTCTGCCGGAATTGCACACGAGGTCAGAAATCCCCTCGCTTCTATCAAGGGAACGGCAGAGATTTTATCTGACAAGTTTAAGCCGGGCGACAAAGAATATGAGTTTGTAGAGATACTTATAAAGGAGGTTAATCGGCTGGATACCGTTGTTGCTGATTTTCTCGATTTTGCAAAACCCAAGCCTCCGGAACTGAAGTCCTCAAAAATTAATGACATTATCCTATCGGTACTTAAATTAACCGAGCATCAGATTGCAAGATCCAGGATTGATCTCAGGACACAATTAGAAGATTCTCTCCCATCTGTATACGTTGACCCGGAACAGATGAAACAGGTTTTTCTGAACCTTATTATTAATGCAGTTGAGGCTATGCCGGCTGGTGGAGTTTTGGAGGTCGGATCTCATCGAAATGATTCAGAAATTGTATGCACTTTCTCCGACACAGGAACAGGAATCAGCAAAGAGGAAGAGGAGAATCTGTTCACCCCATTCTATACCAGTAAAACCAAAGGTACGGGTCTGGGACTTGCAATCGTTTACAGGATACTTGAGAGTCATAAGGGTAAGATCGAATTTTCTACTAGGGAAGATGAGAGAACTACATTTACAGTATGTTTGCCGATTGAGACATTAACATAGGAAGTTGTAGGGGCGAACGGCCGTTCGCCCCTACGTTAATATCAAAGAAAGTAGCCGCAACCATAGTAAAGTATGAAAAATCCGAATATCGAATATCAAAGCACGAAACAATATCGAAATTCGAATTCTAAAAACTCAAAACAACCTGAATCATTGTTTGTTTCAGTAGTTTGGAAAATTATAATTTGAGTCATTCGAATTTGTTTCGTATTTCGTGCTTCAGATTTCAAATTTTATGGAACTGCTTTGCCGTGGCTATGCTACTTTATGAGGCAGGTAAAATATGACGTCAAATAATAAGACTATTCTTGTAGCAGATGATGATGAAAGCCTGAGAAGGGTTATAGAATATAACCTCAGTAATAAAGGATACAGGGTACTCCTTGCAAACAATGGTAATGAGGCGCTTAATATCTTTAAGAGTGAAGATGTTGATATTGTAATTACTGATATACAGATGGAAAAGATTGACGGGTTAAAGCTTTTAGAAGAGATTAAGAGGCTCAAGAGCAATGCACTTGTAATTATGATAACTGCGCATGGCAGCATTGAAACAGCCGTAAAGGCTATGAAACTTGGAGCGTATGACTATATTACAAAACCCTTTGACAGGGATGAACTACAAATCATCATCGAGAAGGCACAAAATTTACAGTCCCTGATGTCAGAAAACATAAGATTGAGACAGGAACTTGCAGACCGCTTCAGCCTGGGCAACATTATAGGTGCCAGTTCAAAGATGAAGAGGATATACGATATGGTTGCGCGGGTTGCAAAGAGTGATTCAACAATACTGTTACAGGGAGAGAGCGGGACAGGCAAGGAGTTAATTGCAAGGGCAATACATTTTAATAGTTCAAGGGCAAAGAAGCCTTTCATAACAGTAAATTGCTCTGCAATCCCTGAAAACCTGATGGAGAGTGAGTTGTTTGGACACGTAAAAGGGGCTTTTACGGGAGCGGTTAAAGACAAAGCCGGAAAGTTTGAAGCTGCAGAGGGAGGGACTATTTTCCTGGATGAGATTGGAGATATACGCAAGGACTTACAGGTTAAATTACTCAGAGTGCTTCAGGAAAAGTCTATAGACAAGGTGGGTGCTACTCAAGATATCAATGTAGATGTGCGCATTATTGCGGCAACAAATATTCTACTGGAGACTGCCATAGAAGAAGGTAAATTTAGAGAAGATCTGTTTTATAGAATCAGTGTAATACCGATACTGCTGCCTCCACTGAGGGAAAGAAAAGACGACATCACACTGTTAGTACCGCACTTTATGACTAAACACGGTGGTAAAGACTGCAAAATGCTGCCGGAAGTTTTAGATATTCTCAATCGCTATGATTGGCCTGGAAATGTAAGAGAACTTGAAAATATTATTGAAAGGGCAATTGTCTTAAAAAAAGAAGACAATGTAATCAGCCCTGAAGATATCCCTGATCATATAAAAAGAAAACAATCCAGTAGCCAGATGTCACTGGAAATCCCTAATGAAGGCCTTAAACTTGAGGAGGTTGAAAAGGCACTCATAATAAATGCCCTGAATAAAGCCGGGCAAAATCAGACAAGGGCAGCAGAACTTCTGGATATTTCAAGACAGACACTGATATATAGAATGCAAAAGTATGATATTAAGTAAATAGTTCATGCTAACCAATAACTAATTATTTGAAATGAGGTAAACAATGAATTTAAAGTATATTAAAAACGGATTCTTCTTTTTCTCTAAGTTGTTGTCAGTTGTATTATTTATTGTTGTAATATTTACTGGAATTGCAATAGCAGAGGACAAATCCGATATTTTGAAAATAAGATGGGTTATAGATGAAGCGTTAAGGATGAATCCCGAACTTCAGTCAGCAAAGCTAGGATGGGATGCATCGACAGAAAAAGTAGTTCAGGAGAGAGCCTTAGACGATCCGGTCATGGGCTTTACTTATTTTGGTGAGCAGGTTCAAACTCGTGTAGGAGAAAAACAGGCCGGAGTTTCGGCTTCACAGAAGATACCCTTCTACGGCAAGCTCAGATTGAAGGGTGAGGTTGCCAGAAGCGAAGCAAAGGTATTTGGGGGAAGATATAGAACACTTGAACGAGAGGTTATAGCAAAAACCAAATCTGCATTTTATGAACTGTTCTGGGTACATAAATTAATAAACATAAACGAAGAAAACAGAGGACTTTTACAAAGGTTTGTAAAGATTGCTGAAGTAAAATATGCTACGGGCAAAGCGACACAACAGGACGTCTTAAAAGCACAGGTAGAACTTTCCAGGATAGTAAATGAATTGATCACCCTGGAGCAGCTTAAAGAAACTGCCAAGGCAAGGATAAATACTTTATTAAATCGTCACCCTGATTCTCCACTTGGCACTCCTGAAGAAGTAGATATTACGGAACTTACTGTTTCACTGAAGGATCTTTACGAGAAGGCGAAGGAAATCAACCCGGAACTTAATATCCTTAAATACAAGATAGAAAGAGATAAGGCCGCTTATAAGCTTGCAAAAAAACAGTATTACCCTGATTTTACATTCGGCCTTAACTATACTTTCATAAATGATTTACCGTCGACCGTGATGTCATCACCAATTGGCGAAAGCAGGGATTCATATACGGGAACTTTGAGTATGAATATTCCGATCTTTCAGAAAAGGAAATATGATGCAGGCGTAAGAGAGGCAAACGCCAGACTGAAATCCAGCGAAAAAGCATACAAAAACATGGAGAACATGACGCTTTTCGGCGTAAAAGATTTCCATTTCAAGGTACAAACTGCAGAAAGACTGGTTAAGCTTTACAGGGATAGCATTATACCTCAGGCAGAACAGTCACTCAGGGCGGCAGAGATCGGCTACCAGGCAGGCCAGGTCGATTTCCTGAATCTTATAGACAGTCAGAGAGTGCTGCTTGATTTTAACCTTGCATTCTATAGAGCAGTAGCCGACTTCGGAATAAACATAGCAGGATTAGAAAGAGTGGTTGGTATAGAGTTATCAAAGAAAACACAATAGGCGCCTGGTATCAATTCCAGAGTTAAATATCAAATCCCTGCCTGTAACTGATGTAATCATCGCTTTGCCAATCTTTTAATCCGGTATATTTCTTTTCGCATTAATATTTCTAGATTTTCAAAAAACAATTAGTTATCATACCTGAATAAATCTTATGCGTTTTTATTAGGAGAAAAAATGAATATTCTTGTTTCAGGATCACTTGCTTATGACAGGATTATGGACTTTCCGGGAAAGTTTTCTGATCACATACTTCCGGATAAGATACACGTCCTCAATGTATGTTTTATGATAGATGGTTTAAAGGAAAACTTTGGAGGTACTGCCGGTAATATTGCATATGCCCTCTCCCTGCTTGGTGAAAGTCCAACCATAATAGCCACTGCAGGACGTGACTTTGAACTTTACAGAAACTGGTTTAAGAATAATAAAATTTCCACAGAAAATATTAAGATCATTGATGAAGAACTTACAGCGGGTGCATATATAACAACAGATAAATCAGACAATCAGATAACGGCATTTAATCCGGGTGCAATGAAGTTCAGTTCCAGTTATGATTTTGAATCCGCTGCACACAACAACACGGTTGCCATAGTTTCGCCGGGAAATCTGGATGATATGTTTGGCTTTTCCAAGATATATAAACAGAAAAAAATAGATTATATTTTTGATCCGGGACAATCCCTTCCAGCCTGGACTAAAGAACGGTTAACGGAGATGATAGATGGATCAAAAATATTTATCTGTAATGATTATGAGCTGCAGTTGGCGCAGGACAAAACCTCTATGACTATTGACGATATTCTGGAGAAGACTGAGATACTGGTACAAACTAAAAGTGAACACGGTTCAGTAGTAATACTGAAAGAGCATGGTCAAACTAAAAATATTGATATCCCTGCTGCCAAAGTTGACTCTGTAAAAGATCCTACAGGAGCAGGCGATGCTTACAGGGCGGGATTAATCAAGGGATTCTTTTTATCAGATAATGACATTATTCATGCTGCAAAAATAGGAGCAGTCACCGCTGCTTATTCTGTAGAGGTTTATGGTCCGCAGAATTTCAACTTTACGCCTGAATCTTTTAACAAGCGATTTGAAGAAGCTTTTGGGGAAAAAGCGTTTTAAATATACAGTGCATCCGAGCTGCAATCGAAAATAAAAGTGTGAAAAACACGAATATCAAATATCGAAATCCCTGCCTGCGGCAGGCGGGCGAAACAATACCGAAACTCGAATTCTCTAAATTCAAAACAACCTGAATCACCACTTGTTGAATTGGCTTGGGACATTAGAATTTAAGTTATTCTAATTTATTTTCATTAGGCAGAAGTATGGTGGCAAAAATTGGAGATACATATGATACATAAATATCAGAAGGCCACTTTGATTCTAGCTGCCTTTCTATCATGCCTCTTGCCCATCTGTAATAAAATCAAAGCTGCTGAAGAGCAAAAAAATAATTTGCCGGAGGAAAATTCCAAACTACATAAACAGAAAGAACCAAACATGCCTGAAAAAGTAGACAAAACCGACGAAGAATGGATGCAGTTGCTTACGCCGGAACAGTACAGAGTTACGCGTAAGAAAGGGACAGAACCTCCTTTCAACAATGAATACTATAACTTTAAAGGAGAAGGTATATATCAATGTGTAAGCTGTGGCACGGACCTGTTCGATTCAAAAACAAAGTTTGAATCTGGGACAGGCTGGCCAAGCTTCTGGGATACTGCCTCAGAGCAGAATATTAAGACAGTTACTGATAAAAGCCTTGGCATGATAAGGACTGAAGTAGTATGTAATGTATGTGATGCACATCTCGGCCATTTATTCAACGATGGCCCACCATCTACCGGACTTCGATATTGCATTAATTCGGCTGCGCTAAAGTTTGTTGAGGAGTAAGTGAAAGCCTTTTTGTTCATTGTCTCTTCATCAGGGGGTTTTGCGAAAATTTTTCACTATAATTATGGTAATTCTATTGAATTGCAAAATTCTTTCGCAATTATCTATTAATCACTGAAAAACAAATTTCTGCCTATTTCCCCTTTAATCCACAAGGTATTGCCGTACAATAACATAGCTCCTAGTCCAAACTTTTCTCCACAAAAAGTTATTATCGGTATAACAATTGCGAAATAACAACTTCTTTTACTAAACCCGATATAATCCACCCTGTTAGATAGGCTTAATACCAGAGTATTGGTATTCCCTCCTTTCTTGGCTATCTAACAGGGATAATCTTCTAAAAAGTTCCCTATTAAGCCAACACTTTATTTAATTAGTATCTGCTACGGGAATACGGTTTTGTCACCCTGAACTTGCCCGCCTGAACGAAGAGGTCGGGCAGGCTTCAGGGTCTCTTAACATATTGATATATAGATTCTGAAATAAATTCAGAATGGCACTTTGGGTTTTCCGCAATCCGTAATAGATACTAATTAAAAACAATCCTGACCTCTCAAACAATACGAATCTGAGAGTTTCTAACCATATTATTCCTTCAACAACATCTTGTTATATTCCACCATATTTTTAAATTGACATTATGATTTAATAGCTTTAACCTTCATAACCATACCTTACATAATAGCAAATTTAAAGTTACCGCAAAGTAGGGGCATATGGCAATACGCCCTTACATTTAATCTAGCCATGCAGCATTATTGAGGATGACCATTTTGAGTAATAATCTTACAAACTTCTATAGCTTCAGCCAGGAAGGCCCCGGCAAGCTGGCTATCCATTTCCAGGACCGATTGGATGTGAGTAATGCCGCACTGCTTATAAAGGAATTCAACGTGCTGCTGCGAACTCATAAACCAGATAGTTTAGTAATTGACCTGGAAAGACTGAACTGCCTTGACGACTATGGAGTGTCCGTGCTTGTGGAGTTGAGAAGAACAATGGGTGATCGGAGTGGCAATTTTTCATTAACAAATATTTCTGAAAAGATTGAAGAAATCCTCTCAATGCACCACTTTAATGTTTTGGACCAACAATCTATCTCAGAACGTAAAGCCTCCCCGGACTTTTTTACTCGCCTGGGAAATGCTACCATTAATTTAGGCAGTAATACGGGTTTTATACTTACCTTTCTTGGTGATACCTGTTTTTCCTTTCTAAGGTTTTTGCGTCATCCCGGATCATTACGCCTGAACGATACAATAGAAAACATGAAGCGTGTCGGACTGGACGCATTGCCAATTGTCGGTTTGATCAGTTTTCTCCTGGGCCTGATAATGGCATTCATGTCATCAGTTCAACTCCAACAGTTTGGGGCTAACATTTATGTAGCTTCGCTTGTTGGTATTTCAATGACCCGTGAACTGGGCCCGATTATGACTGCCATTATTGTAGCTGGTCGTTCCGGCTCCTCCTTCGCTGCAGAGATAGGCACCATGAAAATATCAGAAGAGCTCGATGCATTATCAACTATGGGAATTAACCCAAATCATTTCCTTGTACTGCCGCGAGTTATCGCCGCTTGCCTGGTGGTGCCTATATTAACCCTTTTTTCAGATTTGTTTGCTATAGCCGGTGGTTTGCTGGTAGGGGTAACTATGCTCGATCTCACTATTAGTGGTTACACAAACCAGACTATCAATACCCTCACGCTTTTTGATGTATTCTGGGGGGTGTTCAAAAGTGGAATCTTTGCCCTTCTTATTTCCTGGATGGGATGTCTTAAGGGGTTTCAGGTAAAAGGTGGCGCAGCAGGAGTGGGACATGCTACCACATCGGCAGTGGTGAGCAGCATCTTTCTGATAGTCTTGAGCGATTCGCTTCTCGTGGTCATACTCCGGTACTGGAATGGATGACAGGCAAAAGGAAGGTTGTGAATCGTGTATGTATAAAATGAACATAAAATGTAAGATAATAAATACAGTAGTGGAAACCTTCAGGTTTCCACTACATTTTAAATTGATTTGAATATATAAAGACAATGATTAATAAGCTGGCAAAAGAAAAGAGAGTTGCCATTAAAGTTATGGAAATGGTGGCTGGTTATGGGGAAGAGATAATACTTAACCGTATTAATTTCGAAGTCTACGAGGGTGAAATCTTCGTGATCCTGGGTGGAAGCGGCTGTGGGAAATCCACTTTGCTTAAACATCTTATTGGACTAAATCGCCCAATGGGTGGGAATATCGTAATTGACGGTGTTGATATTACAGATGATAAAGGAGGTAATTTTCAGCAGGTTTTGCGACAGTGTGGTATACTCTTTCAAAGTGGTGCACTATTCGGCTCAATGACAGTAGCTGAAAATGTGGCGCTGCCAATGCAGGAACATACCGATTTGCCAGCGTCTTATATTGATAACATTGTGAAGATAAAGCTTGCTCAGGTAAGTCTGGCCGGTTATGAAAATCATCTGCCGTCAGAGATCAGTGGCGGAATGAGAAAACGGGCGGGACTTGCACGAGCAATGGCGCTTAACCCAAAGATTCTGTTTTTTGATGAGCCTTCCGCCGGCCTTGATCCAATAACATCGGCAGAGCTTGATCAGCTGATTATACGTCTTAACCGTAGTTATGGTACGACCATGGTAATTGTTACTCATGAACTTCCCAGTATATTTACGGTTGCCCATCGTGTTATAATGCTTGATAAGAGGTTTAAGAATATTATAGCGGAAGGATCGCCCCAATATTTGCGTGATAACAGTCAAAATACGTATGTCAGGCAGTTTTTCAATCGTGAGAGCTGAATTATGATTAATCAGAAAGCTAAATTTTTTGTTGGTTTATTCATTGCCGTAGGTATCAGCCTTGCAGTGGTAGCCATCATTTTATTGGGAATGAATCGTTTTCTTGAAAAAGGACAATTATACGCAGTCTATTTTGACGAATCAGTTCAGGGGTTGAAATCCGACTCGCCAGTGAAATACAGGGGGGTGGCTATTGGCCATATTGAACAAATAGGCCTGGCCCCGGATTCCAGATTGATAGAAGTTATACTGAATATTGAATCGGATATCAAGCTTGAAGAGAATATGGTGGCACAACAGAAAGTAGTGGGGATTACTGGCAGTAAATTTATTGAACTAGATCGTAAAAAAGATGAAGACAAGGATATTTATCCAAAGCTAAAATTTCCCACGGAGTATCGAATATTAGCGTCAAGGCCGTCAAACATAAGCGAACTGTTCCGTGGTATTGATGATATCGTGCAGAAACTCAATACTCTTGATATCGTCGGTATCTCGGATCGTTTAAAGGCGACCTTAGATCATTTGAGTCAAACACTAAATGATATTGATGCCAGGGGAATCTCAAATGATATTAAGACTTCACTGGCTAACATAAATGAGGGTTTTGATCCTGCTCGATGGAAAAAACTTACTACCGGTCTTGAAAAAAATGTAAACGCTTTGGAAAAAACCATTAACAGTACTAATAATCTTATGGAAAAGGCTTCAGGCTTGGTGGATAGGGCCGGGGCAGATTTTTCAAATCTCAGTCGCCATCTAACCGTAATCGGTCAAAACCTTGAAAAAACAAGCGGCAATCTTGATAATTTGCTGGAACAACTCTCTGATCATCCATCACAAGTACTGTTTGGCGATCCACCGCCAAGACGGGTGTTTGATAATAGTGATGAGTAGTAGCCGCTTATTGGTCGAAATTAATAGTTGAAAACTTTTAATTTGTTGAGGTTAAAATAATGCGTTTTACGTTAATTACTCTGATGATATTTGCAGTAGTTTCCGGTGGTTGTGTAACACTCAAACAGCCAAATATGAAAATTGAATATTACACCCTGGAATATGATACATCGCTTCCGGTAACGAATACCGGTTTGGATCCTGTGCAGACTGTGATAAAGGTGGAGCGTTTCAACATAGCGCCAGCCTATAATACCAACCGAATTATCTATAGAGATCAGGAATTTAAGCGCGCCTCTTATTTTTATCATAAGTGGAAGACAAACCCTGCAGACATGGTAACCTATTTCCTGACCCGGGATATCAGGAGAAGCGGCCTTTTTAAGGTCGTTACTATACCCGGAAGTAAAACCCCACATACCCATATTGTGGAGGGTTTAGTGGATGAGTTTCTGGAGTGGGACTCAAAGGATGAATGGGAGGCGGTATTAGGTATGAACGTGACTTTACTGGATGCAGGAGAATCGAATATCAGTAAAAAAGTTATCTTTCAGCAAAGATTTTCAGCCAGGAAAAAGTGTGAGAAAAAACATCCAAAGGCTCTGGCTCAGGCCATGAGCGAGGCCATGGCCGAAGTGTCAGAGAAAATCTGTATGGCTATCCACAAAGCTTTAACACGAAAGTAAAGGAAAATAAATGCTGGACATTATCAACAAACCAGACATGCAGAAATATGCGGTGTCCTTTGCTGCCGGAGAAACTCTATTTATTCAAGGGGATAATTCACAGGATATGTATCTCCTTGTCAGCGGGCAGATTGAGGTATTCAAGGATGATAAAGAAATTGCCGATATGACAGAACCAGGTACCACGATAGGCGAAATGTCTTTCCTGTTGAAAGCCAGAAGGACAGCCACTGTCAAAGCGCTGACTGATGTCAAGGCCATCAAGATTCCAACCAGCCAGCTTACAGAAATTATGCACGACTATCCAGCTCTGGTCTTACATATAGCATTGAAGCTTGCCAGGCGGCTCGAAGAAACCACCCGGATAATGCACGGTCTCAGGGAGTTTAGTGATCAGATTCCTGATGCTATTATCATGGCCGACAAGGACAGGCGTATCCTTTCCTGGAATCAAGCTGCTGAAAAATTGCATGGCCGGACCTGGTATCAGATGAAAGGTTATCCATTGGCAGATTTGTACCAGGATTCACGAGCTTATGAACAGTTTGTGGTTGATGTGCAGTCCGGCAATTCATTAAGGGAAAAAGAGCTGACCGTCAAACATCCGGATGGGAATACTCGTTTTGTGTCCACCAGCACAACAGTTCTTTTTGACGGCCATCATAATGTGGAAGGTTTTATATTTCTCAGTCGTGACGTGACTAAAAGTAAAGACCTTGAAAAGAAATACAAACAGGTCAAAAGATGGTTAATCCCTGCTATTGCATTTTTCTGTCTAATGATAATAGCCCTTTTTTTCTCCTTGCCTTATTTCTCCAGAGGGAACAGGATTCTCGATTACAAAAAAGAAGTTTTTGAGAATCGTATTATTCGTGACTCACAAAATATAACCAGAAATTTAACCGAACCCCTGGCTGCCGGAAATCTAGCAGCCGTTACCGGTATAATACGAACTTTTTTTGATAACGAAACCCCGGATCATTTTGGGATAAAGGGCCTTGTACTGCTTGATCGTGACAAAAAGGTAATAAGCGCTTATTCACCTGAAATGGGGGATGCTGTAGAAACCATCGTTGGTTCGAGCTACAGCGGCATCAAATTCAGGGGAGATGAGACAGCTTCCCACAAACTCCTTACCCTGTTCCGTGCTGACAAGGAAAATCCAATGGGCGCAAAGGGAGTAGAAATCGCTTATGAAATGCGACAGGGAAATGGTGAGATCATAAACTGGCTGATCTTCCAACTGGAAATGGAACATCTCAATCGGGAATATGGTATTGATACAAAGATATTGTCCAGGATCAAGTTTCAGAAAGATTAGATACTGATCGCCACCCCTCCTGAATTTATTGACTTAAGTACTCTGCAAATTTATGATACAGGGTAAATATATTATATTGTATTAACTATTCTGGAGAGTAAGATGTTTGATTATGACAAGAATACAGTAAAACGAAAAAGCATATAAATTTAACTGACTTTGTATTCGCCAGGTTTATTACAGGAATATAAAATTAAGGTCGTACTGAAAAAACTGCCAATGACTAACATTCTAAAACTTCGAATTACAATCCCGGATATTGAACCTGAAATCTGGCGTGAAATTTTGATTAAGAATGATATTACCTTTAGAAAACTTCATGAAATCATTCAGCTTTCGTTTGGCTGGACAAATTCTCACCTTTATAATTTTGATGTAAACGGAATTCTGTTCTCTATACCTGACAAGGAATTTAAAAATAACGATTTAGATGCCAAAAACAAGATTACTGAGTTTTTGATTGAGAAAGGACAGAAGGCTCTTTACACCTACGATTTTGGAGATAATTGGCAGCATGAAATTGAAATTGTAGATATGCTTAAAAAAGAAGAAGAAATTCGGTATCCAAAATGTTTAGACGGGAAGCGAAACGGACCACCAGAGGATTGTGGCGGCATTCCCGGCTACGAAGAGGTAATTGATGCATTAACCAATAAGGACAAAGGTGAATATGAAGACCTTTTGGAGTGGCTCGGTGATTACGATCCGGAGAAGTTTGACATCGACAAAATTAATAAAGCAATCCTGAATCCGGGTAAATATTTATGATCTTTTGAAAAGTAAGTACAAAACTTATTAACAATAAATACATTATTACAACAATAAAAGTTATGTTATTTATCTTATATGGAAT
>Ga0255058_10000772_pt1 | contig 18344 bp, 15 predicted proteins | sample Cases_109_9_MG_FD_188637 | JGI IMG/M metagenome (GOLD analysis project Ga0255058, IMG submission 188637) | Seawater microbial communities from Amundsen Gulf, Northwest Territories, Canada - Cases_109_9 | ecosystem: Environmental > Aquatic > Marine > Gulf | place: Canada: Northwest Territories... | reverse complement strand
TTCACTTCGCGCTCACCCCCCGTCGGCAGCGCAAGCAACGGCGCCGCGCCACTGCTCGCCGGTGCCTGGAGCTCGAACAGCCCGAGCAGCATAGCGAACATCCTTTTGCTGTCCAAGTCGGCTCGGTCGATATAGAACCAGGCGTCGAGATAACGCACGGCCACGAACGCGTCCAAAGGCGGATCGGCCTGCGAACGAACCCGCAACGGCACGGCCGGTCGCGGTCCCTCCCAATACTGCGCAGGGAACTCTCTGGCCCAGCCTGCCTCGACGTGGGCGGGTGGCAGCTCCACGCCCTTCGCGACGAAGCCCATGATGGACATCAACGAGCGGGTCTGGATCGTGATCTCGTCGCGCGCCCGCCCCTGTAGGCGCGTCGTGAAGCGAAAGGCACGGAACTCGGGGTCGAGCTCGAGCATCGCCCGCAGCTCCTCGACCAATGGCCGATCGGCTGCCGCTACGTCCTCCACGAACACGAGGGACGGAAGTCCCTTCTTCTCTGTCGTCGCCTGCACCTCGATGACCCCTTTGTCGGTCAGCGACAGGATCAGATCCATGAGCCGGTGGAACTCGCGCAGCTTCTCGATCTCTCTGGCCTCCTGGCGCTCGAAATCCACTATGCCCGGTGGTGGCACGGAGGCGAACGTCATGTTCTCGATGTCATTCATGCGGTGGATCCCACTCAGCATGAGCAGGTCCGCCGCCCATCCGGCGTGGGCAAGTCCGAAGATCCCCTCGGCCGAAATGGGATTCACAAGCCGGCGGATGAACCCTTGGCCCGCGAGCGGCGTGTAGGTGATGGTGGGACGCTCGGAGAATCTGAGATTTGCGCTCCCACCGACGGTGTCCGCGCCCGGAAACCCTGCCGTACCCGCCACGCCCACCGCGCCTTCGTAGGTGTAGGAGGTGATCACGGAGCTCACCGAGAGGAAGGTCGGGAACTCCACGTAGCGTATGCGGACGATGTTGGCGAGCATCTGCTCCTTGGCCGAACGCGCGATCGCGTCACTGTAGTCGAAGCGATCGCTCTGGACGCGCCCCGGGCCGAGCGACGAGCACCCGCTCGAGAGGAGAGCGCAGAGCAACATCGTCGAAACGAACGAGCGCGGGACAATATGGCAAGCTTCGATTCGCCGAGCCATCATGACACCGGACTTTTCACGCAGCCTGAGCCAATTTCGGACATTCATTTACACCCTCTGGCGTTTCGGTTAGCCGCTGAATCCAGCCTTTAATCTGGATCGGATTTCTGTGTGACTACGAGCTTTTGGCTCGAAGTTGCGTACAGCCTGCTCTTCGTCGCCCGTCGGCATTTGCTTAGAAACTGGCATACCCGAATATCGCCGGTCCGAAGAAATTGAAGTTGTACGCGGCGCTTCCACCGCGGGAAGTATTGGCCTTGAGATTCAGGTTGACGTATTTGAGGCCACCACCTATCCCGAAGTGCTTGGTCAGCTGGTAAGCCATAAACGCATCCGTTTCCAGGAGAGAGCCGCTGTAATCCCCGAGGTCCAGTGCGAATACGAGCAGGCTGAACTCCCCGGTCAACTTCGGCGTAAACTCATAGGTCGCAGAACCACCGATATGCGGCAGTGGGAAGGTCTTCGTGCTGCTCGACTCAGTTCTGCTCCTCCCGGTAATGGGGGTCCCGTTCACGCTCACGTTGCCGGCGGCCGTGACGGTCGCTTTCACGGTCGCGAAATGGGCGCCGACCAGAAAAGCAACGTCGAGTTTTTCATCCCGAAAAAACGAGTATCCATAGGTCAGACGGCCGACGTTGAATTTAATCTCGCTGTCCAGCGACGCTCCCACACCGATTGTCGTATCACCGATCTCGAAGGGCCTGTCTGCGGTCCGCCTGCCATCGCGGTTAATCTGGAACCACTCGGCCTGAAACTGGTGGCGTGGTTTGAACCGCCAGTTGAAGGATATCCATGCCGATGTCGTATCCTTATCGAGCCCGAGGTCTTCCCCGTTGGTTTCTTTTCCAAAGCCTCTGGGCGAGGTGAGGGTGACCGTAGATTGCACCCGCGGAAAGAATCCACCGATGGCCAGGACGAACTCCTGATCCATCATTGAAGAAGGGGCGCTGCTTTCCTCCGAGGCGGCCAGTGCTGTCTCAGTAGAGACTGCGCTCACGAGTGCGAGGATGACGGCGAGAGCACCTCTCCACCACCTGTTCGTGTCGAATGTCTCCATTTTTTACCCCTCCTCGACGTTCATTGCATCAGTAAATCGTCACTGTTGGATTCTGGTCGACGTACAGCGTGCGCTTGTTGAGCGCCTGAACCGGGCGGTTGTTGTGGTCATAGGTCGCCGTGAACGCTGCGATCTGCTCATTCGAAAACTGGGTCGGCGTTTTCCTGATGTACCACTTGACGCCTTCGCTGCATGGGGGTGTCGTCAGCGAGCCGTTGTAGTGGTAGACACCGCTGGCATCACCGGTGAAGATTTGATCCGCGAACTCGGCCGGAACCCGGACCGTAGCCTCAGTCCCGGGTCCTTCGGGGAGTTGCGCCCATAGGGCTGCAATGCTGGAGTTCCGGGCGCCGTCCGCGACGAACACGCCCACAACCGCAAGCGCACCATCCTCCCCCTGATAGACGAAATGCATCTCCATCGGAAAGTGTTTGCCGTTAACGGTGTGCTCGCTCGGTGCATGGAAGTGGAATTGTACGAGCGAGTAATTTTTGTCGCCAACGGTCATCGTCTCGCCGACCTTCGAATTGACCTGGATGGTGTGTCCGTTGTCGAGAGCGCTGATGACACCCTCCTGATTCAACACCTCAACCTCCTGCCCGCTCGGTGTGTCGATTTCTGCTACAGGCAGCTCGATCGCCGTTGCGTTCGCGAGGTCGATCGGTGACTGCTCGAGTCCTTCGGCACACAGAATCCACTCGGAATTCATGGAGCCCCAGGCGTCAGGGCCGTTGTCGACCTGGTAGCCCCAGTGGCCAGTATGGCCGTCGCCGTGACCATCCGAGCCGGTCTCCGTCCCGGAGCACGATGCGAGCAACAGTGCCGCAATGGCACAAATAAGCTCTGAGATCCGCTTGGGTTTCATGAATGATTCTCCGTTTGGTCTAAGGCGTGTACCAGATTGGCGACGCGAGCCGCGTCTCAAAGTCCGCTACGCGGGCCTTCAAGGTATCCACATCCTCGCTTGGCGGAGCCGCGGCAGCCGGCTTAGTTTGTGCCCAAATCATGGCGACGATCCAAACGATGCCGGCGGTAAAGATGAGGTCCAACCAGCCCGCCATATTGATCGCAGCTGCCTGGGGATGATTGTTTGATGCCGCCATTTTGCCCGGCAACTGGGCAAGCACAACGAAACCGACGATCAGAGTTGCTGCGATGACGATCAGAACAAACCATGTAAAGTAATCGATACCGGTCATTTTACTAACTCTCAAATGATAGCCGCGTGGATTAAAACGCCTCCGTTACGCCCAGGTAGATTGCGGCCTGGTCACTTGAATGCCCGTAATCCACACGCACGTTGATGCGTTGCGATTCGAGCACCATTAATCGCAAGCCGATTCCGTAGCTCGGAATCAATTCGCGATCCCATATCTCGCTATTAGTAGCCATCACCTGCAAAAGCGACAGCTCGCAATCTGTTTCGTAGCATCAGCGCGGCTCATAAGGGTCCTCGGTCCCAGGCTTGATTGGCGGGTTGGCCCTTAGCGAGGCCGCATGCGCTCCCAACTGACCCAACGCCGCCTTCGGAACCCACGTTGCAGGGAAAAGCACGTTCTCCCGCTCTTGTGGATCTGTGAGAAGATTATAAACGCGTGGGGTTCCGTAGCTGCGCGTTTCGCTGAAAACGCTGTCTTGTTCTTTGAAGCTCACCTTCCAGTTGCGCCACTTGACGCCGTAAACGTCGTTGCCCATGTAGACAATGAAGCCTTCGCGGCCGGACTTCTGCTGCTTGCCGAGGAAGAAATCGGCCATGTCCACCCCGTCGATGATCCGGTCTTGCGGAATCTTGCCATCAGCAAGCGCCGCGAACGTGGGAAAGAGATCCATCTCGTGCACGATTTCATCGCTGGACGTACCGGCCGGGATCTTGCCCGGCCAGCGGATTGCGAACGGGACCCGCAGAGCGCCTTCGAAGCCGGTAAACAGGGTGCCGCGCCAGGGGCCGGCCGATCCATGCATGGCCGTCTCGACGGTGCCGCTGTTGTTACCGTGAGTCGCTGCTTCCGGCCCGTTATCGGCCGTGAATACGAAGATCGTGTTGTCGCGAATGCCCAAGTCATCAACCGCATCCAAGAGCTGCCCGGTGTACGTGTCGATCTGGAGCAGCAGGTCCGCCCAGGGCCCGTTGCCGGTCTTGCCGGCGAAGTCGGGATGCGGACGCGTCGGGTAGTGCGTCGCCGTGTAGGGAAGATATACGAAAAACGGCTTCTTGGCCTTCGCCTGACGTTTCATGAAATCGATCGCTTTCTCGGTGAGGTCACCATCGATGAGAGGACGGTAGTCCAGCCGGTAGGGCCGCACCTTTTTCGGTTCCTTACCCTTACGTCCTTCCATGACGAAAGTCTCTTCGACGCCGCTCTCCGTAAATCCTGGTAGCTCAGAATAGGCTGCCTCGTCGGTGGAGTTGGGGATGCCGTACCATTCGTCGAATCCCTGGTCAATGGGGAAGCGGCCTTTGGTGCGACCGAGGTGCCACTTGCCGAACATTCCAGTGGCGTAACCGACGTCCGAGAGCATCTCCGCCATGGTGACTTCCCACTGGACAAGACCATAGACGCCGCCGCCAAGCGGGATGGTTCCGTTGCCGCTGCGAATGGCATAACGGCCGGTCATGATCGCAGAGCGTGACGGTGTGCATTGCACTTCGACATTGAAGTTAGTCAGGCGGAGTCCTTCGGAAGCCAATTGGTCGAGCCGGGGTGTCGGCGCGCCCCGGATTATTCCGCCACCGTTGAAACCGGGTTCACCCCAGCCAAAGTTGTCCATAAAAACGAGGACAATGTTCGGTTTGTCTTGGGCGTGAACAGCTGACAGGCAGAAATGTAACGCAAGAGCAAGTAGAATCTGGATTGTCGGTTTCTGTATGTTCATGGCGCCGCGTATCTTCAGGATTATGTCGTTTGAAAAAAACCTGCCCTCATCGGAAAAATAGACCCTAGAAACCACTAATCCGCTCGATAAACCAGAACGCGGCGATTCCGCCAATGCCGTAGGCCGGTAATTGATGGGCCCAGTCCGGCCAATCGGTGCGTACCTTGCGCACAACGGCAAGCAACGCCAGCACGGCGCCGATAAACAACAGTTGCCCCAGCTCCACGCCGACATTGAACATCAACAGCGCCAGCGGAATTTCGTTTTGTGGCAGGCCGATATCGCCGAGTGCGCCGGCAAAACCGAAACCGTGTAACAAGCCGAAGACAAAGGCCACTATCCAGGGATAGCGGGCCGTCAAACTGGTCTCGCCGCGGTTGACCTTCACCAACTCGCTGGCGAGAAACAGAATTGACAGGGCAATCGTGGCCTCAACCGGCGGCCCCGGCACCCACATCACGCCCAGGGTCGCGGCGGCCAGGGTAATACTGTGAGCCAGTGTGAACGCAGTGACAGTGATCAGCAGTCGCCGCGCACCACTGACGATCAGTAACAGTGCCAGCACAAAGGTCAGGTGATCGAATCCGGACAGAATATGATCCACACCCAACACGGTGTAATCCCATGCCACCTGCCATGCGGAACGCTGAGCGACAATCTCCACCCACGGTCGATTGGGTCGTGCGATTGCTGTGCTCTCAGTACCATCCAGCCAGGCGAAGCGGACAAACACATCGGTAATCGTGGCTTCCAGACCGAGGAAGCGGATCACACCACCATCGATGGCACCTTTTGGCACACTCACCACGCGGCGATGCAATGCCGAGTCCGACAACTGTTTAATGGTCGGCTCACCCACGGTTTTCCATTGCTCGGGCAACTGCAGCCTGGCCGGATGTGCTTTGCCGTAGTAAATCGGTGCCCGCCAGATCACCTCATAGCGCTCGGGCGTCAGTTGCCGCAATTCCAGCGAGCCGGGTTGTAATTCATGGGCAAATGCCTGACCGAAAGTGCCGGCGCATACGACCAGCCAAAGACCTGCCAATACTGTATAGCTTCGCTTGATCATTGCGCCTCACCCGTTTGAGCGGTTGCTACAATGTCGCCTGCTGCACTTTGTGCACTTTTCAACGGCTCAATCGTGACTTGATAGCCTTCGCGCAGCTTCTGGTAAGCCAGGTTCTTTTGTTCCTTGCGGCGCTGTGCCAGGTATTCGCGTTCCACCAGCGCGCGAATGTCTGCCAGTGCCGGCAGGCGCGCTTCCACGCGTTCGCTGACCTTCAGCAAATGACCCCCATACGGTGAATAGAAGGGCCCTGTCCAGTCACCCGGCGTCAGCTCGACCACATCCAGAGCAAAGTGCTCGCCGAAAGAACGTGCGATCTCACTCTGTGTCGCCAGACGATAGTCAGCGGGCAACAGTGTCGGATCACCCACAGATTCAGGTGCCGCGCCGTCGTTGAGACTGGTCAGCATTGTTTCTGCTTCGGCGACCAGGTCCCGGCGCTTGTCAGGATTTAGATACAGCTGCTGAAACGAGACCTGGGGTTGTGTGCGAAACTTGTCCGAATGTCGTTGTAAAAAGGCTGTCAACACATCATCGGTCACTTCTTCCGTCGACAGATCTTCGAGGATAAATTCCAGCTTCATGCGCATGCGCCGACGCACCATCGGGTCGTTTTGATCCAAACCCATGACCAGGGCCTCGCGGTAAAACACTTCTTCGCGCACGTGATTCTCGACCAAGGCGGTCAGTTCGTTTTCCGTGGGCGGGCGCATCCAGGTGCGCTTGAAGTTGGCGGCCAGCTGCTCCACCTGGCCGCTATTAACCTCGATATGTTTCGGTGCTTCGATACCCTGCTCACGCGTTAGGTCATAGAACAGGAACAAGGCGGCACCGATCAACAGGAAATGCACCAGCGGTTCACGCCACATATTCCTTATACTCATTTTCATTTTTCATTTCTCCTCACGGCGTATACCAAATCGGTGAGGTGTAGGCCCTTTCCTGCGTTGACACAGGCGCCCCTTCCGGAATATCCATACCAAATCGAAATGCCTCGATGGTAGACCATCGCGGTGTTGGAATTTCAATCACACGGGCGTAATAAAACGCCTTTTGTTTAGAATCAAAATCCGGATCTGTCCAGACTGTGCCGAGCTCAGCAGCGCCGATAGTATTTGTAAAGTTGGCGGTCTTTGCATCAACGGTATTCCCAACAGGCGGTAGCTTTCCATCATGTCCGGGCTTACGGTCGCCGGACCAGACCACGTCATAGACCTGTTCCTGTGTCTTGCCTTTACTGTCCATCCACCCCTTGACGATCTGAATACGGTCAAGGTTGCCGCCGATGGGGTCCCTGAGGGCATAGACCATAAATGCAGGCGCTTTGTTTCCCATTTGTGCCGGCAGATCGCCGCCCATAGGTATGCCCTTGGTGTAACCGACGAACGCCGGGGTGCGACTCGCCACGTCTTCGGCGGTGAAGTCCCAGCCGCCGAAGAAACGTACCATCATGCGGCTTCCAGTTGTTGCATAGACTTCCTTGCGTTCCATGGCATCAAAGATTGATTCACGCGTATTCTCCGTCGCCCATACTGCCGCGAGGCCCGAGGCCACCTGGCCCCATCCCATGATCGTGCCCCTCTCGTTCGCCATGAAAGGGTGCCCCATGCGCTCGGGCTTCGGCTCGGCAGCCGAGTGCTTGCCGAAGAAGTTGTCTTCCTCCATGGTGGCCAGCCCCGTGTGGGTGTCCGTCGATCCGATCATGCCGAACTTGTAGGGGTTGGTGCCGAGTTTTGCCTCGAGCGCGAGCCCGCGCTTCAGCGCTTCGCGGGCGTACTCGCCGACGAACATGTCATCAGTCTTCACCACGGGCTCTCCGCCCGAGATGTTGCCGATGTCCCAGGTCTCGTAATCGGCGAACTCGTCGTCCGGCGAGAGGAACGGGTGGGCCTCGCCGTCCCCCTTGATCTGCGTCACCTCGTAGAGCGGTTCCCACTTACTGCGTTGCGTCACGTATTCTTGGTCTAACTTTTTACCGTTCCACTGTGCCTCGAATGGGAACATGATGCCGTTGGAGAGGTTGCCATTGTGGGCTATACCCAGAACGTCTCCGCCGGTCTTCTGCTCGTAAGTCGAGAGCCACTTCCAGAGGTCGCGCGGGTCCGGACTGCCCTCGGGCGCGTAGGTCGTGTAGGGAACCATCTGCGAGGCCTTCGCAGCACCATCGCGGTAGATGACGACGCGGTGCATGTTGTTGCCCTGGATGAGCGACGTCCACTCGTAGCCGTGGAGCGCGGTGTAGCGGCCGGGTTCGTTGTACTTCTCCGCCGCAACGATCGTGCGCTGCCAAACCGACTTGTAAGGCGCCGAGTCCGGCTTGTACGAGAGCCGTTCGGGGAACTTGCCGGTGGCGAACAAGCCGACCATCTCGTAGGCGACTTTGCCGCCTTCTCCTGCCTGAATCCGGTTGTACCAATCCTTGCTCTGTGGATCGGACATCAGGTGGGGCGCGGCCGCCTTCAGATCCGTGACGAAGCCCATGTTGTCAGAGTGGTCGGCGACCACCAGCCAGTCGAGCGGCCGGGAGAGCTTGACCGGAATGCCGGTCGACGAGACCACCTCCTCGCCGCGGGCGAACCTGTGGGCGTCCCCGGGGAGGAGTGTGGCGCCGAAGGCTCCGGCGTCGAAGGAGTTGGCGGTATGGACATGGCTGTCACCAAACAGCGGCCAGCTCGGGAAGTTTCGTCCCGCATAGGGCGAGTACGACTTGCCCTTGTAGGCGTCGGATAGAACCTCTTCTGACGGAATGAATTCCTGCGCGAAGCCCGGCACTGATAAAGCGATCAGGCCCAATGAAAACATTACAGCAAAAATTAAATGACTGACTTTGTTCATATCAACCTCCTATGATAAAACCTTTAGTGTCATGAAGATTTCAGTACAAAATTAGGGAAATCTTCAAAGATTAAATTTTCTTTACTTCTGTTTTTACGGCGTGTACCAGATCGGCGAAGTATAAGCTCTTTCCTGGTGGATCAATTTCGCCTCCTTCGGAACCTTTGCGCCAAGGCGAACCATGTCGTAGACCACCCAGCGCGGCGTCGGAATCTCGATGACGCGTGCGTAGTAGAAAGCATTTTCTTTGGGATCGAAATCCGGGTCGGTCCAGACGGTGGCAAGTTCGGAGGCACCGATAGTGTTGGTCCAGTTTGCGGCTTCCAAGTCCACAGTGTTGCCTACCGCTGGCAGCTTGCCTTTGGCGTTGGGTTTGCGGTCGCCCGACCAGGCGACGTCATAGACCTTTTCCTTGACCGTGCCGTCGGCCTCCATATACTCATTTTCATTTTTCATTTCTCCTCACGGCGTATACCAAATCGGTGAGGTGTAGGCCCTTTCCTGCGTTGACACAGGCGCCCCTTTCGGAATATCGATACCAAATCGAAATGCATCGATGGTAGACCATCGCGGTGTTGGAATTTCAATCACACGCGCGTAGTAGAAGGCCTTCTGCTTGGCGTCAAAATTCGGGTCCTTCCAAACCGTCCCAAGCTCCGATGCGCCGATCGTGTTTGTAAAGTTAGCGGTCTTTGCATCCACGGTATTGCCAACAGCTGGCAACTTTCCATTCTGTCCGGGTTTGCGATCGCCGGACCAAACCACGTCATAGACTTTCTCGTGTGTCTTGCCCTTTTTATCCATCCATCCCTTGATGATTTGAATGCGATCGAGATTGCCGCCGATCGGGTCCCTCAGCGCGTACACCATGAATGAAGGCGCTTTCTTTCCCTTTTGCGCCGGCAGATCGCCGCCCATAGGTATGCCCTTGGTGTAACCGACGAACGCCGGGGTGCGACTCGCCACGTCTTCGGCGGTGAAGTCCCAGCCGCCGAAGAAGCGAACCGCCATGCGGCTGCCGGTGGTGGCGTAGACTTCCTTGCGTTCCATGGCATCAAAGATTGACGCGCGGGTGTTCTCCGTCGCCCATACTGCCGCGAGGCCCGAGGCCACCTGGCCCCATCCCATGATCGTGCCCTTCTTGTTCTTCCAGAACGGATGACCCATACGCTTAGGGCTCGGCTCGTAGCCGGTGTGCTTGCCGAAGAAGTTGTCTTCCTCCATGGTGGCCAGCCCCGTGTGGGTGTCCGTCGATCCGATCATGCCGAACTTGTAGGGGTTCGTGCCGAGTTTTGCCTCGAGCGCGAGTCCTTGCTTCAAGGCTTCGCGGGCGTACTCGCGGGCGAGCATGTCATCGGTCTTGACCGTCGGGGCGGGAAAGTCGAGGTTGCCGATATCCCAGGTCTCGTAGTCGGCGAACTCGTCGTCCGGCGAGAGCAGCGGGTGGGCCTCGCCGTCGCCCTTGATCTGCGTCGCCTCGTAGAGCGGTTCCCACTTACTGCGTTGCGTCACGTATTCTTTGTCTAACTTTTTACCGTTCCACTGCGCCTCGAACGGAAACATGATGCCGTTGGAGAGGTTACCATTGTGGGCGATGGCCAGAATGTCTCCGCCGGTCTTCTGCTCGTAGGTCGAGAGCCATTTCCAAAGATCGCGCGGGTCCGGACTGCCCTCGGGCGCGTAGGTCGTGTAGGGCACCATCTGCGAGGCCTTCGCGGCACCGTTGCGGTAAATGACGACACGGTGCATGTTGTTTCCTTTAATGAGTGACGTCCACTCGTAGCCGTGCAGCGCGGTGTAGCGTCCGGGTTCGTTGTATTGCTCCGCTGCATCGATCGTCCGTTGCCAGACGTTTTTGAACGGTGCCGAGTCGGGCTTGTAGCTCAGGCTGGCGGGGAACTTGCCGTTGGCGAACATGCCGACCATCTCTAAGGCGACCGCCCCTCCCTTTCCTGCCTTGATCCGGTTGTACCATTCCTTGCCCTTTGGGTCGGACAAGATGTGGGCTGCACCCGCCTTGAGATCAGTGACGAAGCCCATGTTGTCGGAGTGGTCAGCGACCACCAGCCAATCGAGCGGCCGGGAGAGCTTGACCGGAATGCCGGTCGACGAGACCACCTCCTCGCCACGGGCGAATCGGTGGGCATCTTCGGGGCCGAGCGTAGCACCCATCGCTCCCGCGTCGAAGGAGTTGGCGGTATGGACATGGCTGTCACCAAACAGCGGCCAGCTCGGGAAGTTTCGTCCCGCGTAGGGCGAGTACGACTTGCCCTTGTAGGCGTCGGATAGAACCTCTTCTGACGGAATGAATTCCTGCGCGAAGCCCGGCACTGATAAAGCGATCAGGCCCAATGAAAACATTACAGCAAAAATTAAATGGCTGACTTTGTTCATATCAACCTCCTATGATAAAATCTTTAGTGTTATGAAGATTTCAGTACAAAATTAGGGAAATCTTCAAAGATTAAATTTTCTTTACTTCTGTTTTTACGGCGTGTACCAGATCGGCGAAGTATAAGCCCGTTCCTGGTGGATCAATTTCGCCTCCTTCGGAATCTTTGCGCCAAGGCGAACCATGTCGTAGACCACCCAGCGCGGCGTCGGTATCTCGATGACGCGGGAGTAGTAGAAAGCCTTTTGGTTCGGATCAAAATCCGGGTCGGTCCAGACCGTTGCCAGCTCCGAGGCGCCGATCGTGTTCAGCCAACCTGCCGCTTCCAGATCGACGGTATTGCCGACCGGTGTTTTGCAGCGTCCGTCGGCTCCGATCTTGCGGCCATCGGAAACAGCTACATCATAAACGCGCTCGTGGGTCTCGCCTTTTTTATCCATCCACCCCTTGATGATCTGGATGCGGTCGAGGTTTGCGCCGACGGGATCACGAAGGGCATAGACCATGAAGGTCGACGACTTGCCTTTGGGTGCCTTGGTCAGATCACCTCCCATGGGCACGCCCTTCTCATAGCCGATAAAAGCCGGCGCGCGGCTGCGCAGATCATTCTCGCTATACTCCCAGCCGCCGAAAAAACGCACCATCATGCGGGGGCCGGTAGTGGCGTAAGTCTCCTTGCGCGCCATGGCGTCCCAGATCGCCTTGCGGGTGTTCTCGCTCGCCCACACTCCCTGGTAGCCGGACGCAAGTAAATCGTATCCTTCGATGGCCGCTAGTTTCGATTTGATGAAGGGGTGTGCTACCCGCGTCGCGGAAGGCTCGACGCTGGTGGATTTTCCGAAGAAGTTCTCCTCCTCAGCTGTAGTCAGGCCGGTGTGGGTGTCCGTTGCACCGACCAAGCCGAACTTGTAAGGATTGGTACCAAACTTCTTTTTCAGCTTGAGTCCGTTCTTCAGCGCCTCGCGCGCGTATTCGCGTTGCAGCATTTCGGGCTTCTTGAGGGCCGTGAGGTCTAGATTGCCCTTGGCCCATGTTCCGTAGTCGGCAAATTCATCAGTTGAGGAAAGATAGGGGTGCGCTTCGCTGTCACCTTTTATCTGGGTCACTTCGTAGAGTGGTTCCCACTTGTTGCGCAACTGCACGTAATTTTTGTCGACCCTGCCGCCGGCGTAGGTAATCTCGGTCGGGAACATCCAGCCGTTGGAGAGGTTGCCGTTATGCGATATCGCAAACGCCCGGCCGCCGGTTTTGGCCTCATAGTCCTGCAGCCACTGATAGAGGACCAACGGATCCGTGCTGCCCAGGGGCGGCTGGGTGGTCAACGGTATCACCTGACGCGCCCGGTCTCCGTCGTCGCGCAGGATCACGTTGCGGTGCAGGTTGTAGCCCTTGGGGACCGATGTCCATTCGAAGCCGATCAGGGTCGTGAAGAGGCCCGGGTCGTTAAAGCTCTCGGCGGTCTCGATGATGTCCTCCCAGACACTGTTGTAGATCACTGAACCGGGAGAGTAATCGGTGAGCATCTGTTTGGGCATGGTGCCCTGCGAGAAGTTGGTGATCAGGTCGAAAGCGGCCTCGCCCGCGGCTGTGCCGCCCTTCTTGAAGCCTTCGTGCCATTCCCGGCCCTTGGCTTCCGCCAAAATGTTGGGCTTCCCGCGCTGGATGTCGGTCGCAATTCCAAGCATGTCGGAATGGTCGGTGATCACCAGCCAGTCGAGGGGGCGGCTCAGCTTGACCGGAAGTCCGCTCGACGACTTCACTTCCTCTCCGCGCGCTAATCGATAGGCATCCTCATGGTCCGTGGTAGCGCCGAATAACCCGGCATCAAGCGACAGCCCGGTGTGGACGTGCGTTTCTCCCCAGTACACCCTACTGGGGAAAGAACGTTGGGCGTAGGGTGAATAGGTCTTGCCCGGGTAGAGCCCCTTGATGATCTCTGGGTCAGGACTTCCGATGTCCTGAGCCAGGGCTTGTGTCGCCACCGCCAACGTTAAAAATAGCATGGGTGTTACGCTTTTCGTTTCTGGCTTCATCGTCACTCTCCTCTCTTGCTTTTCTCTTTTCATTTATTAAGGTGTGTACCAGATCGGCGACGTGTAGGCGCGTTCCTGAGTTGATACGGGTGCTCCTTTCGGAATAGGTACCCCAAACCGAAAAGCATCGATAGTAGACGAGCGCGGCGTGGGGATTTCAATCACGCGTGCGTAATAAACGGCTTTTTGTTTGGTACTTAAAGTCGGGATCGGTCCAAACCGTTCCGAGCTCCGAAGCTCCAATAGTGTTGGTATAGCTCGCCGTCTTGACATCAACGGTGTTCCCAATCAGTGTTTTGCATCGTCCGTCCGCTCCGATCCTTCGTCCGTCCGAGACCGCCACGTCATAAATACGTTCATGGGTCTTGCCTTTTTCGTCTAGCCAACCCTTGATGATCTGGATCCGACCCAGATTTCCAGCAATCGGGTCGCGTAGCGCATAGACCATAAAGGTAGGCGCCCCAGAACGTTGGAGATGGGAAATCCGACTGGCGTAGGGCGAGAAGCGGTCCGCCTCGTAAACCTTCTCGAGGCTTGCCGCCTCCGGCGGAGACTCCTGCGCGAGGGCTGATTCAGCGAAAACGGCGAAGGCGGAAATCATCGAGAGTGAAATGCGCTTCATGTTTCTCTCCCCCGAAGAGTAATGATGAGCGTCACGAGCGATTCGCTTGTGCGTTTTCAGATGTTCATAATCTTTGCCACACTTACGAGTTCTGTAGGTACATGCGGCAGGGAGGGGAGGAGCGAGGATCAGGGTGCTGGTCAGGGTGCCGCGCTGGCATCCAGAGGCGGGGTTCGATTTCCTTTCGAGGAGTTTCGTCCGTGATTTCAATGGGCTAGTTCCCTTCCAGGATGGAAGCTTCCTTATGGTGGACGGAGCCGAACCGTACACCATCGTGCTGCGGTTTCTTGACAATGCTGCAATGGACGATACTCTGCTGTCTATCCACATTGCGACAAGAGCCCTGGATCCAACGGGCTCTCTCGACCGTGCCGCCGGCTCATAATTCAGGACGATTTATGACCTACGAAGAATTTGCCTCAGACCTGACTCTGCATGGAACAATCGCGTTCACGTCTGTAGAAGAGAACGAAGAAACGTTCCGGCGCCACGGTGTCAACCAGGAAATGCGGCAGCTGGGCAAGGGAAAGTATCGATCCGATTTTGCCGTGCGAGATACCGAACATGCTGCGTTGTTTGCGGATCGATACAGCAAAGCGTGCTTGATGTATCTCGAGCCGCCCGCGGGAACGGTCGGACTTATCGTTTTCAGGAGTGCAAACGAGCGGTTTTTGGCCTCCGGCGCCAGTGTGGCCAATGATAAGCTCGTCGTGGTTCCCGATGGATCGGGAACGGACCTCGTTACCTCGGACCTGGCCGGCTCTGAAGCCTTTGCCGTCCCGGAAGCGCGATTCATCGAAATGGCCGAAGTGCTCTGCCCGACCTACGTCCGGCCTGAAGGAATGGCCGTGATCGAGGGGAACACGGCGCAGCTGCACGCACTGCGGAAGGGCGTGCTCGACCTGATCGCTCATCCGGAGTTGGATCCGCATGGGGACCAAGTGTCCAGCTTGGTCGAGCAAACAATTGCTTGGATGGGACATTCCTCCCGTCAGTGGAGACCCGAAAATTTCACCGTCAACGGGGCTCGAAGACGCGTCGCCAAGCTGGCCCAGGAGTTCATCGAGGAGGACTACTACAAATCCATCCGCCTCGAGGATCTCTGCCGTGTGACAGGGGTGGGAGTGCGGACCCTGCAGCGTGCCTTTCGGGAGTATTTCGACCTCACCATTACGGACTATCTCAAGGCGGTGCGGCTGGACGCCAGCCGCCGCGAGCTGGCTGCTGCACACCCCCCGGAGGAGTCCGTTAGTGTGATCGCCCTGCGGCACGGATTCACCCACTTCGGACGCTTCTCCGGAGAGTTTCGCAGGCGCTTCGGGGAGTTGCCGAAGGAGACGCTCGCCATGCGAGCGGGTCGAAAGTCATAGGGTCCAAGGACCCGGTGGTGTACCAAGGTCGGCGAGAATAGACTCAGACGGTCCGAGACGCGCTTATCCAGCCAAACTGAGGGGAGGGCCGGAGATGAAGCTGAGAACCGTCGTTGTGCAAGAGGGGCGTGGTGTCACCCTCGAGAACGATCCGAATCCGTCGCGGGACTGGCTGGACGACGGGGTGATCCGCTGGTTGAACGTGGAAGAAGCGACCCGCGACCAACTCGAGCAACTCTTCGATCGATTGAGCGGCGATGGGAAGCTACTGGCCGATCACATCACCGGTGAACAGTGGTCGCACTCAATGGAACGGGAACAGTTCTTCGCCATAGCCCTTGCGGAGCCCACGGCTTGGAGGGAAGCACAGTCGTGGTTCCACTTCGTCGCGTTCCCTCAGACCATCGTCAGCGTGCATCGCACCGAGATTGCGGCTATGGACGCTTTCATCCAACGCCGGTGGATCGACCGCCCGGGGCCGGACCCCGCGATGGAAGCCGTTTTTCTGCACTTGATTCAGTGCTACGTTGAGGAGGAAGAGGACGAGTTCGGCTGGATCCGCTCCCAGGTCGAGCAACATGCCGAAGGTCTAAAGCAAGGCGACAAGTCGTTCACAGTGGAAGACGTCGAAGAGCTCATGACGAAAAGCCATCATATGGCCACCGTCTTCTTCGAACATCAGCGGCTTTGCGAAGATCTCGCGTTCGTCAAGACCCGTGTGATCTCCCCGGAAAACCAAAAGGAACTCTTCCTTCAAGGCGCCCAAAGCCTCCGCCGTATGCGCGAAGGGGTCGAACAGGTTCAGCGCCGCCTCGAAGGACTCCAACGGCAGCATCTGATGGATCAACAGGAGCTGACGGAGGCCCGTATGCGTTTCCTCACGATTATTTCGGCAACCTTCCTGCCCCTGACGCTGATTGCCGGAATCTACGGCATGAATTTCGAAAATATGCCGGAGTTGGACGAGAGCTACGCTTACTTCACCGTTCTGGCCGGCATGGGGGCGTTCGCGATAGCGATGTTCGTATTCTTTATTTGGAGGGGTTGGTTTCGATGAGCCGTTGCGCGAAAGTGGGGTGAGGGCTAGAAACTGAGGTCGAGCCGCACTCCCAGCACGATGGCATCGTCGATCGCCTGAAGCGCGCTCCTCGTCCACTGGAAGTCGAACGTGAGCCTCGCCGACCGGGCGATTGCGAAGTTGTAGTACGCCTCCACTCCTTGAGTGGATTGACTCAGGGGAAAGAGTGCGCTCGCTCGCAGCTCCTGAAGCCTGTTGTAGAAGTAGCCCAGGCCGCTCGTGTCGTCGTCGCGACCGGGAATTAGTCCGCGCCCTCCGAGCCCGCCGGCCGCCGACCATGAGACGGGATTCGTGGACTTGTCGGAGACGCCCAGGAACAGAAACACCCCCAGACCCTGTGCATCCTGGCGGCCGTCCGTCGGATCGATGTTCTCGGGAGAATTCCCCTCGGTGTAGAGGTACTGCCAGCCGTTCCAGAAGAGGGCAAATGCTTCGGACTTGCGCTCCATGGAGAAGCCACCTTCCGGATCGATATTGATCCCTCCGATGCGCCCGAAATCTCCGTCGAACGCATATACGAAGCCGAGCGTCCCTCCGCCCGGCAGGTCGCTCGCGCGGTACTGGTAGTCGACACTGGTCCACCAGGAAGTGCCCTCCCCGATGTCACTGAATCCCGTGCTCGTCGATGAATCCCGGGTATTCATGAGGATGCTGGTAACGGTCAATTGGGGGGAGGGCAGCCACAGAGCGCCCACGGCCAGCGTGCTGTAGGGAACGACCTGAGCGAAGACCGCGGGATACTGGAACTGAAAGTTCATGAACTGGGTGCGACCCTCGCCGCCCGAAAACTCGTTCGCGTTGGCCATCGTCGTGATCTTCCCCAGCAGAACGCCCACATCGTCCGAAAAGAACTGCACGTAGTTCAGCTCGGTGATTGCGAAGGGAACGTTCTCGTCGAGGGGGTCCGTCGTAGGGAAGTAGGAGTACGTGTTGACAGGCAAGAGCAGGCCCGTGTCCGCGTTCACTGTCTGGCCGAAGCGCGACTGCGCGCGGAACGAAACCAGGGCGCCCGGCAGAACATCCATGCGCATCAGGTCCAATTTGGCGTGAAGGTCGAGATTTGTCGTGTAGGCCCAGCGCTCGTTGCGTCCGCCATCGACGATGCCCTGGCCCACCTGGTACCACCCAAAGTCGAACGTCAACCCCTTGTTTGCCCACTCGGTGCGCAATCCACCCCAGTCGCCGGAAAGAAACGGGCGGGTCTTCCAGAAGACCCAGAGTAGTTGGGCACGGGAAGGATGCCCTCGGTGGCATCCTCTTGCGCGAACACGGGTGAAGAGATGCCGAGAACGACGAGGGCAACCCGCACGATCCAGGCTGCCTCCCGCCGCGAGGCGTCGATCAAAGTAATAAGCGCGATTCCCATGGTCTCAACTCACGGTACCTGCTCATGCATACAACCGGAAACGGTGCTTGCGCTGACATGCTCGCTGAGATGGATCCTAAGGTCTAGCATATTCTGGATCAAATCGACCAGCTGGATGTCCGGGAAACTTCGATTGTGATCTGGATGTGTGAGAATGAACCCGAAGAGGCGCCGTCGTACTTTGGTACTGCCGGCTACTGATGTGGACACTACTTCACCACGCTGGAAGGCTCTCCGCGCACCTGGTTCCTGATTCCCTGACTCCGGCCCAACTCGCGCGGCGGACGCATCGCGAGGCCTAAATCACACGAAATCAGAGGGCTCCAGCACCTGTCGTGTAAAACGGCCGGGATCCCTCCGGTCAAATAATTCGTTGGCGTCGTGGCCAGGATCCAGTTTCGAAATAGCCATGATTGCCCGATTCGGATGTGACAAGAAGCGGAGCCCCTTCAATCTGGGTTGTCAACCAACCCTCAAGCAACCGGCGAGCAACCCCCAAGCAACCTTGG
>Ga0255058_10000771_pt1 | contig 18346 bp, 15 predicted proteins | sample Cases_109_9_MG_FD_188637 | JGI IMG/M metagenome (GOLD analysis project Ga0255058, IMG submission 188637) | Seawater microbial communities from Amundsen Gulf, Northwest Territories, Canada - Cases_109_9 | ecosystem: Environmental > Aquatic > Marine > Gulf | place: Canada: Northwest Territories... | reverse complement strand
TAATCGAGCTCGACCCACCGCCAGTGGGAAGCAGCTTGAGATAGAACCCGGCGCCGTCGATTCGGCGGCGCCGGTTCTTCATCCCGTTGTGGAGGTTCCGGAGCTCGGGGCGCTGGTTGTTCGGGCCTTAGGATCGGGCTCCGGCCAAATGGTGACTTTCTCGTGGCCAAAAACCCGCATTTACTGCGCGTTCTTGTGACTGGTAGTGCACGTCGTGCTGTGGTACTCGGGCGCTAGGAAATACGCGGGTGGCGGATCCCGAATGAAGGAGAAGAGGCTATGAGGCTAAAGAAACTTTTTGTGATCACGGTGTTGGCCGGCGCCATGTCGGTGCTCGGTTGCGGTGACGACGCCACAGGCACAGGCAACACCAACGGCGGCGGCGGCGGCGTGTGCGACGACTGCGAGAATCAGAGCGACATACCGCTATGCGAGGCCGCGTACGACCAGTGCAAAGACCTCCCCAACCAGGATGAGTGCGTTCTAGCGTCCCTCGCCCTGTGCTCAGTGCTGTAGCGAGCGACGGAATAGCGACAACCAACCTTCCAAGGTTCCCAGGTTGAAGCTCCAGCGTAGTGTTGGAGCATAGGGGGACATAACGATTAGTACCGCGCAATTCGGTTCTCAGAGTGGTCCCCATGGGCTAGGAAAGTTCTGGGTGAAACTTTCATCACGCTATGTTCGCTCACCCCCAGGAAACACACGGGAGATGGGATCGTTCGGTCCCACATCGAGGAGATTACGTTATGAAACTGAGCAAACTTTTAATGATCGCATTATTGGCCGGCGCCATGTCGGTGCTCGGTTGCGGTGACGACGAGACCGGCACGGGCGGCACGGGCGCCACGGGTGGCACGGGCGCTACGGGTGGCACGGGTGGCACGGGCGCTACGGGCGGCACGGGCGCCACGGGCGGCACGGGCGCCACGGGCGGTACCGGCGGCAGTGCAGCGACAGGCGGCACCGGCGGCAGTGCAGCGACAGGCGGCACCGGCGGCAGTGCAGCGACAGGCGGCACCGGCGGCAGTGCAGCGACAGGCGGCACCGGCGGCACTGGCGGCAGCGGCGGCACGGCTGGCACCGGCGGCACGGGCGGCAGCATCGACCTCGGCTGCGACGAGGGTCGCTGTGTTGAGACCGCCCAGGCAACCGAGTGCGAGGACGAGATCGGAATGTGCATCGAAGCCGAGCCGGCCAATGAAGAACCCTGTGTTCTACTCGGAAACGTCTTATTCTGTAAAGAAGGCGGGACCGGCGGCACAGGCGGCACAGGTGGCGGCACAGGCGGCACAGGCGGTCAACCCGACCCGGATATCGTGTGCGACGTAGGTCTTTGTGAGGTGGCAGGCACTCCGAAAGACAATTGCAAGATGTTTCTCGCCGAATGCCTCGCAGCCGTAAACCGTGTCGATTGGGACGAATGCCTTGCTGGCGCGCTCCTCATCTTCTGCCAGGAACTGTAGAGAGGCCGATTGAGTCATCGAGCTCAACCCGCCGACAGTGGGAAGCAGCTTTAGCTAGGACCCGGCGCCGTCGATTCGGCGGCGCCGGTTCTTCATCCCGTTGTAGAGGTTCCGGAGCTCGGGGCGCTGGTCTTTCGGGCTTTGGGATCAGGCTCCGGCCAAGTGGTGACTTTCTCCTATTCCAAAACCCGCATTTTTTGCGCGTTCGTGTGACTAGAACCGCAGGTGGTGCTGTGGTAGGGGGAGGTGGGAAACAAATGGAGGGGGATCCTCGGATCCCGCATCGAGGAGATGAAACTATGGGACTAAAGAAACTTTTTTTGATCACGGTGTTGGCCGGCGCCATGTCGGTGCTCGGTTGCGGTGACGACGAGACCGGCGGCACGGGCAACACGGGCGGTGACGGCGCCACGGGCGGCGCGGGCGCCACGGGCGGTGACGGCGGCACGGGCGGTAGTGCAGCCACGGGCGGCACTGGCGGCAACGGCGCGGTCAGCAGGTGCGACGAGTGCGAGAATCAGAGCGACATACCGCTATGCGAGGCCGGGTTCATCGAGTGCCTGGAAATGAATCCCAATGAGGCGGAGTGCGCTGTAGGCGCCCTCCTCCTCTGCGAAGTGTTATAGCGAGCGACGGGATACCGAACTGGCCATGATGCGCTAACGACCCGGAACCAAGCTTCCAACCAACCTTCCAAGGTTTCCAGGTTGAAGCTCCAGCGTAGTGTTGGATGACATACGAGCCCGTATTCACGGGTTCGGAAGCGAAGTACACTGTCACAGCGTGTACGTCAGTCGCGCATGGCGACGAGAGCACCATCCAGCGTCAGCTTCGGCATCGCATGGAAGCGCTCCAAGCGTCCGGCCGGCTCACGGTGGGAAGCAGCTTGAGATAGAAACCGGCGCCGTCGAATCGCGATACGTTAAAGAACGTGTGCATCGACGAGTTCAACGACTGCGTCAGTGGCGGAGGGGACCCGGAGACTTGCATCGTCTTGGCTGTCGAGACCTGCACTGCCTGAAGCCTAGGTAGAATGGAACGTGTTGGGTTTGGCATCGAACGCCGCAACGCCGTGGCGGTTCGGTAGCTGACCCTCTAATCGAGCTCAACCAACCGCCAGCGCAAAGCAAGTTCAGCTAGAACCCGGCGCCGTCGATTCGACGGCGCCGGTTGACTTTTTAACCCCATGCTCGCGAGTATCGAGAGCGCAAATGAGCCGTCATCGTCTTTCGATCCTCCGCGACGCGGCCTTCGTTACCTTGGCCCTTGCCGGCGGCTTCCTTGGCCTAGCCTCGTCGGCCGAAGCGGAGGATACCTCGGCCGCAGCCGAGAAGACCTCGGTCGAGCTTCGCTTCACGCTCACCTCGCCGTCGGGGAGGTGGTCGAAGGTTGGCTCGCGATCACTCTCCTACATGCCGTGGGCACCATGGGGCAGCGGCTGGCGCCCAAGCGATCCGACCACAGTTGAGTAGCTACCGGTCAGTGCCGGCGCCAGTGTCGGTGTCAGTGCCAGCGCCAGTGCTAGCGCCAGTGCCAGCGTCGGTGCCAGCGAACACGAACCCCTCCGGCACCCCACGTAAATACGGGGTCCCTCTGCGGGAACGGAATCTCGATTGGCTTGAATCGCGAAGTCCGCGCCCGTGATCTCCCTGGGTCCTCAGGCGTGCGGAGTACACCAGTGCCAGACCGCGTGCCAGCCAAGCGCTCTAGACAGAACGAAGCCTGGCCGATAACAAGCTAGGCTTCCGATGCCCACTCAACTCGCTTCGCGAGGACGAGACAGCGGAAGGGTAAAACGATGGCCAAACAGTCCGGTTCTCTCGTCGTCGCGACTACGACGCCCCTCGCCTCGATTTTCGGCAGCGGCTTCCTGATCATCGTGCCGATCCTTGCGGGCGCCGTCGGGCGTTATTCGGCGATCGCGATGGTTGGGGTATGCGCGCTCGCGATCGCGGTGGGGAGCGTCATCCGCTTCAACATCCGAAATGCCGAGCCGGTCCTCGCCGACAAACCGCCTGAGTCTACCCTGTCGCTCGAACGGGCCTCGGATCTCGCCCTGATCCTTGCGTACGTCATTTCCGTCTCGCTCTACCTTCACATCCTGTCGGCGTTCGTTCTAGGAGGGCTCGGCGCGGACACCCCGCTCAACGAAAACCTCCTTACGACGTCGGTCATCGCCGTGATCATGGCGATCGGGATCACGAAGGGCCTCGGGGCACTCTCGGTCTTGGAGCGCTGGGCGCTTTTGGTCACCTTGCTCATCATCGCACTCTTGTTTGCGGGGTTTGCCCATTTCGATTGGACGGCGCTTCAGTCGTCCGCCGGACTGCAGATGCCCACGCCCGACGATCACACGCCATGGGAAGTGCTCACGATCCTCGCTGGCACTCTCATCGTCGTTCAAGGGTTTGAGACCCCCCGGTATCTTGGTGACATGTTCGACACCGAGACTCGAATCAAGGCCTCACGTTGGTCTCAGATCATCTCCACGTTGGTGTACGTCGGATTCGTCGCGCTCGCTCTCCCCATCGTGCATCTTCTAGGCGGCAAATACGACGACAACAGCCTCATTGAGTTGGCTAAGTTCGCGTCGCCCCTCCTCGTAGTACCCCTCATCATCGCCGCCGCACTCAGTCAGTTCTCTGCAGCGGTCGCAGACACCCTATCCGCCACCGGAAACATGGAAGAGATCACGGCGCACAAACTGAAAGAGAAGTTCGGATACATTCTCATCGGCGGTGGTGCGATCTGTCTGACCTGGTCCGCCGATACGTTACAGATCATCGCGCTCGCTTCACGAGCCTTCGCCTTCTACTACATGCTCCAGTGCTTCGTCGCCTTCACCGTCTGCAAGTCCCCCGTTCAACGTTTTGGGCTCGTGATGGTTGCGGCGGTCCTCGGCTTCATCACAGTCTTCGCCGTGCCGGCAGGCTAACTCGACAGGTGATGCTCGCCTCGGACGCCAGCACATGAGGGTGGATCGCAATCCCGAGCCCCTATGCTGCATCGACGCTCACTCGGTACGGTAGATCTGCGGCATCGAGTTGTGCTTGAAGGGCAAGCCGAACGAACTGTGCCTCGCCATAGCCCAGGACTCGCGCGAACTCGGCAGCTCGAGCTGGGCTGAGAGACCTTCGGGCCTTTTCGAGGTCACACAGATGCTGCCGAGAGATCTCGAGCTGTTTCGCGAAATCGGTTTGGCTCATATCCTCGCAAAGTCGTATCGCTCTCAACATTTCAGCGAATGTGAGGGGGCCGCCCGTCAGTTCCTCGAGAAACTGCTCGGCATCGACCGAGCCGTCGGCATACCGCTGGACCTTCTTCTTTCGCTTAGTAGCCATGCTTAGTCACCATCGCGCGATAGCTGCGGCTCAGTCGGATGGAGCGTTGTCCCTTTCGTTTCCCCTTCAGAGGCTCGTCGTGAAATCCACGTATGAGTTAGGAGAATCGGCGGCGGCCCCCTGGCGCCCGCCAGCCCTCAGGCGCCAGGCGGAATCATTCCGACGATTCGCTGGATCGTCCAGAAGGTCGCGAGCCCTCCAATCGCATACGGTACCAATCGCCACGAACCGCGAGGGACCGTCACCGGAATGCGTCGAATGCCCACGAGCAGGAGAGCGACGACGGACACGAAAAAGATCTGTCCGGTTTCTACGCCGAGGTTGAACATCAGAAGGGAAAGCGGAACTTCGTGCTCGGGAATGCCGACTTGTGAGAGCGCGCCTGCGAAGCCAAGTCCGTGGATGAGCCCGAAGCCAAAGGCGACGACCCAGGGGTAGCGCTGGGTCAGCACGACCTCGCCGTTGCGCATGCGGATCACTTCCGCGGCGAGGAACACGATGCTGAGTGCGATCACCGCCTCGGTCGGTGCGGTCGGGAAGTGCACGACGCCGAGCGTGGCGAGGGCGAGGGTGATGCTGTGGGCGACGGTGAATGCGGTGATGGTTTTCACCAATCTCCAAAAGCCGGTCACGATGAGCATCAGGGCAAGCAGGAACAAGAGGTGATCATAGCCTCCGAGGATGTGGACCACGCCCATCCGATACATCGCGAGGGCGACTTCCTTCTTGCTTTCGCGCGCTGGAATCTCGAACGTGGGCGCATTCGGACGCAAGATGGTCGAGTGCGTGCTGCCATCCAGGAGCTCGATACGGAGCAGCACGTCGGTCTGTACTCCCGAAAGGCCGTCGATCGAGATGCTCTGGCCCACCAGGGGTGTGCCGTCACTCTTGTACGTCGCGCGCTGCACCCAGGCCGCCGGTACTCGGCGAACCGTCGGCGGCGCGACCAGCGTCAGGTTCTCCGGGAGGATCGGCTCGAGCCCGAGCGCGCGGTCGCCTTTACCGGGAAGCTTCCAGGTGACGTCGAACATGCCGGGCGCCGTCTCCTCGATCTGAAGCAGAGCGGGCCGGATCTCGTGCGCGCGCGTCGTAGAGGAGGGGACCAAGGCCGCCAGCACGAGGCCCAAGAAAGCAACACGCCCGGTTACCGTCACGGCGAAGACTCCCCTTGCGCAACTGTGTCGCTAGTCGCCTCGTCTTCGATCACGACAGTGTACTTCTCGAGCAACCTTTCGCGGTACTCGTCGTTCAGCTCCTCGCGCCTGGCCTCCGTCCAGTCCTGAGCCACCCGCTCCCGTACGTTGGCGAACGCAGGTTCGGGGAATGTTTCCCTGGCGTGCACATAGACGAGGTGCATCCCATATCCCGACAGGACGGGACCCTGCCAAGCGCCGAGGCTCAGGTCGCCGAGGCTCCGGGCGAATCCGCCACCGAAGAGCTTCGAGATGTCGGCTTCGGTTCGCTCTGGGTAGTAGAGCTGCAACATGAACGGGTCCCCAAGCTCCTTGGCACCACGGGTCGGATCATCGGCCTTCTTTAGAGCCTCTTGAACGGTCGCCGCGTGGCTCTCCGTCTCGTTGCCCCACTTGTCCGGGTCCACGAACGCATGGGTGAATGTGATCAGGTCCGGTTGCCGATAGTCCGCGTGGTGCTCGCCAAAGTACGTTTCGAGATCCGCGTCGCTCGGTGGGCTCACGTCGATGAGATCCTGCACCAAGAACTCGAGCTTCTGCGCGAGCCGTCGCCGCACGATGGTGTCGTCTTTGTCGAGCCCCATCGCCAAGGCTTCCCGGTAGAAAGCCGTTTCGCGGACGTATTCCTTGGTGAGGCCTTCCAGTTCGTTCGCAGTCGGCGGGCGGTTCCATCGCTTCTCAAAGCTCGTCCGCATCCATGCGCGCTCCCCAGCGCCCACGACGATGGTCTGATCGCTCTCAGGCGCGTCATCCGGGTTGAGCCAGGCATATCCCGCGTAGATGGCTAGGCCTAGGATCAAGAAATGAAAAAGCGGCTCTTTAACCAGCCGAGATATGCGCCCGCTCACTGTTTGGCTCCTCCCAAGATCGCGACGCCATATCACGAATTTCGTCGCCGAACACCCCCGCTAAACCCTCCGCACCGATGCAGTGGCGCGAAATGGCCGGTTCGAAATCGGTGGGTTTTGTTGCTGGACAGCGCCTGACTCCTCGCGGTAAGGATGGCGCCTTCGCATGTCCGTGAATGGGAGGGTTGAGAATATGAGGAGCGACATGACTCTGACTGGTGAGGCATCCCCGCTTGGCTTGTTGAGGTTTGCCTTTGCGGTGGTCGCCTTTACGGCTTTGACGCTCTACGGCAGCGTGAGCGTCGCCGAAGATGAGCCGGCTGAGGGTTCGACGTCAGCAGCGTCGGACGGCGCAGCTAAGTACGCGGGGTGCGCGGATCCAAAGGGCCATCCTCACGACGACCAAAGGGTGTGTAAGGTTAAAAAAATGGGGTTCCCTTCCGACAAGGGCGGATCGAGCGCCAGTTCGGATTTGGCGTCGAAGCTCGCCAACCCGAGCGCGCCTGTCATGGCCTTGAATAACTTCTTGGACATCAAACAAAATGGCGGCTCTGCCCCAGGCGCGCATAGCGCGTCCTTCACATACTCGTTTCAGCCCGCGTTCCCATTCCCAACCAAACGGGGCAATGTCATCTTCCGGCCGCTCGTCCCGATTGAATTCGGCGCGCCCTACGTCACCGGGACGGGCACTGTCGACACCGCGGTCGCGTTTGGAAACATCTCGCTCGACACCGTCTACGGCAAGACACTCAAGAGCGGCTTTATGGTCATGGGAGGGTTCAGCACCCTGTTCCCAACCAACTCTAAGCCCGAGCTCCGCGCCGACTGGGCGCTCGGTCCCGAAGTGGTCCTCGGCTTCGCGTCTAAGAAGACGGGCAACGTTTGGGGTACGATCACCCAGTTTACGTGGAGCTTTCCGACGCGCGCCGACGGGCAAAACGTCGGAGGGCAGTACTTCTACGGCATCGGCCTAGGCAACGGATGGCAGATCAATGCGAATCCGGTCTGGTCCTACTCGCGAGAAACCAAAGTGCTCCGTTTTCCACTCGGGATCGGTATCGTGAAGGTTGCCGCTCTCGGCAAGAAGAATTTCCCCGTCAAGATAGGCGCACAGATTTGGGGCTACACACCACCACCCGATGGCAGTGGGCCGGAATGGCAACTTCGCATCACTATCGCACCGGTCGTGCCACTCCCCTGGAAAAAGTAGGCGAAGCGAGAACGAAAGAAGAGGCTACAATGAACCAGTATCTGAAGATTGCGGCAGTGGTAGGCGTATCCGTCGGCCTGATGGTCGCATGCCGATCTGGTGGAACCGACAAAGCGGAGACTACGACGCCAGTGGCGACTCCGACACCCGCTGACAAGGCCGCGCCAGCCGAGCCGGCCGCAGCAGCTAGACCGAAGCCCAACCCGCTTCGCAACGTCTACTTTGGCGAACAGCATATGCACTCGGAGATGTCCCCCGACGCCTACGCGATGGGCGTGCGGCAGACGATGGACGACGCCTACCTCTATGGGATGGGCGAGGAGATCACGCTGTCGACCACGGGCGAGAAATTTAAGAAAGCGACGCCCTACGACTTCATTGCACTGACGGACCACGCAGAGTACCTGGGCGTGTTCACAGAGCTCTCGGACCCGAAGAGCCCGCTCCATAACAACGCACTCGCAAAGCTCATCACCAGCTCCGATCCCGCGGACAAGAACAAGGCCGCCTCGATGGTGATCGCGTCGATCACGAGCGCCGATCCGGAGGGGCCATTCTTGGATTTCGTGAACCCCAAGATCCTCCTTTCCAACTGGCAGCGCCATGTAGCGACGGCAAACAAGTACAACGACCCAGGTAAGTTCACCACGCTGATCGCCTTCGAATGGACCTCGATTCCCAAGAGCCAGAACCTGCATCGTAACGTCTTCTTTCGTGGCGACACTGGGCCCGAGGCACCCTATTCGGCATTCGATTCGACGAACCCCGAGGATCTGTGGACCTACCTGGAAATCCAGCGTGAGGTGGGTCTCGATGTCCTCGCGATCCCCCACAACGGCAATGTCAGCAACGGCCTGATGTACGCGCCCACGACCTACCCTCGTGGTGATGCCATCAACGCCCACTACGCCGAGCGACGGGCGCTCAATGAGCCGCTGACGGAGATTGTCCAGACCAAGGGGGCCTCGGAAACGCATCCTTCACTCTCACCCAACGATGAGTTTGCGGATTTCGAGATGTTTCCGAACCTCATCGGGACACCGAGGGTTAGCAAGGTCAAACATGGCTTCGTTCGCCAGGCGCTGACCGCCGGTCTGATTCACGAAGAGAAGCTCGGCACGAATCCGTTCAAGTACGGCATCGTCGCCGGTGCGGATGTGCATTCAGGGTACTCCGGGAACGAGGAGTTCAACTGGCACGGCGCTCACGGAGTGGCCGACGACACCGCCAAGATCCGGCTCGACCCGAAGCCGAACGCGAGTGGTATGTCCGCAGCGAGCGTTGGCTCAGCAGGTGCGACCGCCGTCTGGGCTGAGGAGAACACCCGGGCGTCGATCTTCGACGCCATGAAGCGCAAGGAGACCTACGGCACGTCGGGGCCTCTGATTCGCCTGCGCTTCTTCGGCGGCTGGGACTACGCGGATGACCTCACGAGCGACGAGGAGTTCGTCAAGAAGGCCTATGCCAATGGCGTGCCGATGGGCGGAGACTTGGCCGCGAGGCCCGAGGGCATGGAGGGACCCACCTTCGCGGTGCAAGCCCTCAAAGACCCGCAAAGCGGCAACCTCGATCGCATTCAGATCATCAAGGGCTGGGTGCAGAGGGGCAAAGCCAAGCAGCGCATCTACAACGTGGCGCTCTCGGATGGGCGTACCGTCGGAAAGAAGGGCAAGGTGCCTCCCGTCGGCAACACGGTCGACATCGGCAAGGCGACCTACACCAACGACATCGGCGACACACAGTTGAGCGTCGTCTGGACCGATCCCGATTTCAACCCCAAGCAGCGTGCCGTCTACTACGTGCGCGTCATCGAGATCCCCACTCCGCGCTGGTCAACCTATGACGCCGCGAAACTCGGTGTCGAACCTTCGAAGGCCGTCCCCGCAACCATTCAAGAGCGCGCCTGGTCCTCACCGATTTGGTACACGCCGCCCGCGAAGGCCAAGAAGTAGTAGCCGCCACTGTCTCTCGGGGAGAGAGAGAGAGAGAGAGAGAGAGAGAGAGAGAGAGAGAGAGCATGTCCATCCAAAAGCTGTTCGCGATGATGTTCTTGACGCTTGCCGTTGCCTGTCAGAGTGGTGGCGACAAGGCGGAGAGCACGACGCCGGTGACGACACCGGCACCCGCTGAGAGGCCGGTAGGCGATGACCAACTGACGCCGGACGAAGCGAGGGCCATCGCCAAGGACGCTTACATCTTCAACTACCCGCTCGTGATGATGTACCGGACGATGTATCTCCAGGCGATTGACACCAAGTCCAAGTCCTATAGCGGCGGCTTCGGCAAGTGGCTTCATCTCGGAACATCTTCGCCGAAGGACACCGACATCGTTTCGCCGAACAACGACTCGCCGTACTCCTACGCATGGGTCGACCTGCGTGCCGAGCCGTGGGTGGTGACCCTGCCGAAGATCGAAAAGAGCCGCTTCTACACCAGCCAGTGGGACGACCTCTGGGGCTTCGTCCTCGACAACCCCGGGTCGGTCGAAGACGGCAACGACGGCGTCAGTGTGCTCCTGGCGTCACCGACCTGGGTGGGCAAGCTGCCCAAGGGCGTGCAACGGGTCATCCAGGGAGATTCCAGTTTCCTCGGCACACTGACTCGCACCCAGTTGATCGATCCCAAGGATCTGCGCAACGTCAAGAAGATTCAGAAGCAGTACAAGCTCCAACCACTCAGCACGTACCTCGGCAAACCAGCGCCCGAGCCCGCTTCTGCGATTGAATGGATGCCGTGGAAAGACGGGGTCGAGACGACCGACGGGTTCTGGGACTACGTGAATTTCCTGTTGTCCCTTACGACGCCGAATCCACAGGACAAGCCCGTTCAGGATCGGATGGCCAAAATTGGTCTCGTTCCGGGCAAGGCCTGGGATTCGTCATCGCTCGGTAAGGACGTGGGCGCGGCCATCGCGGAGGGGATGAAGGACGCCCTAGCGGAATTGAAGAAGGGCTCCACCCATATCACAGACCCCAGTTTGTTCTTCCGTTCCCGCAAGGATCTGAACAAGGACTACTTCGACCGGGCGCTAGGCGTCATGGTTGGCATCTTCGGCAACGTGAAAAAGGTATCGGTCTATTTCGCCGTCCCCAAGGACGATCAGGGAGAGCTCTTCGACGGCAGCAAGGGCGACTACACGATCACATTCACTGCTGATCAGATCCCGCCTGCGAAGAACTTCTGGTCCTGGACCATGTACAAGCTTCCCCAACGCTGGCTGGTCGACAATCCGATCAACCGGTACTCGATAGGCAGCCCCACGCCGGGGTTGAAGAAAGCCGCCGACGGCTCCATCACCATCTACTTCCAGGCCAAGTCTCCCGGCAAGGACAAGGAGAGCAACTGGCTGCCAGCGCCTCAGGGACCTTTCTGGCTGGTGCTCCGCACTTACGGCCCAGGCAAATCCATCTTGGACAAAACCTGGAAGATGCCCCCTGTGAAGAGGTTGAAATGAGTCGCAAGCCAATCGCCAAGTCAGTTCTTTTGACCGTGTTGATGTTCGGGCTCGCTGCGCCGGCGTGTGCCCAGGCAAAGAAGCATTCGCCGACCCCGGACGACGCGAAGGCAAAACAGGCCTATGCCCTCGGCATTCAGGCCTACATCTGGGGCTACCCGATGGTCGTGATGCAAAAGAGTCGGGACGCGATGACCAAGGGTGGGGATGCGCCGGTCACTCCGGAACAATTCAACAAATCCGGCGTGCTCTTCGCGCCAGCCAATCAGGTCGCCAACGCGTGGGGCATGCTTGGGCCGAAATTTTCGGCGGTACAGTCGGCGAACAGTGACACCCAGTACTCGGTGACCTGGTTCGATTCCACGGAGGAGCCGTATGTCCTGCATCTGCCGGACGCGAAGGGGCGCTACTACACGTTCCAGTTCGTTGATGCGTATACAAACAATTTTCACTATGCCAGCACACGGACGATGGGGTCTCAAGAGCAGGCCCATGCGCTGGTGGCCCCAGGATGGAAGGGCAAGCTGCCGGCGAACGTGACTCGGGTAGATTGTCCGACTCCGACTGGCCTCATCATCGGCCGCTGGTTTGTTGCATCAGAGAAGGATGTCGCTGCGGTGAACGCGATTCAGAAGCAAGTGACGATGACACCGCTCAGTAGCTACGGGAAGAAATACACCCCGCCCAAGGTCAAGGTGGTCCCCGCCAAGAAGTACACTAGCGACCTGGCGTTCTTCGAGCAGTTGGGCGATACGCTCGTGATCAATGGAGCACCGGCAGCAGATGCCGGTCTGCTGGGGTTGCTGAAAAACATTGGTCTGACGACGGACCACGGCTTCGACCCGTCCGCCCTCAGTGACGCAGAAAAGAAATCGCTGGCACAAGCCGTCAAGGATGGTGAGGGCATGCTGGCAGCCAAGTCGGCGAGCATGGGCAAAAATGTGAACGGTTGGCAGCTCTCCCCAGTACTGGATGAGTATTTTGGCACCAGCTACCTATTCCGTGCTGCGATCGGGTACCAGGCCATGTTCGTCAATACGCCAATCGAGGCCTACTACCCTGGGGTATTCAAAGACACCGACGGCAAGGTGCTGGATGGCGCCGCCGGGAAATACACCATCACATTCCCGAAAGGGAAAACGCCACCGGCTGGCGCCTTCTGGTCTGTGACGATGTACGACGCTAAGAAGCGGCTGATGGTCGAAAACTCGCTCAACCGCTATAAGATCGGCAGTGCGGATAAGCTCGAGGTTGACGCCGACGGGTCGACGACGCTTTACATCCAAGGCGACTCCCCAGGCACAGACAAGGAGTCGAACTGGCTGCCGGCTCCGAAGGAACCGTTCTACATGCTGATGCGCATGTACCTGCCGAAAATTGAAGTCCTCAACGGTCAGTACGAGATCCCTGGAGTCGGGAAAGCGAAGTAAGGAGAGAACTGATGTATTTTAGGCGACACGCCGCGCTTGTTTCGCTCACGTTGTTGGTTGCCTGTCAGGGTGGCGACAAGGCCAAAGATGCGCCGGCCCCGGATGCGGCAGACGCCGGCCCCTCGCCTGCAGAGGCGCCTCCGAGCGAACCCCAGGTCGCAGACACGCCCCTGGGACCTTCTCCCGTTGGGGAGCCGGGGCGCGCTTCGGCCACACCCAACCCCTTGAAGAACGTCTACTTCGGCGAGCAGCATCTGCACACGGCGAATTCACCAGATGCGTTCGCGATGGGCACTCGCAACACGCCGGACGACGCGTACAATTTTTGTAAAGGCAAGGCGATCAAGAAGTCCACCACGGGCGCGATGGTACAGAAGCGCACGCCCTACGACTGGTGCGCGGTGACCGACCACGCGTATCTGATGGGGCTGCTCCCGCTGACGCTCGACCCCAAGAACCCGCTGGCGAAGACCCTAATCGGCAAGCTGATTGCCACGGGTAGTCCCAAGGATATGGACAGCGCCTTCGGCCTCATGATGCAGGCGATTCAGGCGGGCGGCTCGCCCAAGGGCTTCGACGACCTCGCGGTGCAGAAATCGGCCTGGGATCGTCACAAGGAGATCACCAACAAGCACAATGACCCGGGGAAGTTCACTACGCTGATCGCCTTCGAGTGGACCTCGATTCCCTATGGCCAGAACCTCCATCGCAACGTCTTCTTCCGCGACGACGAGGGGCCCGAGGTCACCTTCTCGGCGGTTGACTCGGACAAGGAGGAGGATCTGTGGACCTACCTCGAGACGCAACGCAAGATGGGCCACGAAGTCTTTGCAATTCCCCACAACGGGAACGTCAGCAACAGTATGATGTACAACCCAAACACCTCGAACGGGGTGGCCATCGACAAGGCCTGGGCCGCGCGGAGGGCGCGCAACGAGGTCGCGACGGAGATCCTTCAGACCAAGGGGCAGTCGGATACCCACCCAGCCCTGTCTCCCCACGATGAGTTCGCCGACTTCGAGATGTTTGAGCATCTGCTCGGCACGGGCGGTGTCCGCGGCAAAATAGACTTCAGCTACGTGCGTCAGGCGTTGATCAATGGCGTCGGCTTCCAGGAAGCCATTGGCGCCAACCCATTCAAGTACGGCATCGTGGCCGGCGCCGATGCGCACACTGGGTTCTCCGACAACGAGGAATTCAATTACACCGGGGTCCACGGCGTGAACGACGACACCGCCGAGCGTCGTCTTTCCGGGGCGGGCCAGACCGCCGGTGAAGCTGCATTCGTCTTTGGGACGCCGGGCGCAACGGGCGTCTGGGCTCCTGAGAACACGCGAGAGGCGATCTTCGATGCCATCAAGAGCAAGGAAACCTTCGGTACCTCGGGCCCACTCATTCGGTTGCGCTTCTTCGGCGGCTGGAGCTATCCGGACAACCTCGTCACGGACGACCAGTTCGTCGAGAAGGCCTACGCCGGCGGCGTTCCGATGGGCGGAGACTTACCTGCGATGCCCAAGGCCGCCAAGGCGCCGACGTTCGCGGTCTGGGCACTGAAAGACCCGGCGAGCGGCAACCTCGACCGCGTGCAGATCATCAAGGGCTGGTACCAGAACGGCTACGGTCGCGAGAAGGTCTACGACGTGGCGTGGTCAGACGACCGCAAGCCGGCGGGAAAGGACGGCGACGTAGTCCAGATGGTGACCACCGACGGCTTTCGCGTATGGAGAACGGAGCGCGAAATTCCGGCTGGTCAGCTGCCGCCAGTCGGGAATACGGTCGACGTCAAGAACGCGACCTACACCAACACCATCGGCGACAGCCAATTGATGGCGCTTTGGACGGACCCCATCTTCGATCCCTCGCAGCACGCGGTCTACTACGTGCGCGTCCTGGAAATCCCTACACCGCGCTGGTCAACCTACGACGCAAAGGCGCTAGGGCGCCCGCTTCCCGAGGGCGTTCCGGCGAGCATCCAGGAACGCGCCTGGTCGTCGCCGATTTGGTACACGCCGGCTCCGGAGCTCGTGAAGAAGCAGGACTTCTATCCCGGCTTGCGCCAAGTGCTGCCTCAGTAGCGCGCTACTAGGTAGCGAGCTCACACAATGACCTTCCACAAGACCAAGCGAGCCGTGACTCTTGCGGTGACGGCTTCTTGGTTGGTCTTGTGCATCGCAGGCACGTCCGCCGCGCAGTCTGAAGACAGCAAAGTGGAGACGAGCGAACCCTTGAATACGGTCGGCATCAACGCGGCGCTCGGGCTGGAGCTGGGTGACGGAGTCAAGGTGGGCGGTGGAGGCAACATCTCCTACGAGCGCGAGCTGATTCCGAAGGACCTTCAAATGGAGCTCGTCGTCGGGATGGGGGGCATCGACAACGCCTTGAAGGTACCCATCGGACTGCTGTTCACCCATGCGTGGGTACCCAACGAAGTGTGGGAACCGGACGTCGGCCTGGGCGGCACTGTGACTATCGAGCGCGAACGGAACGCGGCTGGCGGCAACGACGTCACCGCCCGGTTCGGCGTCACGTTCGTCGCGGGCACACACATCTGGTTGTGGGGGTCGGATCGAAGCTGGGGACTCGACCTCATCGTCGTGTACACGCTGCAGGTGACGCGGGGCGTAAGCCATGAGGTCTTCCTCGCCTTCGGTCCGTCGGTCCGGTTCTAGATGGGCCCGATGACCAGATACGAAACCCGTCGTTCCCTCGCACACCGAGTGGCTGCTGTTGCGGTTCTGTTTGCGGCTTTACTGGGCACCCCCCAGAAGGCCTCCGCCTTCGAGTCCGACGTGAAGCAGGATCTCGCGCTCTGGGGCCTGGCCTTCGTCAACGAGGACTTCGGCAAGAACTGGTCCGTGAGTTTCCAAACGGAGGTCCGCGTCAAGGACGAGGTGACTTCACTCGACGAAGCCATTTTCAAGCCGGGGGGCTACTACCGCTTCAACGATTGGCTAGAGCTAGGCATCGGCTACAAGTACATCTACAAGAACGGCGGATCCAACGAGAATATCGCGTGGGAGGAACTCTATCTAAAGCATCCGTTCTCACTATTCAGCATCACTCACCAGGTCCGATTGGAGGAGCGCTTCATCCAGGACATCAGCGGTACGATCCCGCGCCTGCGCTACCTCGTTCACGTGACGACTCCCCTGAGTCCGCTGTTCTACTTCGCCTTGTCCGAGGCCTTCCGATTCAACCTCGTCAACAAAGGCGCCGGGCCTGTTTACGGCTTCGAGCAAAACCGCCTCTACGGTGGCTTCGGCGTCCACGCGACCAAGTTCCTCAGAGTCGAGCTCGGCTACCTATGGCGTTTCGAGCTCGAGCTTATGCGTCCAAGCAAGAGCGACCACGTCATTCGCATCCAGTTGCATTTCGCCAGGAGCGGCCGCCATCCCTCCCGCGGAGGGAGCTAGGCCTGGCACCTCTTCGTTCCGCTGACCCCTTGCGGACAATGCCGGACCCACTGATACTCACGGGCTCATGGCAGAAGCACTTTCGCTTGCGAACCTTCGGCGGGAGCTTCCGGAGTTGGGAGGAATCCGGAGAGATGGCTTTCTACCGTGCTCATTTCATTCTGGATGACGTCCACTGGATCTGGTACGCGGGATTGTTCACGACGGCTTTGTGCCGGCTGTTCGATCGCCATGGCGTCGCGCACAAGTACGATTGGGTGCTGTTATTGCCTCCTTGCTCCGGCCTTCTGGACTGGTACGAGAACCAGTTGCAGCACGTTTTCTTGAGCGCGTCAGATTTCGCCACGATCGTCGATCCGCTGCCTCTCTTCAGCACGGTCGCCTCCGACGTAAAATCACCGTTAGGCCCCCGCTCTACCAAAGGATTCTCGCGTTTGGTACCCTTCGGTCGCGCAAAAGGCTGCGGTTTTTGTCCTCCTATATTGCTTTCTCCTCAGTGCCTGGAGACGTTCATTGCCTATTGATGCCCTTTGTCCCCTCGGCCTTTGAGGAAAACGCCCTGTGCCGCCGTTGCCTTCGGCACAGAAGAGAAGGAGGCCAGCTGCAACGCAGTCTTCTTCGGGTTCTTCATTTGCAATGCAAGCGGTGATCAGCTGCTCGCACATAGCTTTCAAGTCGGCGTCCGTAAGACAGCGACCTTCGTTGCACACGCCGTCACCGCCACCGCCGCCCGTGCCGCCCGTGCCGCCCGTGCCGCTAGTCTCGTCGTCACCGCAACCGAGCACCGACATGGTGCCCGCCAACAGCGAAATCAGAACCAATCTGACACGACCCTCAGTTGTGAGCTGCGAGGCGGCGCAAGGCAGTCCCGAGTAACCGAGTCGACAGCCACCGCGGCATGACGCGCATCATGAAGACGTTGAGCTTGTTCAGGAAGCCGGGGACGACCGTTACGCGCTTACCGAGCTTTCGGAGGCTGGTGGCGACCACTGTCGAAGCGTTGGCAAACACCAAGCCGCTCAGCGGACCAAGTCGGCCCGCGTCGATGCCTGCAACACGCTGAAACTCGGTGCGCGTACCTCCAGGACAAAGGGCTTGCACGTCCACGCCGTAGGGTGCGAGCTCAGCGGCTATCCCTTCGGCGAACAGCAGGTCGTAGCCTTTGGTAGCGTTGTAGTTGGCCATCCCGGGTGCCCCACAGAACCCGTTCACAGAGGAAACGAAGATCACACCACCGCGCCCGCGCTCGCGCATCCCTTGGGCGACTTCATGGGTGAGCACGATGGGGGCATGGCAGTTCAAGTTGATCATCGATTCCTGCACGGTCGGATCCATGTCCAAGAATGGGCCGGTCGTCCCAAAGCCGGCGCAATTGACCAACAGTCCGACCTCGATATCGGCGAGCACGGGTTGCAGCACCTGGACGACGTCGCGCGCGGTGAGGTCGGCAGGCGCGACGCGCGCTTCGACGCGATACATCTCCTCGATTCCGGACGCGAGCTCTTCGAGGCGGTCACGCCGGCGAGCGACCAGAACCACGTTGACTCCAAGCCCCGCTAGCTGCCTCGCAAACTCGGCGCCGATGCCGGAAGATGCACCGGTGATCACAGCCCAGGGTCCGTAGCGCTCTGCGAATTTACTCATCGTCACCAACCCTACCACGACATAGCGTCAGCTGACGACGCGAAGGCCACGGGGCTCGTAGTGAAATCGATCGTCGTGGGTCAGCGCCTCATACGACCCGAAGACCGCATCCGGGTCGTGCACACCATCGAGCGGCTCGACCTGGTCTTGATCCGCCGTCGGGCCGAACTCACGGACGATTCCGTAGCGGGTGTTTCGCTCGACTGGAAGTCGGCCGGCATCGCGGATCACCCGACGCAAGGTCGCTGGGGTCATGAGCTGACCGTGCTTCGCACCGGCCGCTGTCGAGATGCTCTCGTTCATCAGGGTCCCGCCGAGGTCGTTGACGCCGGAGCTCAAGAGTAGCTGCG
>Ga0255058_10000770_pt1 | contig 18350 bp, 16 predicted proteins | sample Cases_109_9_MG_FD_188637 | JGI IMG/M metagenome (GOLD analysis project Ga0255058, IMG submission 188637) | Seawater microbial communities from Amundsen Gulf, Northwest Territories, Canada - Cases_109_9 | ecosystem: Environmental > Aquatic > Marine > Gulf | place: Canada: Northwest Territories... | reverse complement strand
CGCCCGCTACTCGGCGACCACGACCGCCCTCGATGGGGGCAGCGCCGAGGTCCTGCTCTCGATCCCGCAGTTCGCGCCGAACCACAACGGCGGGCACATCGCCTTCGACTTCGACGGCTACCTGCTGCTTTCGACAGGAGACGGCGGCGGCGGCGGCGACCCGAACGAGAACGGTCAGGCGCTGGATACTTTTCTGGGCAAGGTGCTACGGATCGACGTTTCGCCCACCAACGGCTACGCCATCCCCGACAGCAACCCGTTCGCCGATGGGCCCGGTGGCAACACGGACGAGATTTTCGCCTACGGACTGCGGAACCCGTGGCGCATGACCGTCGACCGCATGACGGGCGACGTCTGGCTCGGCGATGTCGGCCAGGAGCTCTGGGAGGAGATCGACCGTGTCGTGAGCGGCGGCAACTACGGCTGGGACTGCCTGGAGGGGTTCGCGGAGTTCGAGAACCCGGGCGTTCCCGACCAGTGCACCGGCAAGGTCTTCTCGCCGCCGCGGGCCGTGTACGACCACGACCTGGGCGTCGCTGTTACCGGCGGCTTCGTCTACCGCGGAAGTGCGCTGCCAGAACTCTACGGCTGGTACATCTACGGCGACTTCTTCACGGGCCGCATCTGGGCGGTCGACACCCTGGACAACAGCCCGGCCGTCCTGCTCACGAACGAGCAGGTCTTCATCGCCTCGTTCGCAGAGCTGCCGAACGGGGAGCTGCTGATAGTTTCCTACACGGATGGCATATACCAGCTCGCGCGCGATTGAGCCGCCGTGACGCCTGTCACACGGAACCCCTTCGCCGTCAGCTAAACTAGGGTCGCGATGGGTACGAGATTCCCAATCCCTGAAGGCACCCGCCTGCGCGTGCTTTCCGTCTCCGCCCGCATCGAGGTGGAGGCCAAAGACGTCCAGGACATGGAGATCGAGCCTGGAGGCCGCCGTGTAGAGGTCTCCGACGACAAGCACGTGGTCGAGACACGCACGAGGTCAACGAACCTCAAGATCACCGTCCCGGAAGGCACGAGCGTTTCCGTGGGCACCGTCTCAGGGCACGTGAGCCTGAAGGGGCGCTTCGGGACTGTGAAGGTGAGCACAGTTTCGGCCCACATCGAGGTAGACGAGGCGGAAGGCGATGTCGACATCCGCAGCATCAGCGGGCACCTGGAGGTTGAGCGCTGCGGCGGCCGCTGCCGCGCGAACACGAAGAGCGGCCGCATCGAGATAGGCTGGGTCGGCAAAGAAGTCCGCGCTCAGACGATGAGCGGCGGCATCGAGGTGGGCACGGCCGGCCAGGGGGACATGGAGCTGCGATCGATCTCCGGCAGGATCGAAGTAGCGGTCGACCCCGGCCGCCATCCGAGCACGCGCCTCAAGACGCTGTCCGGAAAGGCGGAGAGCAGCCTGCCGCCGGGATCCGACTTCCAGATCAAGGCGCGAACCATATCCGGGTCGATCCGGGTCGAAGAGGGATGACCCCGGCGGCCGCGATCGAGACCCGTGAGGGCACGATCGTGTTCACTGACCTGAGCGGGTTCACCGAGTTCACTGCGCTGCGCGGCGACGCCGCCGCCCTTTCGCTGCTCGATCTGCAGGAGAGGCTCGTACGCGAGCAGATTGGGGATAGCGGGCGCATCGTTAAGAACCTGGGCGACGGCCTGATGCTCTGGTTCGACGAGGCGCAGGACGCGGTGCGAGTGTCTATCGCGCTGCAGGAGCGGTTCGAGGAGGCTTCGGGCGAGGACGACGAACCCCTCTGGGTGCGGATCGGCATTCACTTCGGCAGTCCGGTCCTGCGAGGCGACGACTTCATCGGTCATGACGTCAACGTGGCGGCGCGCATCGTCGATCTCGCCGCACCGGGCGAGGTGCTCGTCTCCGAGGCCTGCACCGCGCAGATCGAAGCGCCGCTGGACGGCGTTGTGTTCGAGGAGATCGGCCCGACGATCATGAAGGGCATCCCGGAGCCGGTGCCACTCTACCGAGTGATGCGCAGCTGGGACGCTTAGCCGCGACCGGTCAACGCCAGGGCTTGTCCTTCGTCGCGGCTGCGAACTCGCGCACCGGGCCGGGCGCGCCCGCCACGAGACCCTCACTAAAGATCGTCGCGTGCTCGCCCGTTCGATCGAGCACGAGACCGCCGGCGGCGCGCACCTGAGCGAGGCCGGCCGCAACGTCCCACGGCCCAAGGAAGCTGTGCACGAACAGGTCGAAGCGACCGCTGGCGGCGTAGGCGAGCGCCAGCGCCGCGCTGCCAACGTTCTGCAGCATCTGCAGGCCCGGCCAGAGGTCTGCCAGGAGGCCAAGGATCAGCTTTGAGCGGTCGTACTGGTAGCCGAGGCCAAATCCCGTAAGGCACTCGCTCATCGTCTCGGCCTGCGAGATCTGCGCCGGCTCGCCGTTGACGGTCAGGCCCTGGCCGACGACGCCGACGAACTCGTCGCCGGTCACCGGCTGGAGGGTGAGGCCGAGGACTGGCTCGCCGTCGCTACAGAGGGCGATGTTGAACGCAAAGGTGGGGATGCCGCGCGCGAAGTTGGCCGTTCAGTCGATCGGGTCGACCACCCAGAGGAGGCCGTTTCGCCAGTCCGCCACGGTCGCAGACGTCTCCTCGGCGAGGACCGGCACGCCCGGGTACTCCGCAGCGAGGATCGCTAGCGCGGCCTTCTCGCATTCGAGGTCGGTCTTCGTAAGGAAGTTGCCGCGGCTCTTGGTGGTCTTCTCGACCGGGAGCTTGTAGGCGGCAAGCATGATGTCCGACGCCGCGCGAGCCGCCTGCCGGGCGACATCCAGCGCCGAGGCTTCCGATTTCGCGGCTGGTAGATCGGCCACGCTACATGCGCTCTGGCGCGCTCATGCCCATGAGGCCGAGGCTGCGGGCGAGGACGGCCTTGGCGGCGGAGACGAGCTTAAGGCGCGCCCGCGTGAGCGCTTCGTCGTCACTGAGGACACGGCATTTTTCGTAGAAGTCGTGGAAGGTGGTCGCCATCTCGGTCGCGTAGTACGGGAGTTGGTGCGGCTCGTTGTTGAGCGCGATCTGCTCAATCAGCTCAGGCAGACGCAGCATCTTGCGCACGAGGTCCAGCTCGGCGTCCTCCTTGAGCAGACCGACGTCGCCGTCTTCGAAGTCGATCCCGCGCTCGGTGGCCTGGGCGAGGATTCCGGCGATGCGGGCGTGGGCGTACTGGACGTAGTACACGGGGTTCTCCGCGCTCTGCCGCTTGGCCAGTTCGATATCGAACTCCATGTGCGAGTCGGCGGCGCGCGTCACGAAGTTATAGCGCGCAGCGTCGGCGCCGACCTCGTCGACGACGGAGCGCAGTGTGATGATGTCACCGGCGCGCTTGGAGAGGCGGATTACCTCGTCGCCGCGCTTTACGGTGACGAGCTGGTAGATGATGATCTCGAGCCGATCGGGATCGACGTCAAGAGCAGCGACAGCGGCCTTCATGCGAGGAACGTGCCCCTGGTGGTCGGCGCCCCAGATGTTGATCACCCGGTCGAAGCCCCGCGTCACGAACTTATCGTAGTGGTAGGCGATGTCGGAGGCGAAGTACGTGGGCGCGCCGGAGGAGCGCACGAGTACGTTGTCCTTCTCCTCACCGAGGGCCGACGAAGCGAACCAGACCGCACCCTCCCGCTCGGAGACGAACCCGCGTTCGCGGAGAAGGTCCATCGCCTTCTCATACGTACCGTCATCGTAGACCGAGCGCTCCGAGAACCAGCTATCGTACTGCACGCCGATCGCACTCAGATCCTCGCGGATGTTTTCCAGCATCAAGGCGACGCCGCGATCGTGCACTTCGGGCGGTCTGGGCTCGCCCTCCGGCCGCAGGAGCGAGTCGCCAAACTCGTCCTTGAGCGCGTTGGCCAAGTCGATCATGTACTCGCCGGGGTAGCCACCCTCTGGCATCTCCACCTCGCGGCCGAAGAGCCGCTGGTAACGGACGTAGAGCGTCTCGGCGAAGATGTCGGTCTGGGTGCCGGCGTCATTCACGAGGTACTCACGCTCGACCTCGAAGCCCGCCGCCGCGAGCACTCTCGAGAGCGTATCGCCCAGGGCGAGCCCGCGGCCGTTGCCAACGTGGATCGGCCCTACGGGATTGGCGGAAACGAACTCGACCTGCACCTTTGTGCCCGCCCCGAGTGAGATGTTTCCGAACTCCGGGCCAGCGGCGAGGATCACGTCTACCTGCGCAGCGAGCCAGTCGCGTGAGAGGCGGAAGTTGATGAAGCCCGGCGGCGCTACTTCGACGGCCGCGAAGACGCCGTTCTGGGACTCGCCATCAATGTGCTTGGCGATCATCTTTGCGATGTCGAGCGGGCTCATCTGGGCAGCACGGGCCATGCGCATCGCGAGGCCCGTGCTATAGTCGCCGTGCTCCGGCCGCTGCGGCCTCTCGATGGGGACGTCTGGGATGGCGGCGGCGGGCAGGTCGCCGACCTCCTGAGCCTTGCGTACGGCGGCCTGAACCATCTGCCCGATCTCGTTCTTGATCATCGCTTCAAAACGCGAACGCCCGCCTGAGGCGGACGCTTCACGTGGGAATTCTAGCCCAGGTGCGCCGCAAGCGCTACGACACGTCAGAAGTGAGCCGATCCCACAACCTGCTCACGTTCTCCCGCAGGGCGGCGTGCGACGGGTCTTCCAGCTCCGGGTCTTCGTCGAGGATGCGCGTTGCCTCGCGCCGGGCTTCCTCGATCAACTCGACGTCTGTGAGCTGGGCGACGCGCAGGTCGGGCATGCCGGACTGGCGCTTGCCGAAGTACTCACCCGGCCCGCGCAGGCGAAGATCGTGCTCCGCCAGGTCGAAGCCGCTGTCCGTCGTCTCCATGATCTGCAGGCGCTCCATCGCCTCCTCGGACTGCGTTTCCGAGAGAAGGAAGCAGTACGCCTGCTCCTCGCTACGACGCACGCGGCCGCGGAACTGGTGCAGCTGCGAGAGTCCGAAGCGGTCCGCGCCCTCTATCAGGATCACTGTCGCGTTCGGCACGTCGACTCCGACCTCGACGACCGCCGTCGAGACGAGGACGTCGAGGTCGTGGTCGCGGAAAGAGCGCATCGTGGCTTCCTTCTCGCCGCCGGACATGCGGCCGTGCAGCAGGCCGAGCCGCAGGTCCGGGAACTCGTCCCGCGATAGGCGCTCGTACTCCTGCACCGCCGCCTTAGCCTCAATCGCCTCCGACTCTTCGACCAGCGGGCAGATTACGAAGGCCTGGCGCCCTTCTTCGACCTTCTTCCGAATGAAGCGCGTGGCTTCGTCACGGCGGCGCGGCGGCACGAAGAACGTCTTTACCGGCGGGCGTCCAGGCGGCATCTCGTTGAGCACGGTTATGTCGAGATCGCCGTAGACGGTGAGCGCCAGCGTCCGCGGGATCGGCGTCGCCGTCATCACGAGCACGTGCGGGCTGCCTCCCTTCTCGCGCAGGGCGGCGCGCTGCTCGACGCCAAAGCGGTGCTGTTCGTCGATTACGGCGAGACCGAGGTCCGCAAACTCGACTGACTTCTGCAGCAGTGCGTGCGTGCCGACGGCGATGTCCACTTCGCCTCGGGAGATCGCCTCCTGCACGGCGGCCTTGTCGGATGCCTTCAGGCTGCCAGTTAGGAGAGCGAGGCGCACCGGCCGCTCCAGGTACGGCGGCCGCAGCACGAGGAAGCCGTCGCCGGACTCATGGAACCAAGGGCCGTCCGCCTCCGGGGCAGCGGTCTCCGGGCTGAGGATGTTGGTGAAAGTCCACATGTGCTGCTCGGCGAGGATCTCGGTTGGGGCCAGGATCGCGCTCTGCTTGCCAGAAGCGACTGCGGCCAGCAATCCGGCGGCGGCGACGACCGTCTTGCCGCTACCGACGTCTCCCTCAAGCAGGCGGGTCATCGGTATGGCATCGGCGGTGTCCGCCAGCACCTCGTCGATCGCCCTCCGCTGCGCCTCCGTGAGCTTGAAGGGCAGCGACTCTATGAAGCCGCTTAGGGCGGTGGCTTCGAGAGAGAGGACAGGCGCACCACCCGCGATCTGCCACTGGCGGCGCCGCCGGACGACGCCGATCTCGATCCAGAGCAACTCTTCGAAGGCGAAGCGCTGCCTCGCGGCGTCCGCCTCTTCCAGCGATTCCGGTGCGTGTATCTGCCGCAACGCTTCGGCAGCGCCCATCAGGCCACGGCGCTCGCGCACGTCGTCCGGGAGCGTCTCCCGTACGTCCGCGGCACAGGAGTCGACGGCGAGGCGTACGAGGTCACGCAAGGTCTTCATGTAGAGGCCTTCGGTGCCGCGGTAGACGGGCACGAAGCGGCGGGTGAAGATCGCCTCGTCGTCCAGCGATTCGATCTCCGGGTTCTGCATCTGCATACGGCCCTTGAACGAGCCGATCTTGCCGCTGAGCGCAACCTTCGTCCCGACTTTCAGTCGTTTCGCCACCCAGGGCTGGCCGAACCAGAGGATGCGGATCGTGCCCGAGTCGTCGCCGACGATCGCCTCGGCGCCGCGCCGCTTGCGACCGATCATGACCGCCTTGGCCGACCAAACTTCGGCGATCACCGTCTGCTCTTCGCCGAACGCCAGACCGGCGATCGGCCGCACCTCGGAGTAGTCGTGGTAGCGCTTCGGGAAGTGGTAGAGGAGGTCGCGAACTGTCTCGATGCCGATCTTTCGCAGCCGCGTCACGTCGGGCCGCGTCGATCCGAGGGCCGACACCGGCGAATCCAAGGTCAGACCAGGTACCGGCTTCCTTTCAGACTTTGCAGCGGGCTTCGGGCGCGAGGCGGGCTTGCGCGCGGCCGGCTTGCGTACGGGCGGAGCCGGCGGTTCTACGGCCAGCTGATTGGCTGCTTCGCGTTGCGCGCCATTGTCGGCGGAGCGCAGCAGTTCGTCGACGACGCGCTGCCGCTGGATCGGATGCAAGGCGCGGTAGCCGCCGGGCGGGAGCTGCTGCAGGATGCGAGATATCGGGTGCGAAGTGTCAATCTTCGTCTCGTTGGTAAACCGGAGGAGATATTCGTCCAGTCCACCGACTACTGCGCCGTCGCTGAACCTCTTATCGCGCTCCAGCGCCAGTACTCTACGAAGCCCATCATAGGACCCCGCCAACTTCCGTCACTCCGCCCGCAGGAAGCCGACTCCGAGGACACCGGGCCCTCCGTGAACGCCGGCGACGGCCCCGATCCGCGTCATCTGTACGTTCATCCCATCCAGCGCTTCCGATATGCGCCGCCTCAGCGCCTCCGCCTCCTCAGCGTTGATCGAGTAGGCGACGCCGACTTCCTTGATGTTGGGATTCGAAGTCACCATCTGGAAAAGGCGATCGAGGGCGAGAGAGCGCGTGCGCACGCGCTCTTCAGGATGCACCTCACCGCCGTCGAACGAAAGGATCGGCTTGACGCGAAGCATGGTGCCGAGGAAAGCGCGCGCCCGACCGATTCGGCCACCACGGCGCACGTATTCCAGCGTATCGAGGACAACGTACACCGAGATGCGCGGGCTCATGCCGTCGATGATGCGGCGGATATCTTCAACGCTCGCGCCCTCGGCAGCGGCCTTGACGGCGGCCTGACACATGAACATCATGCCCAGTGAGACAGTCCGAGAGTCGACAACTTCTATTCGTGCGCCCTCGTCGGCCAGGATCGCGGCCGCCTGCGTGGCGTTGCTGTAGGTGGCGGAGAGCTTGGACGAAACGTGGACGGAGACGATCTCGTCGGTCTCCTTCAGGACATCGCGGTACGTGTCCAGGAAATCGCCCACCGACGGCGAGGAGGTCGTCGGTAGCTCCTTGGAGTGGCCCAGCCTCTCGTAGAAGACGTCGTGGCTGATCTCGATTCCTTCTTTGTACGACTCTTCGCCGAAGACGACGCTGAGCGGAACAACTGGAATCCCGAGTTCCTGCGCCATCTCAGCGGGCATGTCTGCGGTGCTATCGGTGACGATTCGAACTGACAAGTGGCGTTCCTCCTGACGGCACAGTATAACAGCGCGCGGAGAAATTGTTGGGGAGGCCCTGTCAGCTACTCCAGGGAGACGATGTAGAGGTAGTGCGGCTGGCCACCGGCGACAATCTCAACCTCGTGGCCGGTGTATCGCGCTCGCAGATGGACGGCTGTCGCCTGTGCTTCCTCTTCCGTAACGTCGGCGCCATAGCAGAGCGTGATCAAGCTCGTCGATCCGCCGGTCAGCTCGTCGAGAGCGGCGTCCAGAGCTTCCTCTGGAGAGTCGGTCGCTATTTTGAGTTCATCGTCGACGACGGCGATCATCTGGCCTTCTTCCACCGCCACACCGCCGATCTCCGTCGAGCGAACAGCGGTGGTGATTGCGATCGTCCGGACCGACGTGAGAGCGTCTTCCATGGCGCGGGCGTTGTCGTCGAGGCCTTCTTCGGGGTTCATCGCCAGGAGCGCCGCCAGGCCCTGGGGCGCCGACCGCGAAGGGACGACGACGGCGCGCTTTTTCGTCGCCTCGACCGCCTGGTTGGCAGCCATGATGATGTTTTTGTCGTTCGGAAGGACGACGACTTCGTCCGTCGGGCAGGACTCGATCGCGTCCAGGATGTCGCGCGTGCTCGGGTTCATCGTCGGCCCGCCGGAGACCACTTGCGAGCAGCCGACATCACGAAAGAGGTCAGCGAGACCTTCGCCGGAAACGACGGCAACGGATGAGATCTGCGACTCCGGCGCGGACATCCTGTCGGCCGCCTCGTCCTGCTCCTGGTGCAGCTCGACGAAGCGCTCGGCCTGGTGACGGATGTTGTCCACCTTCACCTGCACGAGGCTGCCCGCGCCCGTGCCCAGAGCCAGCAGGGCGCCCGGGTCGTCCGTGTGAACATGGACACGAACGAGGCTCTCATCGCCGACAACCAGCACGGAGTCACCCATGGCGAGCACGCGCTCGCGGAGATCGTCGACCAGCAGAGCCTGCCCCTCGATCAGCACCTCGGTGCAGTACCCGTACGGTGACTCCTCGGCTTGATGGTGCTGTTCGACGACGGACAGGAACTCCTTCTCGAGGCTGCCGTCTGCCGCCGCCGCTTCGCCTTCGATCGTCTCTCCACGCAGGTGCCGCAGCATCCCCTCGAGGAGCACGAAGAGGCCCTGGCCGCCGGCGTCGACGACGCCGGCCTCGGCGAGGACCGGCAGCAGGTCCGGCGTGCGCGCCACGCTGTCACGAGCGGCGTCTACGACTGCAGCCATCAGAGCCGCTACGTCGCCGTTGGAGTTCTCTCCCGCAGCAGACGCCACGTCGCGGATTACGGTGAGGATCGTGCCCTCCGTCGGCTTGGTGACGGCCTTGTAGGCCGTGTCAGAGCCCTGCTGGAGGCCCGCCGCGAGTGCTTTCGAGTCGAGCACGGGCACGTCTTTGACAGCCAGCGCCAGACCCCGCACGATCTGCGAGAGGATGACGCCGGAGTTGCCCCGCGCGCCCATCAGCGCACCGTGCGACATAGCGCCGAGGACAGCGCCCGCCTCGGACTCCTGGCAGCGGTCGGCTTCTTCCATCGTGCTGCGCATCGTCAGGTGCATGTTGGTGCCGGTATCACCGTCAGGCACGGGGAAGACGTTGATCGCGTTGACTTGCTCCTTGTTCAGCTCAAGCCAACGCGAGGCGGCGCGAAACATCTCTCTGAGGTCGGACCCGGAGAGGGATGCGAGATTGGTATCAGTCATGTGGGGTTGGGCAGATTCGCCCGCTGGCGCACGGCGGGTGCGTGTTGATTGGCAAAACGGCGAATGCTACCATATGGCGGGCGCAATTCTATCAGCGCCCGTTTTCCTCGTAAAGGGATTGTATCTTATGGCCAGGTGTCAGGTTTGCGACAAAAAGACAGGCTTCGGCCGCAATATTCGCCACCAACACTCCGGACGCTGGGAGCGCAAAGCGCCGCGTACCAACCGGAAGTTCAAGGTGAACATCCAGAAGAAGACGTTCATCATCAACGGTGTGCCGATTCGCCTTAAGATCTGCACCCGCTGCATCCGGACGACGACGAAGGACAGCCGGATGACGAAGAGCAGCGCCTAGCGATTCACCTGCGCCGACGATCCCGAACCTACTTCTGCAGCGCCGCCACTGATTCCTGAAGCGCCCGTATGTTGTCGCCGATCGACGCGCGCTCGTTGAAAACAGCGCTAGCGGCCACAAGCACGTCGGCGCCGGCGGCAACGCAGCGCGGCGCATTTTCCACCTTCACACCGCCGTCGATCTCGATCTCCGCGCGGTAGCCGCCCTCCTCGATAGCCTTGCGCAGGCGCTCGACCTTGCCCAGGACGGAGGCGATGAACGGCTGACCCGAGGCGCCGGGGTTCACAGCCATCACCATCACCTGATCGAGGTCGGGCAGCAAGGCGTCGAGGACGCCTTCGGACGTTCCTGGGTTGAGGCAGACGCCGGCGCGGCGGCCGCGCTGCTGTACTTCGCGGACGATGCGGTGGACGTGTGTGGCGGCCTCCCAGTGGACGTTGATGATGTCGCCGCCGGCCTCGATGAAGCGCTCCACCTGCTTCTCCGGCTCGACGACCATCAGATGAACGTCGAGCGTGAGATCAGTCGTGCGGCGTATCGCTTCGACGATCGGAGCGCCGATGGTGATAGCGGGGACGAACTGGCCGTCCGTGATGTCGATGTGGATCATCTGCGCGCCGGCGGCTTCGCACTCGCGCACCTCCTCCGCCAACCGCGTGAGGTCGGACGAGACGATGGACGGCGCGATCTTCGCTTCGCTCATGCCGCACCCTCGAGGCGCTTCTTCGCTTCATCCAGCGCCTGCGAGACGCGTCCTGACGCCGTGCCGCCGGGCACGTCGCGCGCGTCGATCGAGGCGCGGACGTCGAGGTTGAGCACGTCCTCCTGGAACTGCGGCGAGAAGCGGCGGTATTCGTCCAGCGTCAGCTCGGCGAGCGGCTTGTCCTGGTCTGCCGCGTAGCGGACGAGTTCGGCGACAGCCTGGTGGGCGTCGCGGAAGGGCACGCCCTTGCCGACGAGGTAGTCGGCAACGTCGGTGGCGAGTAAGTAGCCGCCGGCCGCAGCGCTGGCAGCGCGCTCGGCGTCCAGCGAGAGGCGCGGCAGCATCGCCGCCATCACTTCGAGCGTCGGCAGCAGCACGTCGACGGTGTCGAAAAGAGGCTGCTTGTCTTCCTGCAGATCGCGGTTGTAGGCGAGCGGCAGGCCCTTGAGCATCGTCAGCAGCGCCATCAGGTTGCCGTATACGCGACCGGTGCGGCCGCGCGCCAGCTCGGCCACGTCCGGGTTGCGCTTCTGCGGCATGATGCTGGAGCCCGTCGCGAAGTCGTCCGGTAGGCGCAGGAAGCCGAACTCGTCGCTCGACCAGACGATGATCTCTTCGCTGAGACGCGAGATGTGCATCATCGTCGTCGCGGAAGCCGCGTGGAAGTCGACGGCGAAGTCACGGTCGCTGACGGCGTCGATGCTGTTGCGCGAGACGCGGCTGAAGCCGAGTTCGCGGGCGACGGACTCGCGGTCGACCGGATACGGCACGCCGGCGAGGGCGCCTGAGCCAAGAGGCAGTTCGTCGGCGTGACCGCGGGCGACGGAGAAGCGAGCAGCGTCGCGGTCCAGCATCTCGAAGTAGGCGAGGAGGTGGTGGGCAAAGAGCACAGGCTGAGCGCGCTGGAGGTGGGTATAGCCGGGCATCAGCGCGCCGGCGTTGGCCTCAGCGAGGCCAACGAGCGCCCGTTGCAGGCCGCGCAAGCCGTCTACGGCGCGATCACACGAATCCATCACGAACAGGCGGACGTCGGTCGCGACCTGGTCGTTGCGGGAGCGGGCTGTGTGCAGACGGGCGCCGGCGTCGCCGATCCTCTCGCGCAGCGCGACCTCAATGTTCAGGTGCACGTCTTCGAGGTCGTCGCGCCACTCGAACTTCCCGGCCTCGATCTCGTCGCGGATCTCCTCCAGGCCGCGCACGATCTGCCCCGCATCGTCGGCCGGAATGATACCTTGCGCGCCGAGCATGCGGGCGTGAGCGACCGACCCGGCGATGTCGTAGGCGTACAGGCGGCGGTCGTAGCCGACCGACGCGCTGTATTCCAGCGCGCGGCGATCTAGGCCCTTCGCGGTGGGGCTCTGCGCTCCCTTGCCCTCATCCATCGTGCCACTCATTATAAGGGCGTAACTCGCCTCAAACTTCAGGAGCGCCCCATGCAGTACATCCAACTCGGCACGACCGGTCTTCGCGTCTCGCGCCTCTGCCTCGGCACGATGACTTACGGATCGTCGAAGTGGCGCGACTGGATACTGGAGGAGGAGGACTCGAAGCCGTTCTACAAGAAGGCGCTGGAGGCCGGGATCAACTTCTTCGACACCGCCGACGTCTACTCGCTGGGCGTCAGCGAAGAGATCACCGGGCGCGCGCTCAAGGAGTACGCGAAGCGCGACGACGTGGTGATCGCGACGAAAGTGTTCAGCCCGATGGGCGGCGGCCCCAACCAGCGCGGACTCTCCCGCAAGCACATCTTCGATTCGATCGATGACTCGCTGCGACGGCTGCAGACGGACTACGTGGACCTCTACCAGATCCACCGCTGGGATCCGACCACGCCGATCGAGGAGACGCTGGAGGCGCTCAACGACCTCGTACGAATGGGCAAGGTGCGCTACATCGGTGCCTCGAGTATGTACGCCTGGCAGCTGGCGAAGGCGCTCTACACCGCGGACCTGCGCGGCTGGACGCGCTTCGCCACGATGCAGAACCACTACAACCTGATCTACCGCGAGGAGGAGCGCGAGATGATCCCGCTCTGCCTGGACCAGGGCGTCGGCATCATCCCCTGGAGCCCGCTGGCGCGCGGCTTCCTGGCCGGCAACCGCACGCCGGAGAAGTCGGGCGAGACGGCGCGCGCGAAGACCGACGACATGGCGCACTACATGTACTATTCGGAGGCTGATTTCGCCGTACTGAAAGAAGTGCAGACGCTGGCCGACGGACGCGGCCTGAAGCCGGCGCAGGCGGCGCTGGCCTGGATGCTGCACAAGCCCGGCGTCACCGCACCGATCGTCGGCGCGAGCAAGATGTACCAGCTCGAAGAGGCGATCGCAGCCTCCGAGGTCAGCCTGTCAGACGAAGAGATACGAGCGCTCGAGCAGCCGTACGTCCCGCACAAGGTTCTGGGGCACGTCTAGGGGCGGCGCTGCAGAGGCGGCAGATCGAGCAGCTCGGCGATCTGTTCGACGGCATAGTCGGGCTTAGCTGACCCATCCGCGTCGCGCTCAACCGCCGTCGCTCTGGCAGGCTTGTCGGCGGGCGGACGGCGCCAGGCGGCCATCATGCCGAGCGCCTTTGGCCCTTCGACGTCCGCGCGCAGGTCGTCGCCGACCATCAGGCACTCCGCAGCCTTCACGCCAAGGCGCTCGAGCGCGACTTCGTAGATGCGAGGGTGTGGCTTCATGTAGCCAACGTCGCAGGATACGACGACCGCCTCGAAGAGTTCGTCGAGGCCGAGCTCTCGGACCTCGTCCCAGAAGTCGGGGCCACTGTAGCCGCGGTTGGTGACGCTGGCGAGGCGGAATTCGCGGTCCCGCAGCGCGGAGAGCGTTGAGATGACGTCCGGGTAGGCCTCGCGGTTCATGAACTGGCCGCCCAGATTCCAGGCCTCCCAGAGCTGGTCAGCTTGTTCCGGCGTCAGATCCATGCCATGCGTCTTCGCTATCCGCCGGCATAGGTCCGGATAGCCAGGGTCAATGCAGTCGCCGTGGAAGGCGCGGTGCGTCTCGTCCTCAACGGCCAGACGGATGTCGCGGCCGATGAAGGGGCGCTCGTCGCTCATTTCGAATCCCCAGCCAGTTATCAGTCCCCCGACGCGGCGCATCGTTTCGCTGCGGATGTCGCGCGGCGGCGGCTTGTTCGGCATGTGCCAGAGCGTGTTGCCAAGGTCGAATAGGACGGTCGTGATAGGCATGCTCACGCTCGTAATGTAGCGTGTACTCCCGGTACGCTCCAACGCGCGGCGCGAAACTAAGCAGCCGTGATCTGGTCGCCGATGCGAATGGTGCCGCCGGAGACGATGTCGCAGCGCAGGCCGCCCCGGTGCACGAGACCGCGCATCGTGTTCGCCTGCCCAACGAGACTCTCGAGGTGGTCGCACGGCTCGCACAGCCTGACGCCGCGGAGCACGACTTCGCCCAGGCGAAGCTCTTTGTCCACGAAGTCGTTCAGGTCGATGCCTAGCGTCGTGATGTTGCGTCGCGACTGACCCGACGCCAGCTTGACGCCGAACTCAGCCTCAAGCTCCTCGATCGCCTCGATGGCGATCAACGTGACCTCGCGACCGGGGCCACCCTTCTCGGAGAACGTCCCGGTTTGGGCGTAGTAACGATCGCCCTCGAGGCCACGCCCGGCTTCCGCGCGGACGGAGTTCACGGACGCAGGAGTCGATTCGGCGGTGGGCGCAACGTGAATGTGCAGGACTTCGCCCGTCATCTCTTTGGCTCCTCCGTTGGCTGCACTTGCGATTGCACCTTCACCGGCAGGCCCCAGATGTTGATGAAGCCAACGGCGGCGGTGCGGTCGAACTCGTCGGCCTTATCGTAGGTGGCCAGCGCGAAGTCGTACAGGCTCTGCGGAGCCTTGCGCCCCACGACGGTGACTGTAGCTTTGTGCAGTTTGAGGCGTGCCGTACCGCTGACGTAGCGCTGTGTGCTCTGGATGTAGGCCTGCAGGTCCTGATGGTGCGTGCTGAACCAGAGCCCGTTATAGACGAGGTCCGCGTACTCCTGCGCGACCTGCGCCTTGAAGCGCCGCTGCTCCTTCGAGAGGACCAGAGACTCTACGGCTCCGTGGGCGGCCAGTAGCGTGACGCCGGCCGGCGCTTCGTAGACCTCACGCGACTTGATGCCGACGAGGCGGTCCTCTATCGTATCGATGCGCCCGACGCCGTGCTCGCCGGCGACCTTGTTGAGAGCGTTGATTAGCTCCACGGAATCGGTCGCCTTGCCATCGAGAGTCGTCGGGACGCCCCGCTCGAAGCCGATCTCCACGTAAGTCGCTTCGTCCGGAGCGTCTGCTGGAGACTTCGTCCAGAGCCAGACGTCGTCCGGGGGCTCCGTCCACGGGTCCTCGAGCGGGCCCGTCTCGATGCTGCGGCCGTAGAGGTTTTCGTCGATGCTGTAAGGGCTCTTCTTGGTAACGCTGATCGGGATGTTGTGCTCGTGCGCGTAGTCGATCTCGGACTCGCGGTCCATCTCCCATTCGCGGAGTGGCGCGACGATCGCCAGGTCGGGCGCCAGGGCCTGCACAGAGACGTCGAGGCGCACCTGGTCGTTTCCCTTGGCGGTGCAGCCGTGGGCGACGGCTGTAGCGCCCTCGCGTCGGGCGACGTCGACCATCTCGCGCGCGATCAGAGGCCGTGAGAGAGCAGTCGCCAGCGGGTAGACGCCCTGGTACTGCGCGCCAGCCATTACAGCCGGGAAGACGAAGTGCTGCACAAATTCGTCCTGGACTTCGCTCCATTCGAAGCTCGCAGCACCGGCGGCCATCGCTCGCGACTGCAGCTCCTCGCGCTGGCGGTCCATGCCCACGTCGACGGTCAGCGCGACGACATCGTATCCCTTCTCTTCCTTGAGCCAGCGTATGGCGACGGCCGTGTCCAGCCCGCCGGAGTACGCCAGAATGATCTTCTCAGCCATTACTTCTCCTCGGATATTTCGCCCAGCACGCGCTCGACGATGTCAACGGCGCGGTCCAGCTCTTGTTCGCTCACGGTGAATGGCGGCACGAGGCGCAACGCCGTCGGCTTGACGCCGTTGATCAGCAGACCAGCTTCGAGACAGCCGTTGACGGCGGCCTCGGAGACCGGGCGGTCCAGCTCGATCGCCCAGATCAGACCCTTGCCTCGCACCTCGGTGACCATCGGTTGGCGGTCGGCGAGCGAGGCCAGGCGGCGCTCCAGGTGTTCGCCGCGCTTCGTCACTTGCGCCGGCAAGTCGTTGTCGATCATGTACTTGAGCACGGAGTAGCCAACCTCGCAGGCCAGGGCGTTGCCGCCAAACGTCGTGCCGTGCTCGCCGGGGCCCAGAAGAGCGGCGCTATCCTTCGTCAGAAAGGCACCGATCGGCACACCACCGGCGAGCGCTTTGGCAACCGCCAGCGCGTCGGGCTCGATGCCATAGTGCTGGAAACAGAACAGCTTGCCTGTGCGGCCGGCGCCCGTTTGCACCTCGTCGAGGAGGAGCAGGATGCCCGCCTCGTCGCACCAGCTGCGAACGGCGGGCAGGTAGTCGTCGTCCGGGATGTTGACGCCGCCCTCGCCCTGCAGCGGCTCGAGGAGCACGGCAACTGTTTTGCCGGTCGTCGCGGCCTTGATCGCCTCGACGTCGTTGTAGGGGACGCGGACGAAGCCCTCGGGCAGCGGCGTGAACGGCGCACGATAGCGCTCGTTGGCGGAGGCGGCGACCGTTGCGAGCGTGCGGCCGTGGAACGCATCGTCGGCGACGATGATCTCGTAAGCGCCATCGCGTTTCTCCTTGCCCCACTTGCGAGCGAGCTTGATCAGCCCCTCTACGGCCTCGGCGCCGCTGTTGCAGAAGAACGCCTTGTCCATGCCGCTACTCTCGCAGAGGAGCTTCGCCAGCTTGAGTTGGGGCACGGTGTAGTACAGGTTCGAGACTGTGATAAGCTTCTGCGCTTGCCTCGTCAGCGCCTCGACGATCACCGGGTTGGCGTGGCCGAGGCTGGTGACGGCGATGCCACCGACGAAGTCAAGGTACTGCTTGCCGTCGCTGTCCCAGACGACGGTGCCTTCGCCCCGTTCAAGCACGACAGGCAGGCGTTTCGCCGTCTGCAGGTAGTAGTTGTGCTCGATCTCGATCCAGTCTTCGGTCTGCATGCTCACTCCTGGCCCACTGTTGTCCCGGCCGGCGTGCCATCCGCAACGCCGATGAGCGCGTGCTCTTCACGGCCATCGACGATGACGGCGCGGCTGCCGGCGGCCGCGGCCTGCAGGCAGGCTTCGACCTTGGGAATCATACCGCCTTCGATAACGCCCGCGCCTGTCAGCTCATGCGCCTCCGCCGCCGAGAGCGACCCCAGGACGCGCCCGCCGGACTTGACGCCCGGAACGTTCGTGAGGAACGCCAGCGCGCTTGCGCCGAGGGCCGCGGCGATGGCGCCGGCGGCCGTATCGGCGTTGATGTTGAGTAGCTGGCCGGTCGCGCGGCCGTCCTTATACTCGATACCGACCGGCGCGATCACCGGCACGGCGCCGGCCTCGATGATGCGCAGGACTGGCGTCGGGTCGATCGTCGTTATCTCGCCGACGAAGCCCAGCACCGGATCGCGCACGGTCGCCTGCAGGAGGCCGCCGTCCGCGCCGGAAAGCCCGATTGCGGAGGCGCCGTGGCCTTCGAGCGCCGCGACTAGCCGCTTGTTCACGAGCCCGCAGAGCACACCGACGACGACGTCCAGCGAGGCGGCGTCGGTGACGCGCAGCCCCTTCTCGAACTTCGTCGGCACGCCGAGGCGCTCCAGCCAATCGCTGATTAGTGCGCCACCGCCGTGGACGATCACGGGCCGCTCGCCACGGCGTGCCAGTTCCGCCACGTCAGCGAGCGTCGTGTCGTGGTCGCCCAGTGTTGAGCCGCCGATCTTGGCGACGACAATGTCCGTCATGGCTACGTGGTGTACATGCTGTTCAGCCGCACGAACTCTTCGGTCAGATCCGAGCCCCAGGCCGTGGCCTCGCCCGTTCCCTGGCCAAGGTCGATGCGCACCAGCACCTCGGCCGGCGCAAGACAGGCCTTGGCCACGGCCTCGTCGTAGTCCTGGGGAGCGCCGTCGCTGTAGAGACAGACCTCGCCGCCGTCCGGGTGGCGCAAGTAGAGCGCGGTCGCCGACTCGGACCAGGCGGCACCGCTGTTGCCGATCGCCGCCAGGATGCGACCCCAGTTGGCGTCCTCGCCGTAGATCGCGGTCTTTACGCCTATCGACGTCACGACTTCGCGGGCCGCCTTTCGGGCGTCGGCAGGACTCGCCGCGCCCTCGACCTTCGTCTCGATCAGCTTCGTGCCGCCCTCGGCGTCGCTCACCATCATCCGCGCCATGCTCGTGCAGACGAGCGTGAGGGCCTTCTGGAACGCCTCCGCCTGCGGGTGCCCGGCGGTGATCGTGTCGCCTCCGGCAAGGCCGTTGGCGAGGACGATCGCCATATCGTTGGTGCTCGTGTCGTTGTCGATGTCGACCATGTTGAAAGACACGTCGACCGCCTCCTTCAGCGCCGACGAGAGGAAAGCCCCTTCGACAGGCGCGTCGGTCGTCATGAAACAGAGCATCGTCGCCATGTTCGGGTGGATCATGCCAACGCCCTTGCAGGCTGCGCCGATCGTCCAGCCGCCGAACCTGACGGCGATCTGCTTCT
>Ga0255058_10000769_pt1 | contig 18351 bp, 14 predicted proteins | sample Cases_109_9_MG_FD_188637 | JGI IMG/M metagenome (GOLD analysis project Ga0255058, IMG submission 188637) | Seawater microbial communities from Amundsen Gulf, Northwest Territories, Canada - Cases_109_9 | ecosystem: Environmental > Aquatic > Marine > Gulf | place: Canada: Northwest Territories... | reverse complement strand
TTCCGTGATGGTCGTTTCTATTTCTTCTTTCCGTTTATTCAGGCTCCGGTGAACCCGTGGTGTCCTTTCCATGATTATGACTCGTTCTGCGTCAATTTTCCTGGCGTCGGCCTTCCACTTTCTTTTCAATGAGGGAAGGATCAATTTTCGTTTTAACTTAATAGACTCGGCATCCAGCAACGATTCCTTTTCGTCATTCAATTTTTTCTCACTGATTTCCAGCATATAGAGCCTATCCTGTAATGATTTTTCCTGGGTAACAAGGAATTCCTGTCTTCTGGACAACATAATTTCTCTGTCGATTTCAGCCTCCTTTTTCCTTCCCAGGCACAGCGGGCACCATGTTCTTATAAATCTAAACATCTTCTTGTTGAATAAATGTAATCGTAGCCGTTCCGCTCGGATTAATAGGGTTTTCGATTTTGACCGTGAGTGGCCCCTGGGCAATGAGCCGGGGCCTTAAATCACTTATGGGTACGGCTGGCGTAACAATTGACAGCCCGTCCTCACGATATATTTCATCCGACTGTTCGTTTAAAAAAACAATGTCGAAGCCTTGGCCTGGGACAGAAGATGTCACAATGAGTTGGTCAATGATACCCTGCATGGAATCTGAAACCCCTTGCTGGGTGTCGCCGGTAATTGTGATGGTGAGCGTGACTCGCTTACTTCTTATCGACATGACCGCTTCCTTTTATTGGTTTGATTTTTTTCATGGCACACTCAACCTTACCTTGAAGACTCGCCATAATTTTAGCCAATTTTGCGGCGATGCTGGCATGATCTATGGCGGCCTGGACCAGTTGAAGCTCCTCATCTGTTAATTCAAGTTTATTCATTATTCTCCTTTAAGCTATCGCTATCGTTGTTACAGTTCCACTCGATCCCCGGTACTTAAGGGCTCCCACGTCAACATATAATATGCCTCCGGTAGTGGGGTTTGTTGATGGCACGACCTGTGCATTACCAAAAAACAAAACGCCGTCGCCGCCACCATACGATGGGTTAACTGATTTTGTTACCGTCGTATTCCCGACGAGAACAATTCCATCTGTGGTATCGGCTTTAATCTGAAATTGATTAATGACATATCCAATCTGGGTTGTTTTGTCTTCAGCGGAGTTTTGGAAAATTGTTCTTGCCCCGATCAAAGTAAAGGATGAATCGGTTAAAACCGTCATCCCATGCTCATCAATTTTAATAATTGGGTTATTGGGGTCAGGACCGATAGCTAATCCGTATTCGATCCCGTCATATTTCCCGATGGTTATTTGCCGGATTCCAGTGGCGTTGTCAATGGCGATAATGTTGCCTGTAATTTGCATGGCCCCGTCATCTGATTGGATTGCTACAAGCCCGACATCCAATGTCCCTGCGTTTATCTTACTGGCGGATAAGTTGTCAATGTGGACATCTTTAATGGAGCCCGGGAATAGATCCTCGATGCGGATGTCGCCTGATCTTCCAAGCTCGGTGATGGTACTGCCAACTGCGGTGACGGCTTGGACCAATCTGGATCGGTTGCGGCCTAAGAGATTACGGATGAAATCGGGTTGGATGCCCCCGGCGCCGCCGATTGTTGTGATGACCTTCTGGCTTTGTTCACGCCCGGATATGACGCCGGCGGGTTGGGTGGTGCGGGTACGGGCCATTACGCCTCCAGTAATTCAACGGTGATGATTGACTCGTCATTCCTTTTATTAAGTACCGGCCTGGTTTGTTTAACGTCAGTGATGATGACATTATGTGCTGTCTCATCAACATCACGGAACGGAACAACTCCAAACTCAGTCATTGACCAGATAGCACTGGCTAAATTTGCGCCACTAATACGCTGAGTGTTCCCGTCTAAAAATTTGAGACCATCCGTGGCACGGATAGAAAATGCCCATTGAAGTTTTACCAAGGCGGAGGGAACGTATTTGGTGAGGATTCGATTAACAATAGGGGTGGTGGTATTGTCTGTTGTTGAAAATTCCAGTCGAATTTCAACCCATTGAGCCTGATAATCGGGCGGGAAGAAAAATTCTTTTTGAACGCCGTCAGCGCTGGTTATATCCCCTAAAATAAACCACTGGCTGTCGGGATTGGCCGCGTTCCGGCATAGCACTCTAATCTTGTGAGCGCCAGATAAAGTTTCTGTCTCGATTGTAACCGAGTCCCAGATCTTATCAATAAGAGGAGTGTTCCCTCCTATCTGGGACGACTCCCAGAATCCAGAGGAAGCAAACCGTCGAGTTGTTTTAAATAGACTGTTGCCGCTGAAGAAGAAAACGTCGGCCCCAACCTCCTCGATATCCCAGACAACATTTGTAATTTCATCTCCTAAATCTTTGACCGCCCATTTGGACGCTCCCTGTTTGGTGATTGTTCCTATACCAGTTCCATGGGAATGGCCAAAATAAAGGTTACGTCCCGCGTTTAAGGTACGGATACGCGCATCAAAATTGGAATGTTCAACGTCGATAATTTCTTCGGCTGGATAAAGCCGTACCTGGCCAACCCCATCCTGGGTGCCACCGGAATAAAACAGGGCGCCATTGAAATTGGCCATGTCTGTGATCCAGAACTTGCCGTCGATTGAATAGCTCCCTTGCAACTCGGAACCGTTGGTCCATGAAATAACAGAGGTGAAATTTGATTTATCAAAGGACGCGATATAGATCCGCTGATTCCATAACGCCATTCCAGAGACATAATCACCTGGGGCTTGGCCTATAAATGTAAACCTTTGGGCGTCCGTTAATCCGACGGTTAATAGATCGACAGCAAAGATTCTGTTATCCAATGCGGCAATAACAAGATTATTACTGGCGACAAATTCCATGTAGGTGGGGGCAGTGGGGGTGATGCCGGCGCTCGTAAATCCAACCTGGAGTGTTCTGTCAACCGCGGCGTTCTGGTCTTCATAGACTTCTATGAATCCTTCGCCCTCTATAACCCGGCCCCCAACCAATTTAGAACCCAGGACAGCCGCGGCCTTAAGTTGGGGCGCATACAGATTTTTTCTCGTAACCAAAACTTGGTCAACGGATTGGACAAAGAATAAAACCCGGGCATCCCCTCCATCGTCAGGGAACCTGGCGTTAAAACGGTCGTGAGTGGGATCTGCGCCGGCGAATAATGTGAACGGTCGTCCGGCCACGCCGACTTCGGTCGTCAGGTTATAGATCCCTGGGTTTACTTCTGGGATTCTTATTGTGAAATCAATATCAATTGTTTGATTTAGTCGTACCTGCCGAGTAACGACATCATCCAAAAGTACAGTAAAAAGTGGAAGGCCGAATGAGAGGATTTGTTCTGCAAACCCGGTCGTGGGTCGGTTCGGTGGAAAAACATCTTTCGTAAAATAAAGACGGAAGGCAACCTTGTACGGCGGGTCATCTGCCTTTCCTAACAATCTAAAAAGCTGGCCTCCTTGGAACACATCGTTGACGCTGATGACATCAAATTCTGGGTTAGTAAATCTGGCCTTGACCAGAATGGTATCCCCAGGTAATCCAAAGGGCCTGGATATGTCAAGTATTTCAGCCCTGGTATCATCTGTGATAACGCCGGCTGTGCCGGTTAAGTCTTTATTTATAACCTCATCTTGGACAATCTCGGTCTCGAACACCTCAAGAAACTCAACACCCCCGGCATCGAATTCAATTTTGTCATTAAAGACAACAGCTTTCCCCAGCCATTCAATGATCTGCGGCCACGCGTCCTCGTCTTCGACGGGCCTATTTAAATGTTCTTGCTGGGGTCCATTAACAGATATGACGGGCTCAATTAAGGGGGCCAGTTTTAATTCACCGGGCGCAGTGACATCTATATTCTCCGAGTCAGAGAACCGATTATTAACCGTGAAAATCTCCTGCCCGCTACCGCCGGAGAAGTCTTCCATGGATAGGAATTGGAAAAAGGAGAGGTCGCCTAAGTTGGGTTCGCCGGTTGAGAATCGAGGGTTGAATGGGGTTTGGAGTTGTTTGGTATAGGTGGCGTCTTGGATTACAAGCTCAAGTCCGTTTAAGGACACGTGGCCGGGTTTGGTCTGTGCCACTAGGACCGTCCATCAATCTTAAGGAATACACCTCGTATGACAGCGACGGCGCCGATGGTGTCCAAAGTATTTGCTCCATCCCGGCTAATTTTAACGCCAATCAATTGGCCCTTGGAGAATATGGCTGGCGGCAATTCGATAACAGATTCAGTTAAATTGGTCGTGCTGGAATCTGCGGGGGATATAACCGCACGTTGAAAGGCAGAGGCCAACGAAAGGAATCCTCCGATAATAGGTTTGATGTCAACCACCCATCTGACGTTGCCACTCGTTGCACTTGTGGTCCACCAAAGACGGAGGGAACCCCTTGACCCCGGGGAAATTTCTTCCATTGGAGACCTTAACATTAATGTTAAATCGGGGGTGCCGGTGTCAGCGAATTGAAAACCCGCGAATACTGAGGTTTGGACCAATGAAGCAGAACCTTGGATAGCTTCTGATGCGTTGAACCCAATGTAGAGTGGATTCCTTTCAATCTTGAGCGGGTTGATAGCGGCGCTGGCGCCTACGTCAGCGTCCCTTGCTTTCTCCCCTGCTATTCTTCCATCGTCAATTAATTCAACACTCATATTATCCTCGCGCCGTGTATTCCATGCGGATCAACAATATGTTGGCGTCCGCACTTAAGGTGTCATTCCCCGCCGCTGGTATGCGTTGTAAGGAGATACCAACAAGTTCTCCGGGTGAAGGTACATTAGAAATTGTGGTAGAGACTTTATTTAAGACAGTGGTGGTCCCCGCCGCGGTATCAACAAATGTATCGGTCTCATCTGAACTCAATGCTTCACCGGATGCCCGTCCGCCAATGGCAAGGATGAATTCGATATCGCCAGAGGTAGCGGCGGTGTTCCATAGTATTGTGAAAACAATATTGCCGCTGTCATAATCGTCCGGCATCATAAACGTAAAATAGAGCGTAGTTGAATTGGCGTCAGGCATGACGACACCCGCGTATACACCCTGATTGGTTTTAACAGCCCCCGCGCCGGTCAGTGTCATGGCGGATAGCGGGATATTTAAATAGACGGTGCGCGTACCTAATTTAGCGCGTTCTATATCTGCGTTGTCGGCAACGTCAGCGTCTTCAATTAAGTTTCCGGCTTGACCCCAGCCAGTAATATCTTTTAATCCCATTTTATCCTCTGCCCGGGAAGTTTAAGACCGCACCCAGAACATCTATGTCGGCCCCTAAAGTGTCTTGCGCGTCAGTGCCATCTCTGGTAATGGCTATGCCTAAGAAATCAGCGGCGGTGTGGGTTAATCCGGTAAAAGTGATGGTTGTTTTCTTAACCACACTGGCTACTGTCGCGGCGGCATCGGTGTCAGTAAATGTCGCATCTGCCGTTATTGCCTCGGGGACTTCTTTAGTTGCGACCGCAACAGCGAATTCAACATTGCCGGTGATGACCGTTGTTTTCCAATAGATGTCGATTGACATCTGAGGAGTGCTACCAATACTTTCAGCGGGGAGTGCGACGGAGAAATAAAGGGTGGACGCGTTGGCATCGGGCATGGTAACAGTGATATGGATACCATCAACCTGGAATGATGTGCCGGCACCTGATATATGACCGTCAACGGCGGGGAGCGGGATGTTAAGTGTACGTGTTCCTAACTTGGAAGTAGCGATAGCGGCACTTTTAGCAAAATCCACATTCTCAAATTTGAATCCTGTTTTTCCTATGGCTGATGTATTTCTTAAGTTCATCGTACCGGCCTCATTGCGAAAGTTGACATTTGTGGTCTAAGCTCCCTTGCTTTTAAAACTTGGACCTGACGGCGCAAGTAATTATACATTTGTATCAGTTCTAAAGGCTGGCCGGCCCGGTCGTTAACTGAGGCTGAATATTCCGTGGCTTTAAGCCGGTGCCCGAGGCGCATCTCAAGCGCCGATAATGCAGATTTATGGATAATAAACTCCGCCTGTTCATCTTGGAGTGTCAAATTTGTGGTGTCGTCTGTTAAAAGCGCTTGGTATGTTTGGCCGATGACACGGATGGTTCTGGCTAGGTCAAGGTGGTCTCTGTTGAATTTTATTTTAGTTCCAATCAACTCCCAATTTCTGTCTTCAATAAAGAACCCATCCGCATTAGCGATCTGGATTCGCTTAACCAGCGTAAACCCGGATGGGATGGTGTATTCCCGGGCCACGGCTGTGGTCAATGTCTCATCCACCACCTCAATCCATATGTCGGGGTAGGTGTCGGCAATACCGGCATCGACGCCTTGGTTTAATGCGCGGTCAGTAAATTCAGGATGGATAATAATGGCGACACCGGCAACATGGGCGGCGGCGGTGGTGATTTGGAAAGCGCGGGTGACTGTTAATTCAGAATCCTCATTATTAACATCACGAACAATCATATGCTCGGTCTCAACAGTGATTTTGTCACCAATATTAAAACGGCTGGGGTTATCAACGGGGAGTGTGGTAGCACTACTGTCAATGCCGCCTGTTCTGACGGTATCAACGTCGTAGAAATCTCTTAAGGTTTCCCTTATTTTTGTTCGTATGTCGGCGCGGTTAAGAGCCATGACTTTTAGGCTCCGTCTTTAAGTTCTCTCTTAAATTTGTCGAATGAACCTGAAAAGGGAACCCCGGCCTCAAAGCCAAATTGACCAGGAGGCCGGGGGAACCCTAAATGTGAAGATTTTTTGGGGGTTACCTTTGCGATAACAGCCGACGCTTCAGATTTTGATTCGGCCTGTGGGCTGGCCTCTTTCGCACTTATAACAGTTTTGTTACAAGGCTTGAAAGACCAATGCTCTTGGCCGCATTTCTGGCACGTCGGCATTTGTCGGTAACCCTTTGGCATTATTGCTGTTTCCAGCGAACACCGATAGCGAATTCCGTCGGAACAGCCCCATCGGGAACTGTTGCCGCGGGTCCGATATTGACTGACAGTGAATCCGAGAACGAAATAGGCGGGTCGAATGTGACCACCTGTGGCGTCCCGCTTGTTCCGAGCGAATTTTCCGTTGCTTGAAGTCGAGGTATCAAACGAGCAGACGTAATGTTAGCCGTGTTCGTTGACCTGATTTCGAGGAAAAGACCCCCTGCCGGCAATGTATCAGTTGAGCCAAGAATGACCCAATGGATAAATCCATCATCCAATGTTACTGATTCAGAGTCCGTCAGAAGTGCCGGGGTTGTCGATGTCACCAAAAAGGCAATATCAACACCCGCCGCTTTTAGCGACGGGTCGGCAGTTCCGAACCTGTCTTTTGGAATTGTGAACTTATCAAGATCCGCATGAGCCATTCCAACAAACCCAAACAGAAGACCGATAACTAATAGTTTTTTCATCATGTCCTCCTTATATAACCAAGTTTGTGTGGATGGCGTGTGCTTCACCTGCGTTCCGCACTTCCAATGTGTAGTCACCAAGTATTTGGCGTTTCACGCTATCACCAGTTACGGAGATAGGATTTATGCCAAACGAGCGCCCCGATAACGGGACAACTGCGGTGCGCGAGTTGTCAATTACCATTGATGTATCCGGTGGAATCCATCGGTCAACAACAATGTCCAATACCACACCTAAGTCAGTGAGGAATTGGGTGACGAATCGGCCACTCATCCCGGGCCCTGGAACAACGCGAACATTGTTCGAGTCAAAGGCCGAGATTTTACGCATCTGTGCTTGGGGAACCGCCAACATCATCTGAGATCCCATTATGCCACCGCCGTCATCAAAGATCTGCTGAAACATTGCATTGAGGACGTCGGGTGACATTGCTTCCGCGGTTGAATTTGTGTTTCCACCTGCGGCAGACAGGTATTCAATCAACCCAGACATGGTTCGATAAACTGTATCGGACCCATCGGAAGCTGATTTGATACCGGCGATTATGCTTCGATCTAATTCTGTCAGAAGTTCTAACAGCCGTAGCCGAGATTGATAGGCTACTTCATCGGGGACACCGGCCTTTAGGACCGCTTGTGTGTCTCCCGCAATCTGAACACCACGTTCAAATATTTGCGTGAAGTTTGTGACGCGAGTACGAATGACAGACCGATCAGTGGTGACATCTGTTCCTGACTGAACAGGCATCCCAACAATATCCCAAGTAGATCCTGAATCGTGATCTTCTGGTGATGTAGTCCCATAACCACGTGTAATGGTTAGGGCATCGGTAGCAATCGCCGTAACGTGTACAACTTCTGCTTGATTTCGTGCCCTGTTCTTTAATAGAGCGCCAATGCGGACGCGGGCCCCTTGGCCCGTAGTAACATCAAGATCAACATTAGTGCCAGCGGCATCTAAGCCTCCTGATTCAGCGTCTACAACAGTAGCGGCATTGAGGGATGATTCCAACCATTCATGTGTCGTATTGGTGGCTTCACCTGCAAAACCGATACGAGAGAGAAGATTGGTATCTTGGAGGAGGATTTCGGACACGACATCACTCAAATCCTCTCGAGTACCAACCAGGTCGAATTGTGCTAGACCTGCGTATGCGTCAAGAGCCATAATTTTCTTCCTTTTCTCGTATTTTTACTGGCTAACCAGTAAATTATGTGGGCACCACTTTGCGAGCCATGCGGAGGATTTTGTTTTTCATCATCCGTCCGATGTCGTGTTTTTCTGTGGCGTCCTTTAAATCGGCGTCAAGATCTGATTCTTTCATATGAAAGCTGGACGGCCCCGACTTTACGGTGCCCCATACTTTTGCAATGTCCGCTTCTTTTTCTTTTGAGGCCACATCTTTTTCAGCCTGTATCCTTTCATGGATGGACTTGGCGCTGTTGGTCATTTCCTCTTTGGTGGCTCCCTTGACAAACTCGGGGAACTTGGCGGCGTTGGGGAATTCCTTAATCACGTCCTCGCGTTGCCTTGCAACCTTGAGGCCGGTATTTTCTTCCTCTAATGCTTTGGTTCGGGCTTCTTGAGTCTCAAGCTTTTTCTGAAACCCCACTAAATCATCATCGGATGTGCCCATGTTTTTGATTTGATCCGCCTGGGCCTTGTTCTCGTCGGTGAGCGCTTTGTTTGCGTCCTGTGATTCTTTTAATTGTTTCTGTAAATCTTCCTCAGACATGAATGTTCCTCCTATATATTAGTTCAAGCGGTTTAATAATAGAAGTATAGGCTCTTTTATGTAGTTCTGTCAAGGGCGGGCTATTTCTTGGGCTTGTGTTTTGGCTTGGGTTTGGGCTTTGGTTTGGGTTTCTGGGTCTTGACTGTCTGGGATCGTTCTCTCATTTTAAAACCTCGCTTGCGGAATCCGTGATTGTATCCTATCAATTAAATTAACCCGGCTGTCAAGCTGGGGCCGGCGCGTAAACTCAATTAACTCCGGCTCAAAATTATCCACGAAGGCGTTTACAAATTCCTTGGGCTGTTGGCCAATTGCGGCAAAGCTCACACCCTCAGCCAATACCTGTTGGAGCCGGCGTTGGAAATCTTGTTGACGTGCCCGGTCTGCTTGTTGGACCCTTCTAAATCTCCCCTGTGCAATCTGTCTGCCGGTGGCCGCGGCACGTTCGGCTTCAGCCCGGGCCCGGGAGATTCTAATTTGACGCTGTTGTTCTTCTCTTTGTTTTTGCGCTTCGCGCCGTGCTTGGCGCCGCTGTCTTCTCGAACGTATCATGTTAGCGATAGCGAATCCGGTAGAAATAGCCGCAAAAGTAGCGCCAACACCAGGGATACCCGCCGTGGCCGCCGCCGCGCCCTGAGTACTTGTCTGTGCCCCTTGAAGTGCTACATCTGCTGTTCCGGGCAAAGCGGGAACGCTTGGTAATGGCTGGGCAGATGGGCCCAATTGGTTAAAAGCTGGCACCTTTGCGTCAAACGCGGCCCGGACCCCGCCCAATTGAGCCAATGACGTGGCCTGATTTGTGCTAATTGGGACTGGGATAGTTGAGACAGGTCTCCCCGCTAAAGCAAAATCAATAAACGCGCTACTTACCGGGATACGTGGGATATTAAATGCGTCATCAAGGAACGCGCCCATTCCAAATCCAAACCGTGTCGCACCCATGACGTTGGTGGTGTTAGCGAGAAAGTTGATAAAGTTCCGATGTTGTTCCGGGGCGACCGCGCCAACTGTTAATCCAAAATCGGATACACCTTTGAGTGTGCTGATAACTTCATCCGGCCCAAGCTTCCCTTCCCTAAATGCCCTGGCGATTATGGAAGGAAATCTTTTAAAGATTCGTTCCGTGTTAGACGATCCATTTAAAAATTCATCATCCGCTTTCGGGAGTTTTCGGCCCTGACTTTTAAGCCCTTGCTCAAATACCTTGATGCGGTAAACCTCGTCTCTGGTATCTTGAGCGGCAAAATTTAACATGGCCGGCAAACTAGCAAACGTGCCCTGCGGGACAGCAGTGGGGGCAATCGGCTCCGGTGGGGTTAATACATCAGGGATTGTCCGGGTATGGGTCACACCATTAAAGTCAGTCCATTCTCGAGTAACGGATGTCTCAGCGGTCGGCGCGGGTGGCGGGTATCCAAATGAATCCATCCGGGCGCGGAACCCGGAATTCTTCCAATAGAGCCTTGCATATGATTGGGGAGCCAATTTCTTCATATAGTCAACTGCTCCTGGTGCAAAACCATTGGTTTGCAGATAGGCCAGCCAGCCTTTGTCGTTGGCGGAGAAAAGTTTGTTCTGCAATGTCCGGTAAAGCCGCGGCGCATGGTTCAATAAAGTAGTTGTTAATTCCGGGTCTTGGATCAATCGTTGGCGTAACAATACGGGATCATCTTCAATGAACGGCATCTCATTTCTAAATGACTCAACAATGTTTCTGGTACGCCGGTCTAATGGTAATGGCTTAAATGCACCCTGGCGGATATCGGACAAAATCTCCGCGTCCTGATTGGAACCGGACCTTCTTAAGAAATCAGTAAATTGAATGAATGAAGTAGTGGGCCACGCTTTTTCATCTTGAGTTGTTTTTTCAAATCGCTGTTCCCATTCCGGCCTGGTTTCTCCCGGCTTGCTAAAATTCAATTCTTTGTAGCGCTCGAACATTTGGGCATCGACAGGATTGTTTAGATCAAAATTGGGGGTGAACTGGAACCCGAGCCGGTAGAGATGACCGGATGCCTGATGTTCAACAGTCTCAACCAGCGCCCGACTTTTTCCACTGGCTGTCCTAACACGATCAATTAATTTACGGCCCAATACTTCAACCTGCCCTCTGGCTAAAGTATCTTTCAACGTATCTTGTGTTACGGCGGGGTCGGTTAAAACTCTATAAAGCAAAGTCTGGTAATCTCTTTTTTGTTCGTCTTCTGAATATCCAACAACATGACCAGTAACATTGCCGGACTGCCGTTCTTCGCGTGTCCGTTCAAATACATAAGATTGCCAGAGTGCTGGATGAAGCGCCTTCATAGCCTCTTGAACAATCGTCGGCGCTCTTATTATCCGTTCCTGAAAAAACTCCGCCTTTTTTTCTTCATCCCCTAACTCGGCATCCGATCTTTGGAATTCCGGCATGGCACTAAAATCCTGAACAAATCTATTGACTTCTGCAACAGCATCTCTATCAATCTGAGACTTAGGGTTCTGGAATCTCCTTTTCTGCGCTTGGAAGTTTGTCAAGAATTCAGGCTCGGCGGCGTCCAATGTAGCGATCACACTTAGGTCCACTTGCCCCAATTTCTTTAATGCTTCACCTGATTTCTTAATAAAGCCTTCGATCTTTTCAGCGTTACCGTCTATGAAAAAATCAAATGAATCCATGGGCCCACCAAATGGATTAAAGAAGTTCATTAATTGAATAATGTTTTGAATGGGGAGTGTCTTAAGGTCCGCGTCGATATCCTCCTGAGATTTTTCGACCGGGGCAACATAATTTTTATTCCTTATTAATTTATACTTATTGTAGTTTTCAACATCTAATTCCTTGACCACCATCTCCACATCAGGGTCGTCCAACATCTTTCTTTTTTCCCTTGGCCTCGCAAACTTCCATGCGGCAAAGACTTCACCGACACTGCGGTTGTCGTCGAATTTGTAAACCTCCTCTCCATCTTCGTTGGTTACAAATCGGCCCTTGTATAGTTTTACGAAAGCTGAGTAGAGCCGGTCGGTCTTGGCATAGGAAGCTTGGGTATCCAACGGTGCCTTATTTAATCTATCCTGTGCATCCGTAATACCCAGGGCCACGGATAGCTGTTGCTTATTGCCCATCAGTTTAAGGAGCCGGGGGATGAAAGGATATTGATTTATAAGTTTTTGCCGGTAATCGGCGGCTTCTCTCCTTGAGGAATCGGCAAACATCTGTCCGCTTTTCCATAAGAATTCAGCCTGGTCATCATCTCTTATGCCGGTCTCCTGTTTGATCTTCTCAACATCTTCCGGTGGGGGCACAAGAAAATCTCGGGCGCCATAGAATCTGGACAGTGAGTTTTGAAGCTCGGTAATATTCTTCTCATGCTTTTTCCCAAATCCAAAGAACCTTTTAAATATCAAATCGTTAAATTGTTCCAGCCTGTATTCCTTCTCCGCCATCTCTTGACGTTGGGATTCGTTTAAATTCTTTCCGTCAAACACTCCCTTTGCTTTCATGTCGAGGCGCTTATAAAAGGCGCCGATATCGAAAAGCTGGCGTTGGTATGCAGACACGACCGGATTGAGATTCCCCTCAACGCTCAACCATTCCCAATTGATAGCCTTACCGAATTGCGCCAACTGTTTACTCCCGGCTATCCAATATGGAGAGCGTCGTCTTACAACCTTAAAATAATTAAGGACGGCCTGTGACCCTAAACCAAATGGGATGAAGTTCATGTCCTGGAATGTTTCAATAAATGATCCCACGGCCCGGAGCCCTCTGCGTGAGCCAAAGTTTCTTAAGTCGGGGCGTTGCGCCAACACTTCCAACTGTTGATCCGGCGGTAACTTCTCCACTGTTTCCATATCCTTTTTTAAATTGGCTTCCTTGGTGTCGGTCTCCTTATCATAGTCAATGTGTGCAATAGCCTTTGCAATTGGGAACATAGAAACCGATGCAAGGTCACGGAACGAGCGGCCAAACGCTTTCAACGTAAACTTATTCCACCGAGGTTCTTCTGCGTTGGATTCATATAGCATACTGGCCAGCCGCCCACCGGCCTTGAATAACTCCGGTGACCGTCCAAGTTCCCGCCCCACGAATCCCGCCAGACTTGTATAAAACCCGGGGTAGGCAAATAGAAGTTTGCCACCGAGACTTGAGGTGAAGGCAGAATTAACACGGTCGGCAAGCATATAGTCGCGGGATGTTTCAACCGCCTTGGCCGTAACAATCTGTAATCCTTTATCATCTAATTTACTTAAACCAGTCCGGGCTAAATAGTCAGCTTCATTGGATGCAAAGTTAAATCTCTGTGCAAACTTAAGCGCTCCCTTCTGTAAGTTTTCTGCAATGCTAAAAAACGGCGTGTTGTATGCCCCGATCACTTTAGATATATTGCCCATGGTGGCCGGGTCAGCATCATCTAATAGGTAGCGCGTCATCATCCCATCATATAGTTCTGGTGGACTCTGCCGGCTGGACGCGGCGCGTAAAGCTTTCAATGTCGGGATTTTCCCAGCTTTAAAACCGTCATAGACATTGATGGCAAACCGGATGCCGTCATCTAACACATTCCGTTTAAGCCAATCACCAGCGCGGCTGGTTAATAAGACCGTGTTTTGGAATTGAGAAAAGAATTGATTGAATGGTGAGGGGCCAACCTTAACACCGTTTTTTGTTACCGTCTGCTTATATAAGTTGGCCAAATCATCAATGTGAGCCGCCGGTTCTTTAAATGCTTTTGACACAATGCCCATCATGGCTGAAGCGGCACCCCTAGCGGTAGTGGTGCGGTCTTTAAGAAAGGACATATATTGTGGTGCGGCCATTCTGTCTACAAAATTCATCATATCCTGGCCCAATGTTTTCAGGGTAGGGATAACAATTTCTTTTTCTCTTGACTTTAAAAACCCACGCCCCGCATAAGTTTCTACAATCTGGGCCTCGTCTTCACCAAAGACGCGCCATGCCGGGAAATAATGAGGATCTTCTGGCAAGCCCGGATCAAATATGCGGACCTTATCCATGCGGCCCCTGAAATATTTAACTGTGTCATCAACGATATCGTTGTTCCATACAGCCTTAACTTTCGGACTGGCCGCTTTAAACCCGTCAAAGATCGTACCATCCTTTAACTTTTTACCTGTTTGGAATTTTAATATAGCCGCCATTTTTTCTACATTTTTCATCGGGCCCAATCTGGATGTCACCATACCATTCACAAATTGTCGCCACTGGCGAGCGGATTTAGTTCTTGCTCCTATATTATTAGCCGTTGAACGAATAGCCTTATCGAATTGTGTCTTTAACTTATCAACCATCTCAGACCCATACTTTGGGCCAAGGATGGATTTTAAATAGTTCGTCTGGCCTTTCATATATTCTTCAAACCCTAAGAGATCCTTGCTTTCAAAAAACTCCATCCATTTTTTAACAAGTCCACCTGTCATCTTTTGCCGCAGATTTTGGATACCCCGCTTTAATCCTATCGCTGATTCCCACACATAATTGACACTAGGGTTAGCTACCCCAAGGCTTTCCCACACAGCCGGAGATGTTACGGCAAAACTGGTGGCGATATCGGGGAGGTATCTCGCGTCACGAAATGAACCATTTAAAACATTGGTGGTAACGGTTCTATTGATTTCTTTAAATAGATTTTCCCAGCCCTCATCAGTCTGGTCCTGGCCTGTTGCTATGCCATACGCAATCTTCTTAACAGCCGGATCATCGGCGGCCATGAGCGCAATGGTTAATCCTTCCCGAAGTGGGATTTGCATGAGGGTAGCGGGAACGCCGGCAAAGGCGGTGAAAAGCGAATCACCCAAGATGGGCCAATCCTCTTTGTATTTTTGGAAGACTTTACTTTTCTTTAAAACCTCAGTCTCAGCATTAATGGATTTCCTAACCTGCCCTTGAAATGTTTTAAACTTTTCTGAGTCAGTTAGGGCCAGGTAGGTTAAGGTGGCGCCCGAAACACCAAGGGCAGTAGCGGGAGACTTCAATAAGTTACTGGCAAGCCACTGAGATTCCGCCGCCAATGTTGTCGCGTGTTTAATTGTGTCGAAGAAATTATCTTTCGGTAGGTCCGCGCCAATCAATCGTACCCGTTCCGCGTTCTCTTTCCTCCGCTCATTTTCTCCTACCGTGTCGATGAAAAATAAATGTTGGATATTATTAATCCACTTACCGGAGTACGGTGGCGGTATACGAACTTTAACTCTGGGGATTGGGAGGGTAGGCAACGATGGGAACCCGGGAACCCGTACCCGACTTTGTTCTACCACCCGATTATGGATATCTAATATCTTATTTGTAATTTCCGTGGTGCGATTGGCAAGCTTCCCCGCCTTCTCAATATGCGATTGAAGGGTGGCTACATTAATAGAACCAACTTCGTCTTGGATCTTTTCTGTCAACTCGGGGTCTAAGAGCAGTTTGTTTACCGGGATTAAAAGATTTTTACGGAGTAGGGGGACCGCCGACATCGGAAGGGCATAACCTAAATATATCCCGCGCAATACAAGAAGCGCATCATCAATCAAATCCGGGTTAAGTTTTTTCGTCCCCTGAAGTCTGGTGACTTCCCTATCGGTGAGAAAACGTGCCATTACCGATGCCTACGCAACAGCATCGGCGGATTCCTCATTATCTACTATGGCCTGAAGGTCGGTATCGGCTGATGGGTTGTGTTTTCGGAAGGTAATCTTCCCTTTGAATTTCTCAGGCAGTTTGTTTACGATGGTGGATTTATCTGACATGGTTGTTAAGACCAGGGTAAATTTGTCACCCTCTTGACCGCCAAAGAATACCGCGCCCTTAATCTTGGGTATATCGCGCACCACCTGGGCCAACTCTTGAACGTCGTTACCGCCTCCGCCTTGTTCTTCTGGCCCCGCGAAACGGGCCAATTGGTCCTGGGCGCTGGCCAACTCACCTGATTGTCCAGCCGGTAGGCCGGAGGGATTGGCCAACCGGATCTGCCGTTGCAATTCTTCTTCATCATCCTCCTTGATACGTTTCATTTCATCCAGTGGGCTCAGTATGCCAATGTTTTCCATAGATGTAAATCGTGACTGAAGTTTGTTATTGAGCTTGGTTATCTCTTGGTTGATGCGGCTCCCCAGATCCAACACGCCCGCCGGCCAGATGGCTTTGTTGCGGTAGTTGCCATTGATTTCTTTCCCTTTTATTTTGATTACGAACATGGTCCCTTTCTTCGTGCCCCGCGCCACGATATCTTTATCAGAAAACATCCGCTCCATAATCTTAAATATAATCTCGTTCACCCGCACGTAGGCATCACCCATGGTCACCTGTTTTCTTAACATGGCGGCCTGGATACCGGATAAAAATGATTTGACAGCCGCGCCGCTTGTGCCGCTGGGTACGTCCCGGCCAAACAACGGCTCATTAATATTGGTCATGTCTTGGATGGCTTGGACCACGCGATTAATCATGGTCTCAACAGTGGGCGGGGACCCCGGCCAGGTTAAGAAACTAGCATCCGAATCCCGCGGTAAATCCCATTGGGCTCCAGGGCCGGTCGGTAATGTCTTATCCCCAATTAAACCCTTAATAATGGTAATAGGGTTGGCGGCATACTCAATGATGTCAGCTTGCCATGAGATAAGTTCATTCAAATATTGGTTAAGGCCCACCGATTGTTCAATGTCTGAGACACCTTCTATGGCATGGGGTTTAACACGGTTCTGGCCTAAGACCACAGGGATGAACCCAAAATTGTGGGTGATCCGACTTACTTCTTCCCCGTTTTCCAAGGTGATAATCTTATCCTTATCAAAATACTGGATGCTGTTTATCGTGTCCTTTTTCTGGTCATGCCTTAGTTGCGGCTCAAACAATTCCCGCCGCTTGGTATAGTCGTAGCCTTTAACAATCACAAAATCCAAGTCATGGATGTTGTCGGACTTGGGCATGGGTAAAACAAATTCAGGGATCAACGGCTCAATGCGGACATACTTCTCTTTGTTGCCCGGGTTAGGTAGAACCATAAATCCAAAGAAACCGAGGAGGGATTGAAGGTGGCCCTGCCACTGCTGTAAGACCAGAATGTTATTTAGCTCCCATTGTGAGTAAAGAATCTTCTCTTGTTTGTCAGCTTCGAGCGTGGCCTCTCTGGTCACGTCATGCGGAAGAACCTGCCAATCAGGTGGGAGCGACATAAAATCCGTGTACCTGTCAACGACAGATGCGATTAAATTATAGACCAGCTTAATGCCCGTTACTTGACTACCGCTCCAATAGTCGGCGCTGTAAAGTTTACGGAGTTGCCGGTAGATGGCGTCGCGCTGAGTAAATTTACCTTCTAAAAATCGACGAGCTTCAATAATTTGGCTGGCTTTATCTAATCCCATATGACCTCTTTGAGAATTTTGAGTGGATAGTTTTACCGCTGACAACTGATCTTTGAGTAACCCGCGCCGATATATAATGAGCGCGTATTTCTTTTTCGACAAAGTAAAGGGTCATAAGAATGTCCGAGTATCGGCCAGTGGGGTAGGAAAGAACTTCATTTATAAGTTGCTGTGACAATTGTTTCGACACCTCATTTCCACACGGTAGCATCAGCTTCCCTTGGGAGATGATGGAATAAACCATCGGGATTCCGGCGTCCACATCATTCTTTGACGACCCGGTAAACAGCGCCCGGGATGGAATCCCTGCCTCCTTCACTTCCTGATACAAGCGTTCTTGCATTTGATTCGACTCGACCAGTACAATGTGGGGCAAAAGAGAATAATACTTATTTTTTATCCAATTAAACAACTCATGGTATTCCATCTTCTGCCTGAGAACGTCAATAACTTCGCGCCTGTCGTCGTGCGTCCAGCCCACGGTGGTGATAACAGCGTACTTGGAATAAAGTTTTTTTGTCCACGCCGGATCAATGGCCGTGATTATCAGCTTGTATCGTTGGCGTATGTTAGCCGGGATGTTGTTGGGTAACATAACACGGCTGGCATCGTAACACGCATCAATCCGGTCCTGAGATATCTTGGCCACCTCGGAGCCCACCAATGTATTTTGGTAGGTCTTCATAAACTGCACGTAGTTCCCGTCACGAAGTTCACTCAGGTGGTCATAGGACATCTTCCCCGGCCACAAAACTGTTTTGTCATTCTCATCTAAGATGGCCTGTTGTTTGATGACCTTATACCCGCGGTTGTTTTCGAGGAACCTGTTATACATATCGTACTCGCTTTCAACGGTGCCCATAAATTTCTTGGGCGCCCACGGTTCACACCGCGGGATCAATGTTCCCCAT
>Ga0255058_10000768_pt1 | contig 18373 bp, 15 predicted proteins | sample Cases_109_9_MG_FD_188637 | JGI IMG/M metagenome (GOLD analysis project Ga0255058, IMG submission 188637) | Seawater microbial communities from Amundsen Gulf, Northwest Territories, Canada - Cases_109_9 | ecosystem: Environmental > Aquatic > Marine > Gulf | place: Canada: Northwest Territories... | reverse complement strand
CCGCCAAGCCGTTGCTAGCGTTTTCGCTTTGACAGTAGCACAAGCGGTCTGCTGCACACTTCATATTTCCAGGCGAATGACCTCAGAAGCAATCAATACGCTGCCTAATGAAAGGGCCCAGTACCTTCTCCGGGTACTGATCCAGCGATTTATCAATGACGGTCAGCCGGTCGGCTCAAGAACTTTGTCGCGGGACTCCGGTATCGAGCTCAGCCCGGCGACGATCCGCAACGTGATGTCCGACCTGGAAAACCTCGGTTTGATCGTCGCGCCGCATACCTCGGCCGGCAGAATACCCACGCCTCAGGGCTATCGGCTGTTTATCGACACGCTGGTGCGCTACAAGCAACCGAAAGATCGCGAGATTCGGAAGCTGCGGGAACAACTGGCTGAGCAACAGGATGACCCCGACGCGATGCTGGGTGCTGTGTCGAAACTGCTTTCCAGCATCACCAGCCTGGCCGGCGTGGTTGCGGTGCCGAAAGGTCAGCGGTCGATTTTGCGGCAAATAGAATTCCTGTCTTTGTCCGACAACCGGGTGCTGGCTATCCTGGTGATCAACGATCGCGAAGTGCAGAACCGGATATTGCACACGGAGCTCCCCCATAGCGCCGAGGAATTGCAGCGTGCGGCGAATTTCATCAATGAACACTATGTCGGCTGCGACCTGCCGCGGATTCGCCAGAACCTGATCAACGATCTCGATAGAACGCGTGACTCGATGAACCAGGCAATGCATGACATTATTTCAGTCGCGCAGTCTGCGATGGAGGGCGCGGCGGCGGCGCCAGGTGAATTTGTGCTGGCCGGTGAAACCAATCTGATGGACTTTGCGGAGTTGTCCGACGTCGACACCCTGCGAAGACTATTCGATGCGTTTTCCAGGAAACGCTTCATGCTGGACCTGCTTGATCGCAGCATTAATGCCGATGGTGTGCAGGTCTTTATCGGTGAGGAATCCGGCTACCATATTCTGGACGATTGCAGCGTGGTCACGGCGCCGTACCGTGTCGATGCCAATCATGTCGGTGTGCTGGGCGTTATCGGGCCGACCCGTATGGCTTACGACCGCGTGGTGCCGATCGTCGATATAACCGCCAGGTTGCTGGAAGCAGCGCTAAATCCGCAGGACTAGTGCTCGGTCAAGGTGATAATGGCGGAGTAGCAGACAGTCCGCGAGGAAAAATAGGCCGGGACCGCCCTTGAAATTTTCCGGCGGAACCCCAGACTCGCACAATCTTTTAACCGGGCAGCTCGGCTGCCAGTGACATCAGTGGAGCTTTTGCAAAATGAGTGCACAGCCGGATCGTCCGGATGCGGACGCTGAGCAAGCCGAATCATCGGCAGAGGATAATCAGGGGTCCGAGGCGGCTGAGCCTTCTGTGGCCGAACTGCAGGCGCAGATCGACGAGAATTGGGACAGGTACCTGCGGGCGTCCGCCGAGCTCGAGAATGTCCGCAAGCGTGCGATTCGCGACGTCGAACATGCCCGCAAATTCGCGTTGGAGCGCTTTGCCGGCGAATTACTGGCGGTATGGGACAGCCTGGAAATGGGACTCGCGGCGGCTGATCAGGCCGACGCGCAAAGCCTCAAGGAAGGCAGTGAGGCCACTCTGAAGTTGCTGGTAGCGACAATGGAGCGGTTTGGTGTGGAGGAACTTGACCCTGAAGGCGAGCCCTTCGATCCGCAGCTCCACGAAGCGATGACCATGCAGCCCTCGAGCGACATGCAGCCAGGCTCGGTTCTCTCCGTGTTTCAGAAAGGTTATACGTTGAACGGCCGCTTGCTACGGCCAGCCCGGGTGGTTGTGGCGGCCGAAGACAGCTGAATCGGGAGCTTGGCACAAGCTTGAAACCGCGTCGGGCATCCCCATTTACAGCTTAGTTTGAATTATTTCCAATCGGAGATCAGAGATCATGGGAAAAGTCATTGGTATCGACCTGGGTACCACCAACTCCTGCGTCGCGGTGATCGAAGGCGACCAGCCCAAAATCATCGAGAACAGCGAAGGTGATCGCACTACACCGTCAATCGTAGCTTTCAGCAAGGACGACGAAGTGCTGGTCGGCCAGTCGGCGAAGCGCCAGGCAGTCACAAATCCGAAAAACACCTTGTTTGCGGTGAAGCGACTGATCGGCCGTCGCTTCGAAGACAAGGTGGTGCAGCGTGACATCAACATGGTGCCGTACACCCTTACCAAGGCGGACAACGGCGATGCCTGGGTTGAGGCAAACGGCAAATCCATGGCGCCGCCGGAGATTTCGGCTCGCGTGCTGATGAAAATGAAGAAGACCGCCGAAGATTACCTGGGTGAAACGGTGACCGAAGCTGTCGTTACCGTGCCGGCCTACTTCAATGACTCGCAGCGCCAGGCGACCAAGGATGCCGGAAAAATCGCCGGTCTGGTGGTAAAGCGCATCATCAATGAGCCGACCGCCGCCGCTCTTGCTTATGGCATGGACAAGAAACGTGGTGACGCCAAGATCGCGGTTTACGATCTGGGTGGTGGCACGTTTGACATTTCCATCATCGAGATTGCAGAAGTCGACGGCGAGCATCAGTTTGAGGTACTGGCAACCAATGGCGACACCTTTCTCGGCGGCGAAGATTTTGACATGCGGGTCATCGAATACCTGAGCTCTGAATTTCAGCGCGAGAGCGGTGTGGATATCACACAGGATCCGCTGGCGATGCAGCGACTCAAAGAGGCTGCCGAAAAAGCCAAGATCGAATTGTCGTCGGCGCAGCAAACGGAAGTGAATCTGCCCTATATCACGGCGGATGCAAGCGGACCCAAGCACCTGAACATCAAGCTGACCCGGGCCAAACTGGAGTCGCTGGTGGACGAGCTGGTGGCAAATACCATTGGGCCGTGCAAGATTGCGCTCAAGGATGCGGGCCTTAAAGTCAATGAAATAGATGACGTGATCCTGGTTGGTGGCCAGACGCGTATGCCGAAAGTGCAGGAGGAAGTACAGAATTTCTTCGGCAAGGAACCGCGCCGCGACGTTAATCCGGATGAAGCGGTTGCCCTGGGCGCAGCCATTCAGGGCGGTGTGCTCTCAGGCGATGTCAAGGATGTGTTGTTGCTGGACGTTACACCGTTGTCGCTCGGCATTGAGACGCTTGGTGGCGTCCTGACCAAGCTGATCGACAAGAACACGACCATTCCGGCCAATGCGGAGCAGGTATTTTCGACCGCCGATGATAATCAGACCGCTGTGACCATCCACGTGCTGCAGGGCCAGCGTGAGCGTGCTCAGGACAACAAGTCACTGGGTCGTTTCGACCTGGCCGACATTCCGCCGTCACCGCGCGGCATGCCGCAGATCGAGGTCCAGTTCGACATCGATGCGAACGGCATTTTGAACGTGTCGGCGAAAGACAAGGCGACCGGCAAGAGCCAGAACATCGTTATCAAGGCATCGAGCGGCCTGTCGGATGAAGAGATCGACAACATGGTTGCGGATGCCGAGAGCCATGCCGAGGAAGACAAGAAGTTTCGCGAACTGGTAGATGTGCGCAATCAGGCGGACAGCCTGATCCACGCATCGGAAAAAACGCTGAAGGAACTGGGCGAGAAGGCTTCCGGCGAAGACCGCCATGCGGTCGAATCCGCGGTCTCCGACCTCAAATCGGTGCTGGACAATGGCGACAAGGAAACCATTGAAGCGAAGACCAATGCTCTGGCCGAGGCGTCTGCAGCGGTGGCACAGAAACTTTACGCCGAGCAGGCCAAGGAAGAAGGTGCTGACGTTCAGGAATCTGCCGGAGATGGCAACGACGAGGTTGTGGACGCTGAATTTGAGGAAGTCGACGGCGACAAGTCGTCCAAGTCTGACTAGGGCGATTCTGCCGCCAACCAAGGAAATGAACCGGGCGCCGGAGACGGCGCCCGGTTCATAACAACAAAACACTATGGCGAAACGCGACTATTACGAGGTCCTCGGGGTTTCCAGGGACTCCTCAGACGCCGATATCAAGAAGGCATATCGTCGACTCGCCATGAAGCATCATCCGGATCGCAGCACGGACGACAGCGACGCCGAGCGGAAATTCAAGGAAGCCAAGGAAGCCTACGAAGTTCTGCACGATAGTGACAAACGGGCAACTTACGACCGGTTTGGTCACGAAGGGCTGCGTGGAGCAGCCGGTGGTGGTGGCTTCGGTGCCGAAGGATTCGGCGACATTTTCGGCGACGTATTCGGCGACATATTTGGCGGTGGCCGTCGCAGCCGCAGCCAGGTTTTCCGGGGTGCCGATCTGGGATATGAGTTGCAGCTCGACCTGGAACACGCAGTTGCCGGTAACACGGTCACGATAAACGTTCCGACCCAGGTTTCCTGTGATGAATGTGGTGGCAGCGGTGCAGCGAAGGGGTCGGATCCGGTCAAATGTCCGACCTGCGGTGGTGCCGGTCAGGTGCGGATGCAGCAGGGGTTTTTCTCGATTCAGCAGACCTGTCCTGCCTGTAAAGGCGCCGGCACGGTCATTGAAAATCCCTGCCATGATTGTCATGGCCGCGGCCGCGTCGGCAAGACCAAGAAACTATCGGTGAAAGTGCCTGCCGGGGTCGACGATGGTGACCGTATCCGTTTGTCCGGAGAGGGTGAAGCGGGGCGCAAAGGCGGGCCACCCGGCGATCTGTATGTAGAAATTCGAGTCAAGCCACACAAGATATTCCAGCGCGATGGGGCGGATCTGTCCTGTGATGTCCCGGTGAGCATTGCCACGGCGACCCTCGGCGGCGAGGTCGAATTACCGACACTGGAGGGGACCGTCGCGTTGAAAGTGCCTGCGGGTTCACAATCCGGAAAAGTTTTCCGCCTGCGTGGCAAGGGTGTAACGACCGTTCGTGACCGGCGGACCGGGGACCTGTTTGCCCGCGTGCTGGTCGAAACACCGGTGAATCTTACTGACGAGCAAGAGGCCCTGTTGCGCCAGTTCGACAAGCTGATCGGTGATGGCGGAAACAAGCACAGTCCACGCACCGGCGGCTGGCTGGATACAGTCAAGCGATTCTTCGAACGCATCAGTCAATAGGCCGCACTCGGGCTGGTACTCCTTCAAGGTAACATCTTGCCGGAGTAGCTGTGTCTGTCCACGCTGACGCTATACTCCCTGGCTCTCACATCTCGCCCCGGGGGGCTGAGCCATGCCGAATCTGAGCATCGCCGTACTGGGTACCGGCCGCATGGGGCAGGAAATCCTGCGTGCGCTGGCCCGTGCTGATGATTTGCAGTTGGTGGGCGTGTGGGCCCGCCCTGGCAGCGAGTTGTATGGCCAGGATATGAGCGCAGTTGCCGGACCCACGGCGACCGGTGTCGTGGCAAACGATGATCTGGCCGCTATCGTTTCAGCCGCAGACGTCGCCATAGATTTCACGCTCCCGGATGCGGGCCAGGCGGTGCTCGACGCGGTACAGCAGTCCGGTACGCCACTGGTATGCGGCGTCAGCGGACTTGCAGCGGCCGCGCTTGACCGCATGCAGGCACTGTCGGCAGATGTTGCGATCCTGTACGACCGCAACATGAGCTTCGGGATAGCGCTGCTGGATGCACTCGTGCACCAGGCCGGCGCGGCGCTGGGTCTCGGTTTCGCAGCTGAAGTTCACGAGACACATCACGTTCACAAAATGGATGCGCCGTCAGGAACGGCGCTGAAGCTGGGGGAAACACTGGCTGCAGGCCGGGGATAGGATTTTGCCGCGGTAGTCACTACGATCCGGACGGAACTCAGGCGGAGGTGCCGCCGGAGGCGATCCGCTTCATTGTCAGCCGTCAGGGTGATGTGCCAGGCGATCACACGGTCGTTCTGAGCAGTGCTGCGGAACGTCTGGAGCTGACTCACCGGGCTAGCGATCGGCGTGTGTTGGCCGATGGCGCGCTACAAGCGGCAGTTTGGCTGGTGCGGCAAGGGCCGGGGCGCTACTGCATGAAAGATTTGCTGCGCAATTAACTCTGGCGCGGAGCGGACGGCTTGAGTAAACTAACGTGGATTGCCGGGAGGTCGGCGGTCAATTGAGCGGAAGGCGCTGTCCTTCCGCTTTTGTGCATCTAATGTACGAAATTGATGAGCTCTGGGAGTCTGCGCGATAGAAAATAGTCCTGCTGCGAAAGCACCACGGACATTTCTACCACGCACACTCCTGGCCCGATGAATAGTCCCCTGATGGCGGAGGACGGCATTTGAGTACGCCGGCGATACTGGCTCTGGAAGACGGAACCGTTTTCCGCGGTACCTCTGTTGGCAGCGATGGCAAGACCATTGGCGAAATGGTTTTCAATACTGCGATGAGCGGCTACCAGGAGATTCTGACGGATCCGTCCTATTGTCGGCAGATAGTGACCCTCACATACCCGCATATCGGCAATACCGGTACCAATAGCGAAGACATGGAATCGGCACGCGTGCATGCGTCCGGTCTGGTGATCCGCGACAGCTCGATGGTTACGAGCAGCTGGCGTGCGGAGCGCAGCTTCGGCCAGTTTCTGCAAGGCGGCAAAACGGTCGCAATCGCGGAAATCGATACCCGGATGCTGACACGCATACTGCGTGACAAGGGGGCGCAGTCCGGTTGCATCATGACCGGCAATGCCGATTCGAAAATTGCGGTGCAGCACGCGCGAAAATTTCCCGGCATCAAAGGTATGGACCTGGCCAAATTTGTAACCACGGAACGGGCCTACCAATGGTGTCATGGCAGCGACTTTGGCACGCGGTCGCGCATTATGAGCCGGCGGGTCGCCCCCTATCACGTGGTGGCGTATGATTTCGGCATCAAGAGAAACATTTTGCGGCTGCTGTCGGATCTCGAATGTCGTATGACAGTGGTGCCGGCTACGACGACGGCGGCAGAGGTGCTGGCGCTGTCACCGGATGGCGTATTTCTGTCCAACGGCCCGGGCGACCCCGAGCCATGCGATTACGCGGTTGCGGCGATTCGGGAAATACTTGAAACCGCCATTCCCGTTTTCGGCATTTGCCTGGGTCATCAGTTGCTGGCGCTGGCAACCGGGGCCAAGAGCATGAAAATGAAGTTCGGTCATCACGGCGCCAATCACCCGGTGCAAAACCTGGCCACGGGGCAAGTCCTGATAACAAGCCAGAATCACGGCTTCGCCGTGGACGAAGAGACGCTGCCAGCGCATGTGGAGGCGACACACCGCTCCTTGTTCGATGGCACGTTGCAGGGTATTTCGCTGAAGGAGCGTGCCGCATTCAGTTTCCAGGGGCATCCCGAGGCCAGCCCGGGGCCACATGATGTGCTGCCGCTGTTCGAGCGCTTTATATCGAATATGGATGAACTGAAACGGGCCCTCACTCAAGCTTCGATTGCTTTGCAATGATTACTAATATTAAAACAAAGACTTATGATTTATATCTAAAGCAAATTATCATCATCAATCGCAAACTGGCCTGGACGGCGTCAACACATGCCCAAGCGTAACGACATTGAAAGCATCCTGATCATCGGCGCCGGGCCGATTGTCATCGGTCAGGCCTGCGAATTCGACTATTCCGGCGCCCAGGCCTGCAAGGCGCTGCAAGAAGAGGGTTACCGGGTCATTCTCGTCAACTCGAATCCGGCGACAATCATGACGGACCCGGAGACCGCCGATGCCGTCTACATCGAGCCGGTGCACTGGGCTGCGGTCGAACGGATAATCGCCAAGGAACGCCCGGATGCGTTGTTGCCGACCATGGGCGGTCAGACTGCCCTGAATTGCGCGCTCGACCTGGTCCGTGAAGGCGTGCTGGAAAAATACGGTGTCGAACTGATCGCGGCGTCCCGGGCAGCCATTGACATGGCCGAAGATCGTGAACTGTTTCGTGAAGCGATGACGGAAATCGGCCTGGAGGTACCGCAGGCCGCGATCGCCCATTCGCTCGACGAGGCGCTGCAAAAGCAACAGGAAATCGGCTTCCCGACCGTCATTCGACCGTCCTTCACGCTGGGCGGCAGCGGCGGCGGAATCGCATACAACCTGGAGGAATTTACGCACATCGTCTCGCATGGCCTCGAAATGTCGCCAACCACCGAAGTATTGCTGGAAGAATCGGTCATCGGCTGGAAAGAATTCGAGATGGAGGTCATTCGCGACCGTAATGACAACTGCATCATCGTCTGCTCCATCGAAAATTTTGACGCGATGGGTGTTCATACCGGAGATTCGATCACAGTGGCACCGGCGCAGACGCTGACGGACAAGGAATACCAGCGCATGCGCAATGCATCGATCGATGTATTGCGCAAGATCGGCGTCGAAACCGGTGGATCCAATGTGCAGTTTGCTGTCAATCCGGAGGACGGGCGTTTACTGATTATCGAGATGAACCCCAGGGTCTCCAGGTCGTCGGCACTGGCGTCCAAAGCAACCGGCTTTCCGATCGCCAAGGTGGCGGCGAAACTCGCGGTCGGTTACACCCTCGATGAATTGCGCAACGATATTACCGGCGGCGCCACGCCAGCTTCCTTTGAGCCGACGATCGATTACGTCGTCACCAAGGTTCCACGTTTCACGTTCGAGAAATTCCCGGGGGCCAGCGAGCGCCTGACGACGCAGATGAAATCGGTCGGCGAGGTCATGGCGATCGGCAGAAATTTCCAGGAGTCATTGCAAAAGGCGCTGCGCGGCCTGGAAACAGGCGTGACAGGACTCGACGAAAAAGCCGACCTGATTGGCAGCGACGAAGACCGGGATAAGCTACGTCAGGAATTACGCGTGCCGGGGCCTGAGCGCATCTGGTTCATTGCCGACGCCATGCGGCAGGGCTTCTCGGTGAACGACGTCGCGAAACTGAGCGGCATCGACCGCTGGTTTCTGGCACAGATCGGCGATTTAATCCTGGAAGAGAACAGTGTCAGGAAAGAGGGCATGGCGGCGCTCGATGCAGACAGGATGCGGCAGCTGAAGCGCAAGGGTTTTTCCGATGCGCGTTTGGCGAAACTCCTGCGGCAGAAGGAATCGCTTATCCGGCAACGACGGCTCAAACTGGGTGTGCGGCCGGTATTCAAGCGGGTCGATACCTGCGCCGCGGAGTTTGCGACCAGCACCGCGTACCTGTACTCGACTTATGAGGAAGAATGCGAGGCCGAGCCGACCGACAGATCCAAAATCGTGATCCTGGGTGGCGGTCCGAACCGCATAGGGCAGGGGATCGAGTTCGATTATTGCTGTGTACATGCGGCGCTGGCGTTGCGTGAGGCCGGTTATGAATCGATCATGGTTAACTGTAACCCGGAGACCGTTTCAACCGACTATGACACCTCCGACAGGCTCTATTTCGAATCACTGACGTTCGAGGATGTCATGGAAGTGATCGACAAGGAGCAGCCGAAAGGCGTCATCGTGCAGTATGGCGGGCAAACGCCGCTCAAACTGGCGCGCGCACTCGAAGCTGCCGGCGCGCCGGTCATTGGTACCTCGCCGGATTCCATCGATCTGGCGGAGGACCGCGAGCGGTTTCAGCAACTGGTGCATGAGCTCGGGCTGCGACAACCGCCCAATTGCACCGCCAGGAACCGTGCAGAAGCTCTCGCCATGGGGGCGGATGTCGGTTATCCGCTGATCGTGAGACCGTCATACGTGCTGGGGGGGCGCGCAATGGAAATTGTGCATGAGGCAGAAGATCTGTCTGCTTATATGGAGGCAGCGATCAATGTGTCCAACGACAGTCCGGTGCTGTTGGATCGCTTTCTCGACCTGGCAACGGAAGTGGACGTCGATGCCGTTTGCGATGGTGAGCGCGTATTGATCGGTGGGGTCATGGAACATATCGAGCAGGCGGGTGTGCACTCCGGTGATTCCGGATGCTCGCTGCCGCCGTTCAGCCTGGATGCCGCGGTGCAGAAATCGATGATCGAGCAGGTCATCAGTCTGGCCAAGGGGCTCAATGTCGTCGGTCTCATGAATACGCAGTTCGCGATTCAAAACGATATTGTTTACTTGCTCGAAGTGAATCCGCGTGCTTCGCGCACGGTGCCTTTTGTCTCCAAGGCGATTGGGGTTCCGCTGGCAAAGATTGCGGCGCGTGTTATGGTCGGCGAGTCGCTGGCAAAACAGGGCTATGTCAATCAACGAATTCCGCCGTATTACTCGGTAAAAGAGGCAGTGTTTCCGTTTATCAAGTTTGCCGGCGCGGATCCCATATTGGGTCCCGAGATGAAATCAACCGGTGAAGTGATGGGCGTAGGCCGCTCGTTCGGCGAGGCCTATGCAAAGGCCCAACTCGCGTCCGGCGTCGTTTTGCCGCGGGCCGGAGCAGCGCTGTTGAGTGTCAGGGATCGCGACAAGCAGGGTGCGGTGGAACTGGCGCAGATTCTGCTTGAGCGTGGCTTTGATATTGTGGCAACCCATGGCACGGCCGGCAAGCTTACTGCTGCGGGGATCGCCTGTCGCCGCGCCAACAAGGTCCGCGAGGGCCGGCCGCACATCGTCGACATGATCAAGAACAGTGAATTCTCGTTGATTGTGAATACTACAGAAGGCAAACAGGCCATTCACGAGTCGCATTCAATTCGCGCCGAGGCGGTACGGCGCAATGTTACTTATTACACGACGCTTGGCGCTGCAGTGGCGACCTGCAAAGCGCTGGATCATCTGGACGATGGCGAAGTCAATCGACTACAGGACCTGCATCGGGAGATAGCGGCGTGAACAAATTTCCAATGACGGTTCGCGGTGCAGATTTGTTGCGCGAGGAACTCAAGAACCTGAAGTCGAATGAGCGCCCCAGGATTATCACAGCGATCGCCGAGGCGCGGGCACATGGCGACCTCAAGGAAAACGCCGAATACCACGCGGCCAAGGATCAGCAGGGTTTCATTGAAGGTCGCATCAAGGAGATTGAAGCCAAGCTGTCGAACATACAGATCATTGACGTCACCACGATCGATGCCAAAGGCAAGATTGTTTTCGGCTCCACGGTGGAGTTACTCGACCTGGAATGCAACAAGGAGCTGGTCTACAAGATCGTTGGTGAAGACGAGGCCGACATCAAGATCGGTATGATCTCTTATACCTCACCGATTGCACGGGCATTGATCGGCAAGAATGAAGGTGATGAAGTCAGTTTTTCAGCACCGGGCGGGGAGATGCACTATGAGGTCATACAGGTGCGTTATGAGTAACCAGGAGATTTCCTCAGGCTGGCGGTAACGGAATCCGGGGTTTCTCCTCATTGCGACGGTAGATCAAGGCGACGTTGCCAATCCTGGTCACCAACTCGGCGGAAGCCGTTTGGCACAGCTTGCGGATCAATTCGTCGCGGGTCCGCCGGTTGCCGGTCCTGACCCTGACTTTGATCAGTTCGTGATGTCCGATGGTAGTCTCGAATTCGCTGAGCAGTGAATCCGACAAGCCGGCATCACCGATCATGATGAGCGGGTGCAATTGATGGCCCAGGCGACGCAGGAATTTCTTCTGAGGTTCGGATAAATTCATGGCCATCCATTCTACCTTACGTGCCAGGCGGGCCGGATACGGTACGGGGCATCGCTTATGAGCAAACCAAGGCGCAGCGGTGGGTCGTGGCGGGAGCGACAGGAGCGCGATCCCTACGTGCAGATGGCCCGCCGCGACGGCTGGCGCTCTCGTGCGGTCTACAAACTCGAGCAAATCCTGGAAAAAGAGCGGATTCTCAAGCCCGGAATGATCTGTCTTGACCTTGGCGCGGCACCGGGCGGCTGGAGCCAGTATGTCTCTGCGCGTCTCGGCGGGCGGGCACGTATCCTCGCGCTAGACCTGCTGCCGATGGATTCCCTGCCGGAGGTCGAGATCATTCAGGGAGACTTTACCGAAGATCAGGTGTTGCAAAGGTTGCTGGACAGCCTGGGCAATGACCGCGCAGACCTTGTAATGAGCGATATGGCGCCCAATATCAGCGGCAATAAGGCGGTCGATCAGCCCAGGTCGATGTATCTGGCCGAACTGGCCCTGGAGCTTGCGCGGCAAGTACTGCGGCGCAACGGCAACTTTGTTTGTAAACTGTTTCAGGGGCAGGGTACGGATGAGTTTATTGCATCGGCCAGAAGCTCATTTGAACGGGTCCGGGTGATGAAGCCAAAGGCCTCCAGACCCGGTAGTAGTGAGGTTTACTTGGTAGCGAGAAACTATCAACTGTAGTACTGTCTAAACATTAGACGCAGTCTAATTGGCCTGCCGGAGCACCCAATTTAGTGAATGATTTAACCAAAAATATCCTGGTCTTCGTGGTCATCATCGTGGTGCTTCTGTCCGTCGTTCAGGGGCTCAGTGGTGTTAGCGGCCAGGCACCCGAGAGGACAGACTATTCCGAATTCCTGAAGCAGGTACGGTCGGGCAACGTGCAGCGGGCAGAATTCGATGGTGGGCGCATCAGTTTTGGCAGCCGCACGCCGTTACAGTACTACACGATCAGCCCGGAAACGGACAACAATACGCTGATCGGTATCCTGGAAGACAACAATGTGCGTTTCACGGCCCAGGAGCCGGAATCGCAAAGCCTGATCGGCCAACTCCTGATCAGTTCCTTCCCGATACTGCTGTTGATCGGTGTGTGGATTTACTTCATGCGCCAGATGCAGGGCGGCGGTGGTGGGCGTGGCGCCATGTCATTCGGCAAGAGCAAAGCCAGGCTGCTCGGTGAGGATCAGGTTGGCATATCGTTTGCCGATGTGGCGGGCATCGACGAGGCCAAGAGCGAACTCTCTGAAATCGTCGATTTCCTCAAGGATCCGAGCAAATTCCAGCGCCTCGGCGGCAAGATTCCCAAGGGTGTGCTGATGGTCGGTCCGCCCGGCACCGGCAAAACCCTGTTGGCGAGGGCCATTGCCGGAGAAGCAAAAGTACCGTTTTTCACCATATCCGGCTCGGATTTCGTCGAGATGTTCGTCGGTGTCGGCGCATCAAGGGTCCGGGACATGTTCGAACAGGCAAAGAAGCAGGCGCCTTGTATTATTTTCATCGATGAGCTGGATGCGGTAGGCCGACACCGCGGTGCCGGACTCGGCGGTGGTCACGATGAGCGCGAACAGACCCTGAACCAGATGCTGGTCGAAATGGACGGTTTCGAGGGTAACGAAGGCATTATTGTCATCGCTGCGACCAATCGTCCGGACGTACTCGACCCGGCATTGTTGCGGCCTGGCAGATTTGACCGCCAGGTGGTCGTACCGTTACCCGATATTCGCGGCCGCGAACTAATCCTGAAAGTGCACATGCGCAAGGTCCCGCTGGATGATGATGTCCGGCCGAGCCTCATCGCGCGCGGCACACCCGGGTTTTCCGGTGCCGATCTTGCCAACCTGGTAAACGAAGCCGCCCTGTTTGCTGCGCGCGGTAACAAGCGCGTTGTCAGCATGGAAGAATTCGAGCGGGCCAAGGACAAGATCATGATGGGTGCGGAGCGCCGCTCCCTGGTTATGAGTGAAAAGGAAAAACTCAATACCGCTTATCATGAGGCCGGTCATGCCATCGTCGGATGTTGCGTCCCGGATCACGATCCGGTTTACAAAGTCACGATCATTCCGCGCGGTCGCGCACTCGGTGTAACCATGTACCTGCCGGAGGAAGACAAGTACAGCACCTCCAAACAGGCGCTGGAAAGCAATATTTCGACATTGTTCGGCGGCAGACTGGCAGAAGAGATGACGCTGGGCTCGGAGGGGGTTACGACCGGCGCCGCGAACGATATCGAGCGTGCGACCGAGATCGCGCGCAACATGGTAACCAAGTGGGGCCTGTCCGAGCGCCTGGGCCCATTGACTTACAGTGAGGAAGACGGCGAGGTATTTCTCGGACGATCCGTGACACAACACAAACAAGTGTCCGATGTCACAGCGCACACCATCGATGAAGAGGTTCGCAACATTATCGATCGCAACTACGAACGCGCCCAGTCCATTCTCGCGGAGAACGAGGACAAACTGCACGCGATGGCCAATGCACTGATGAAATTCGAGACGATCAATCGCGAGCAGGTGAAAGACATCATGGAAGGCCGCGAGCCCAGACCGCCGGAGGACTGGGATGATTCCGACGATGTCGTCACGAAAGATGACAAAAAGCCCGACGAGGGCGAATCGGCGACGCCGATCGGCGGACCGGCACGCGAACACTGACACTGACCTTGACGGAGTACTGGCAGCGATCATGATCTGACCTGAACGGCAGCACTGGCCCGGATAGTGCTGCCGTTTTGCTGTGCCGATACCCGATATGCAGCTACGATTTGGATCGCAAGTACTCAGCCTCGATCGTCCGCAGATTATGGGCGTGCTGAACGTCACGCCTGACTCATTTTCCGATGGCGGCCGCTTCCTGCAGCCCTCGGATGCGTTGCAGCAGGCCCGCGTGATGTGTGACGCCGGTGCGGCGATTATCGATATCGGTGGAGAGTCCACTCGCCCCGGCGCAACTGCTGTGCCGTGGCAGGAAGAAATGGATCGGGTCATCCCGGTTATCGACGCTGTCTGCGCGGCGATGGAGGTGCCGGTTTGCGTGGATACCAGCAAGCCCGAGGTGATGGAGGCTGCAGTTGCCGCAGGCGCCAGCATGATCAATGACGTCAATGCCCTGAGGCGGGAGGGCGCAATGCAAATGGCGGCCCGACTCGGGGTCACGGTGTGCCTGGTGCATATGCAGGGTGAACCGGGTGAGATGCAGCGTAATCCCTGTTATCGGGACGTTCCGGGAGATATCATCGAGTTCCTGCGGGAACGACTGGAAAAATGCAATGAAGCGGGTATTGAAAAGGAGCGGATAGTGCTTGATCCGGGCTTTGGATTCGGCAAGACCGACCGCCACAATTCCAGCTTGCTGGCGCATCTCGGGCAGTTCGAGCAGTTCGGTCTGCCGATCCTGGTGGGATTGTCGCGCAAGCGCACCCTGGGCAATCTGACCGGCAGGGCAGTCGATGAGAGAATGCCGGCCGGAGTGGCAGCCGCGCTCTTGGCAGTTGACCGCGGTGCCCATATAGTGAGAACGCACGATGTAGCCCCGACGGTAGATGCATTCACGATCAGGCAGGCCGTAATCGAGGCCGGGTAAGGAACGATGGCTAAGCAATATTTCGGAACAGATGGTGTGCGAGGGCAGGTCGGCAATGATCCGATGAGTGCGGATTTTGCGCTACGCCTCGCCAGCGCGGCGGCCCAGGTGCTGGTACCGGCTGGTGGTACGGTACTGATCGGCAAGGACACCCGACTGTCCGGCTATATGTTCGAATCGGCCCTGGAAGCCGGATTCGTTGCAGCAGGCGCCGACGTGTTGTTGCTGGGACCCTTGCCGACGCCCGGCATTGCCTACCTCACGCAGGAATTCGAGGCCAACCTCGGGGTCGTCATCAGCGCATCGCATAACCCCTACCAGGATAATGGCATCAAGTTTTTTGATGGTGCTGGGGCGAAGCTGTCCGATGAGGTTGAAGCGCAGATCGAAATGGTGCTGCAGCAACCGGCAATTACGCTTGAATCACACAAACTCGGTAGCGCCAAACGTATCGACTCGGCGCGCGACCGCTATCAGGAATTCTGCGCCTCCACTTTCCCTGACGACTTGCATCTGGACGGCGTGAAAGTAGTGTTCGATGGCGCCAACGGCGCGGCATACAAGGTCGGACCACGTACGCTCAGCGAACTGGGGGCCGAAGTTATTCCTATCGGCTGCTCACCCAACGGACGCAATATCAACTCCGGCTGCGGCTCGACGGAGCCGGAATTGTTGCAACAGACGGTCCCTGCGGTGCGGGCACAGCTCGGCATTGCGCTGGACGGAGACGGGGACAGGGTCGTCATGGTCGACGAGAGCGGTCAGATCATTGACGGTGACCAGTTGCTGTTCATCCTGGCGACGGCGCGCAAGCGGGACGGCAGCCTTAAGGGCCCGGTTGTTGGCACGGTGATGAGCAATCTGGGCCTGGAACATGCCTTGCAGCAGCATGACATAGAGTTCCGGCGGGCGAGCGTCGGCGACCGCTACGTGCTTGAAACACTTCGCGAGACCGGCGGCACCATTGGTGGCGAAACCTCGGGGCACATGATTTGCCTCGATTATACGACCACCGGCGATGGACTCATCAGCGCGTTGCAGGTGCTGGCGATAATGAAACGCAGCGGTAAGCCACTGTCCGAACTGGCGGCAGGCATGCCGAAGTACCCGCAGAAAATGCTGAATGTACGTACCGACAAGCAATTGGATCCCACAGTGTCACCGCAGATCAAGGACGCCGTTGTTGCAGCCGAAAGCGAACTTGCCGATAACGGCCGGGTGGTATTGAGGGCATCGGGCACGGAACCGGTCATACGCGTCATGGTTGAAGGTGAGGACGAGCACCAGGTGCTGACTCTGGCGGAACGGCTGGCTGCGGTGGTCGCGGAAGCGGCAACCTGACCAGGAGTCTTTGCGGTAGTAAATCGTTTAGGATTGTCTGCGATTCCGCGTTGATTTGCCGGGAAGCCCCCGGTATCCTTGCGCGCCTTTTCAGACAGACGAAACCCCGGGTGATATATGCGCGATTTTCTGGTCGCCGGCAACTGGAAAATGAACGGCAGCAACAAGGCGAATGCCGAGTTGCTGGACGGCATCCTGTCAGGCATGCCGGCATCGGAGTCGGTACAAATGTTGGTTTGCCCGCCGTTTCCGTACCTGGCGGCGGTCGCCGCTCAAGTCTCCGGAACGCGGCTTGCACTGGGTGCGCAGAACCTGTCGCAACATGCGGCTGGCGCATTTACCGGTGAAGTGGCGCCGTCAATGCTGCGGGATACCGGCTGCGAATACGTCGTCGTCGGGCATTCCGAAAGACGCGCGATGATGGGCGAGACCAGCGACATTGTGGCGGCCAAGTTTATGGCCGCGCAGTCGGTTGGGCTGAAGCCGATCCTGTGCATCGGTGAATCGTTGGGGGAACGGGAGGCAGAGCGGACAGAGGCTGTGATCGACGAGCAACTCAATGCCGTGCTGAATGCTGCCGGCGCCGAGGCCCTTGCTGACGCGGTCATTGCCTATGAACCGGTTTGGGCGATTGGTACTGGCAAGACAGCCAGCCCCGAGCAGGCGCAGGATGTGCACCGGCATATCAGGGGCGTGCTGGAGACAGTGAACAAAGAGGTAGCTGCGAGCGTACCGATTTTGTATGGCGGCAGCGTCAAGGGTGACAATGCGGCAGGTCTTTTCGGCATGTCTGACATTGACGGTGGATTGATAGGCGGCGCTTCGCTGAAAGCTGCCGACTTTTTGGCGATTGCCGATGCGGCATCGTCACTGCTATGAGGTTCTGATGGATAAAATGCAATCGGTGGTGCTGGTAGTCCACACGTTTATTGCGGTGATGATCATCGTTTTGGTACTGATGCAACGCGGCAAGGGTGCAGAAGCTGGTGCGGCATTCGGTGCAGGTGCTTCCGGTACCGTTTTCGGTGCTCGTGGCTCGACCAATTTTTTCTCAAGGGCGACAGCGTTCCTCGCGACGGCATTTTTCGTCAGCAGCCTGACACTTGCGTACATGAGTAGCCAGCACAACGACGCACCGGACAGCCTGCTCGAAGATGCGGCACCGATCGAGGTGGAGCAGGACACAGCCGAGCCGGCGGCGGAACAATTGCCGGAACTGCCGGCTATCGAAGATGAGCCGCCGTCAGGAGAAGAGAGCGAGTTCCCGGTGCTGCAAGAGGCGCCGCCTGCGGAGACCGAGGAACAGTCAACGCAGTAGCGCGTAAGAAACGTGCCGATGTGGTGGAATTGGTAGACACGCTGTCTTGAGGGGGCAGTAGCGTAAGCTGTGCCGGTTCGAGTCCGGCCATCGGCACCAAGAAAAGAAGGGCCCACAACGGGCCCTTCTTCTTTTGCGCCGAGGCTGAACTTCGCGGCAATGCCCCCTGCGCCAGTTTCATTTCGGTACTGAATATCAATCGGCGTCGGCTATTTGCGCGCTTTCAAGTCTGTGGGCCGATTGCACAATCAGTACAAACCGAAGTAAAAAAGTGTTGCTGTAGCTGCCTCAGGGGTGTCATACGGGTGAGACAGGCTGATACAATGGCGCGCGAATTTAGCTTGATAATAAGAATCCCGGCCCGGACTGAGCGATATGCTGCAAAATTACGTACCCGTCCTGATATTCCTGGGTGTAGGCGCCATTATTGGCCTGGTGCTGCTGGCGCTTGGATTCCTGATCGGCAGTGGCGGCAAAGATTCAGAAAAGCTGTCGGCATACGAATGCGGTTTCGAGGAGTTCGAGGATTCCCGCATGCAGTTCGATGTACGCTACTACCTGGTGGCTATCCTGTTCATCATCTTCGATCTGGAAATCGCGTTTCTGTTTCCCTGGGCGGTATCGCTCGATGCTGTCGGCCGTTTCGGCCTGGTAGCAATGGCCATTTTTCTCGCGCTTTTA
>Ga0255058_10000767_pt1 | contig 18390 bp, 12 predicted proteins | sample Cases_109_9_MG_FD_188637 | JGI IMG/M metagenome (GOLD analysis project Ga0255058, IMG submission 188637) | Seawater microbial communities from Amundsen Gulf, Northwest Territories, Canada - Cases_109_9 | ecosystem: Environmental > Aquatic > Marine > Gulf | place: Canada: Northwest Territories... | reverse complement strand
CAATTCTTTTGCCAGCGCCATGGCAAACTGCCTGGGCCGGGCAATCGAGCGAGTGCGTTTTTTTGATAGTAAATCACCAACGCGTATTTTGAAGTAGTCGGCGACAGTTTTTTGTATATTTTCGATCGAGACCAGCCGGTCCTGCAACGCCAGTAAGTCACGTAAGGCCTCTTTGGCGAAATCGAGATTAATGGGCCGACCCGTGAATCGCGAATTGGCGATCACACGTCGTAGCGCGCCCTCGAGCTCACGAATGTTGGAACGAATCCGCTTGGCAATAAAAAACGCGACTTCCTCCGGGAGTTCTACGCCCTCCAATGATGCTTTGCTCATCAGGATCGCCACAGAGGTTTCCAGTTCGGGTGGCTCAATGGCCACGGTAAGACCCCAACCGAACCGAGATTTCAGTCGCTCTTCGAGCCCATTCACTTCTTTGGGATAGCGGTCACAGGTCAGGACGATTTGCCGTTGTCCCTCGAGCAGCGCATTGAACGTGTGGAAGAATTCCTCTTGGGAACGCTCTTTGCCGGCAAAAAACTGAATATCGTCGATCAATAACGCATCGAGGGTCCGGTAGAAGCGTTTGAATTCCGAGATCGTGTTGTGTTGCAGGCCCCTGACCATGTCACCAACGAAACGCTCGGAGTGAACGTAAGCTACGCGCGCGGCTGCGTTTCTTGCAATCATTGCATTACCGATGGCGTGCATCAGGTGTGTCTTGCCCAGCCCGACGCCGCCATAGATAAAAAGTGGGTTGTATGATTTGCCGGGGTTTTCGCCAATCTGGCTTGCGGCTGCGCGGGCGAGTTGATTGCTTTTACCTTCGACAAAACTATCAAACGTGAACGCCGGGCTAAGGCGCGACGCAACCCTGGGAGGCGGTGGAGCTTTGACGTCGAAAGCGGCGGGTTGAATCGAGGTTTGCACAACGGTAGCAGGCTGGTGCCGCGAGCCGACCTCCACTAACACCTCGATGCTGCGACCGGAGCCATCGACGAGTTCGAGGATGCGCTCGATGTAATGTTCCTGCAGCCAATCGACAACAAAACGGTTTGGCGCCAGGAGCCGCAAGCGGTCGTCCTCCTCCTCGGCCTGCAGAGGCCGGATCCACGTATTGAACTGCTGCTCGGGCAACTCTGCCTGCAACGATCGAATGCAGCGGTTCCAAAGCGTTTTTTCGGTCGGCAACAGGTTCCCCACCACACACCTGAGTCAAGGATTCAACGAAAGAAGATCGGGCAGTCTATACCGCTTTTCGTAAGGCTGCCACAGCGTCTATTGACACGTTGGGGGCCGCCACGTACCCTTGCCGCCCTTTTGTTTGGACGGGCTATTTTGCCCGCCGCAGTTCCAGGTACCAGGCAGATGAAACGCACATTTCAGCCCAGCAACTTAAAGCGCGCCCGCACGCACGGTTTTCGTGCACGTATGGCGACCAAGGCAGGCCGTCTTGTCCTCAAGCGCCGCCGGGCAAAAGGCCGCGCGAAGCTGACGCCTTAAGTCGGCGATCATCGCTATTGCGTCGTCACGACGGCACACAATACTCCCGCATTGGAACGTATCACCCGGTACCGGTTAAGCGAAGACAGCCGCTTGCCGGATACGGCGGCATTTGACCGTGTATTCGAAAAAGCAACGCGCAGCCGGGACAAATGGTTTACCGTGCTTTGCCGCCGCAACGATTTCGCCGTGGGCCGACTGGGGCTGGCCATCTCGAAAAAACAATGCAAGAAAGCCAGCGGCAGGAACAGGCTCAAACGGATTATCAGGGAATCGTTTCGATACCATCAGGCTGGACTCGCCGGTCTCGACATCGTCGTTATGAACAAGACCGCGGCAACGGACGCAAACAACCGCGCGCTGGTCGACAGCCTCGCAAGTCACTGGCAAAACTGCAGCAACAGCAGGCAGGAATAACGCACGAATGGACAACCAACGACTGATTATCTGGGGATTCTTCGCCGTCACCGCGTACCTGACTTGGCAGACATGGACGCAGCAATATGGACCGAAGCCGGTGCAGCCCGCGCCGCAAGCCGAAGAGTTGGTGCTGCCCAGCGAAGACCCGGGCAAGCTGCCGGAACTGCCAGCAACGAATAGCGAATTGCCGTCGGTTGGCACGGCTGAACGGACGCTGCCGGAGGAGGAACCCGCGATCGACGACGGCAAGGTTGTTATCGTAACGACGGACGTCTTCGCGATAGAAATAAACACCCGCGGGGGAACCTTGCAAAAAGCCACGATTCTCGGCTACCCGGTTGCAAAGGACCGTCCCAACGAAAAGGTAAAACTGCTAAACACCGAGCACAATGATGTTGGTGCCATCCGCAGCTGGTTGCGCAGCAACGATGGGCCGGCGCCGGACGCCAACACATTGTATAGCGCTACGTCGCTGCGCTACGACATGAATGGCGAGGACGAGCTCATCGTCCCCCTGGTCTGGGAAGATGCGAGCGGTGTGAGAATCGAGAAACGCTTTGTTTTTTCTCGTGGCAACTACGCCATTCGATTGCAGCAGGACGTTCATAACAGCAGTCAGACAGCATGGCGTGGTGACCAGATTACGCAGTTACAACGCCGGTCATTCGACTTGGAACGATCGATGTTTAATGTTGACTCGTATTCGTTCGACGGGGCGCAAATTTTTGATGGGGACAAAGCCGAGAAACTGAAACGCGGCGATCTGCTCGACGATGGGCCGTTCAGCTTCACGAGCGACAATGGTTGGTACGCGTCGATCCAGCATCACTTCATGAGCGCGATCGTTCCGGAGGCGAATGACACGAACATTTACCAGGTTCGTGTTGATGGCAACCGGCTGACAGCGAGCGTGATCAGCGCGCCACAAACGGTGCCGCCGGGTGGCAGCGCAAGTTTTAACAGGGACCTGTTTGTCGGGCCGAAACTACAGTCGCAACTTGACGAACTGCATCCGAAACTGAAATTGAGTGTTGACTACGGCTGGCTGGTCATCCTGTCGCAGCCGATGTTCTGGTTGCTGAACTGGATTCACAAGTTCGTCGGCAACTGGGGCTGGGCCATCATTGGCGTCACGATTCTGATCAAGCTCGCGTTCTACAAACTTACGGAAGCAAGTGGCCGGTCGATGGCGAAAATGCGTGAGATTCAACCGCGCATGAAGGCCCTGCAAGATCGCTACAAGGATGATCGCCAGGCACTGTCACAGGCGACGATGGACCTGTACAAGCGCGAAAAGGTCAACCCGGCCGCGGGTTGCTTGCCGATATTGATACAAATGCCGTTCTTCCTGTCGTTCTACTGGGTGCTGGTAGAGTCTGTGGAAATGCGCCAGGCGCCGTTCGCACTCTGGATTACGGATTTGTCGTCGCGCGACCCTTATTTCATTCTGCCGCTCATCATGGGCGCTGCGATGCTGTTCCAGCAAAAGCTCAACCCGGCGCCTGCGGACCCGGTACAAGCACGCGTAATGCAGATCATGCCCGTCATGTTCACGGGCTTTTTCGCGTTCTTCCCGTCCGGCCTCGTACTCTATTGGGTGACCAACACGCTGCTGTCCATTGCGCAGCAATGGAAGATCAACAAGGTCGTGCACGCAGAAGCCGTCACCAGGAAGCAGGGCAAGCGGAAAAAACCCAAGGGCGAGTAGCGGCCAGCACGGTCAATAGCACAGGGCCTGGTTCTGCAGAGTCACGGTAGCTGTGGTTTCATTGGCGCTATGGCAGGACCAGGCGACACGATCGTTGCAGCAGCGACACCCCCGGGCACCGGTGGTATCGGCATTGTGCGGATCTCAGGGGACGAGGCGCCACGCATCGGCGCACGGATACTGGGTGAGCTGCCGCAGCCGCGTGTTGCGGAATTGCGCAGCTTCGCCGGTGCGGACGGCGAGCCTGTCGACAAAGGTATTGCGTTGTATTTCCCGTCACCCGGTTCGTATACGGGAGAGCCGGTCATCGAGTTACATGGTCATGGTGGTCCGACGGTTGTGGCCCTCCTCATCGAGGCCGCCGTTGCGAACGGCGCACGTCTTGCCGAACCCGGCGAGTTTTCGAAGCGCGCCTTTTTGAACGATAAACTCGATCTCGCCCAGGCCGAGGCCATCGCGGACCTGATTGGCAGCGGCACGGCACAAGCTGCGCGCGCTGCGCTGCGGTCTTTGTCCGGCGACTTTTCCAGGGCCGTCAACGAACTGGTCGGCCAGTTGACGGATCTTCGTGTGCACGTTGAGGCCGCTATCGATTTTCCCGAAGAGGAAATCGACTTCTTATCCGACCAGCAATTATTGCAGCGCATCGACGACTGTGCGGCGGCATTCGAAAATCTGCTTGCCACAGCGACGGTCGGGCGCGTGCTGCGCGACGGCTACCAGGTCGTGCTTGTCGGAAAACCGAATGCCGGCAAGTCAAGCCTGATGAATCGCCTGAGCGGGGAGGAAACGGCAATCGTGACCGAGATCGCGGGCACCACCCGCGACATTCTCCGCGAACGAATTGATATTGACGGACTGGCTGTCGAACTGATCGATACAGCCGGCCTGCGCGACAACCCGGATGTCATCGAGAAGGAAGGTATTCGCAGGGCGCGCGAGGCGATGGCTAACGCCGATGCCGTGTTGTGGATTCAGGATGCGACGGACGGCGATGTACCCGAGATCGATGAGCGCGTCGCCGACGGCGTGCCGATTGTTGTGGTGCGAAACAAGATCGATCTGGTCGATGCAGGCCCGAATGACGACGGGGCTATTTGTTTGTCCGCGACGACAGGAATTGGCCTGGACGCGTTGCGAGAGGAGATTCGCAAGCTGGCCGGCTACAAGGACCTCGGCGAAGGCGCGTTAACGGCGCGGCGCCGACACGTCGATGCGTTAAGACGCGCGGCAGATCATTTCGAGGCGGGCCAGAAGGCATTGAGGGAGATGCGCGCGGGTGAAATCCTCGCAGAGGAATTGCGACTGGCGCAACAAGCGCTGGGAGAAATCACGGGAGCCGTTTCGTCCGACGACCTGCTGGGCCGCATCTTCGCCGACTTTTGCATCGGCAAGTAGGCGCGGCCCCTACGGACGAAATCTCGGCACCGATTGTCAAATGTATTCAGCCCAGCAGGCCCTCCCGCCGGTACAGGCGGGCACACAGCCACGTCAGCAGGCCGCCGAAGAGCAACGTACTCGTTACCGAAATGACGACGTGTGCAACATTGATGGGTTCGTTTTTGACCATGTCGATAAGCAACAGGTGCTGGCTGAGGCTCGGGATGAACATGAACTCGAGACGGGGCCGCAAGGTAAGCAGGCTGACGACGAGAATAGGCAAAGTAGGCGCCAGCAACACGACACTGAGCCACGTCTGCGCTTCCTTGTAACTTTTCGTGAATGACGCAACCAGCGTCATTACGGCCGCACCAAGCAGGATGAATGGCGCCAGCAGGAAAAACGCGGTAACGACGACGGCCGGACCAAAATTCGGCGTCATGCCGAGTTGCTCGAGAGGCATAAACTTCAGCGCGACGAAAAACGAGCCGAGGCTTAACATCAGCGACAGCGCCATGAACAGGCAGGTCGCGATGATTTTGCCCAGTATTAATTTGTCACGCGTCACCGGCAGGGCCAGCAGGGGCTCGAGCGAGCCGCGCTCGCGCTCCCCGGCGGTGGTGTCGATCGCGAGGTACATGCCGCCCATCAGCATCGCGAAAATAAAGAAGTAACTCATCATGCCGAGCAGGATGCCCGAGCGACCCGAGGGTGTTGATACGTCGATATCATCGATGTTCAATGGCCGTAACACGAGCGGACTGACGCCGCGGGCAGCCAGCCTGATGGCGGCGAGTTCCTGGTTATAGGCAAAAAGGGCCCTGCGCACGCGCCGCGAGTCGCGATCGGCGGTCGTGTTGGCCTGGTCGGAAATAAGTTCGACCTTTGCCGGTATCGCCGCCGCCATTTGTTCGCCGAAGGCCTGCGGAATAATGACCACGACGTCGTGTAAGCCGGTCTTGACGCTTGCGACAGCGGCCTCGCGGCTCTCCGGAGCATCGACAATTTCCATATTGAGACTTTCGAGATAACGCACGAGGTTGGGTGCGTGCGATGCGCCGAGCACGGGCAAAGCGAGTGTCTTTTCGACATCCGAAAGAGAGCGCTCAATGGACAAGTTGATCACAAATGCGAACAGGATCGGGCCGAACAGGGGCCCCATAAGCAAGGCCGACGCCAGGGTGCGGCGGTCGCGAATATTATCGACGACCTCTTTGGCGAATACCGTGAACAGCACGCGCATTATTCGGGACCCACCAGTTGAATCGCTGCGACAAACGCGTCTTCGAGATTCTTACATTTGGTTTTCTTTTTAATACCGGCAGCGGAATCGTCCATCGCTACCTGGCCGTTGGCGATAATGACGATATCGTCACACAGCGCCGCGACTTCCTGCATGACATGGCTGGAGAACAGGACGCAGCGGCCCGCGTCCTTGAGTTTGAGAATCAACTCCCGGAGCGAACGCGTCGCCATCACGTCAAGACCGTTCGAGGGCTCATCGAGAATGACGTTTTGCGGGTCATGAACAAGCGCGCGGGCCAGGGCGATCTTGGTGCGCTGGCCGTGTGAAAAGCCCTTGCTGCGCCGATCCGCGAAATCGCGAATCTCGAGCAAATCGATAATGCTCTCGACGCGTTCGTCCATCTCATCTCGCGCTATGCCGCACAGCGTTGCGTAGTAGGCGATATTCTCGCGCGCCGTGAGGTGCGGATAGAGACCGGCACCATGGGGCAGCGCACCCGTGCAGCGACGCGCGTCGAGACTTTTCTCGACGACGTCGTTACCGTCGATGCTCGCATGGCCCTCGTCGGGCTTCAGTACCGTGTACAGCACGCGCAGGGTGGTCGATTTGCCGGCGCCATTGGGGCCGAGCAAGCCGGTGATCTTGCCGTCGGGCGCTTCGAAACTGATGCCACGTAAAGCATGCACGTCGCCAAAGGACTTGTGAACGCCATCGACCTTGATCACGGTTGCGGACCCGAGAAATCGAGGAAAAAAGGCATGACGAAACTGGACTGATAACAGTCAGCGTCACCATCGCCCAATTCTCGCTTGTTAATAAAGCGCTCGATAATGCGTGGCATGCAGCCAACCGCAATCTGTCCGTGGCCCTGATGCCTGCCGGTTAGCAGCCAGGCTTTTTTGAGGTTTCGGGCGGCCATGTCGGCGTAGTGCGGCGGCGTTATCGGGTCTGCGCTGCCGGACAGAAGCAGCGTTGGAATTTCAGTGGACAAGGGCTGTTTGAAATCTTTGTCTATCGGGCCGGCCGGCCAGATGGAACAGATTGCCTCGAGCGCTTCGAGCTGCATGGGGCCGATGAAACTTGCATCGAGCGCCGCCTTGTCGATGAGAGCGGCATTGTAAAACGGCACGTCCTCGGTACACATGACAGCGTTATGCATACCGAGGGCGAGCGTGTCGGCCATGCTCGTCAAGGTCATCTGAAATTGCGCGGCGAGCGGCTGGAAATTGCCGTGCGCGGCCTCCGACACAAGCAGCGGCAGCATCGCAATGGAGCGGGGCGCATACGCCAGCAAACGCACCGCAGTGGCCAGTTCGTTGTGCCCGAAACTTACGGAGTCGGTGTGCCCGGTCACCGGGTGAGGGATCGACACGTTCACCGGCTTTTTGTTGAGTCGGCTCTTGAGAGATGCGAACGAGGCGGCGATATCCGGATAGCGTTCGTTGCAGGCGGCATCGCTTGCGCAGCGGGCAAAGATGCTGTCGATCGCTTTTTGCGCTTCAATCGCGATGTCCGGTCCCAGGGCGAGTTGCGGTGGCACGACGCCGTCGAGGACGATGGTTCGGGTCGAGCCGGGGTAGCGCTTCGCGTAATGTTGTGCGACGCGGCTACCGTAGGAAACGCCATAGAGATTCAGTTGTGGGTACGCAAGTGCCGCGCGAACCGCATCAAGGTCCTGCACAGCGATACTCGTCGTAAAGTAGCGCGGGTCATGTGGAAGCTGTTCCAGGCAGGTCTTCGTGTACTTCACGGTCTGTTCCACGGAGTACTGACCCTCGATGAGGTCCTCATCAACCGGGCAGTCCATACGGGCGGACTCCCCGGTGCCGCGCTGGTCGACGAGCAGTATGTCGCGATCGCTGCGGACATGCTCAAAAGCGGCGGCGTAGGCAGCGTAAAATTGCACGGCGCTCTGTCCGGGACCGCCAGCCAGCGGCACGATCGGATCAGGCTCAGGCTGCAGGTTTAACGCCGGAACGACGGCAACCCGAATTGCCAGCATGGGCGATTCCGGATCGTCCGGGTTTTCGAGACGCTCGAGTGTCCCGCAAAGCGCCTTGATACCGGGAAACGCCGGCCCGGCACTGATACGACACTCTTCAAGCTCCAGGGCGTTGGCGCCGTGGCTTGCAACTGAAAGCAGTAGTGTTGTCAGGACGAGCGCGCCGGTACGAAGCATACGATTCCAGAGCAATCCCTTAGGCCAGGTAAGGCGCGATATCTTGGGCGTTGGGTCACGGCATGTAAAGAAATCATGCCGACATAGTGTGGCGAATTGAGCGCGTAGCGACTAAAATGCGCCGCCTTCGTTGCTCAAAAAGTGAGCAGTGGTGACCCTAATGTCAGAGCAATACGACGTCATAGTGATCGGTGGTGGTCACGCCGGTACGGAAGCCTCGCTGGCTGCCGCGCGTGCGGGCGCCCGCACGCTTCTAATTACGCAGAAGATCGAAACGCTTGGCCAGATGAGCTGTAACCCGGCGATTGGCGGCATTGGCAAGGGCCACCTGACGAGAGAGGTTGACGCGCTCGGCGGTGCGATGGCTGTTGCGATTGATCACGCCGGAATCCAGTTTCGCACGCTCAATGCCAGCAAGGGTCCGGCGGTACGTGCAACGCGCGCGCAGGCGGACCGGAAACTGTATCGCGCGGCGATTCGCCGCTTGCTCGAAAACCAGCCGTATCTCTCGATCTTGCAGGAATCGGTGGAGGATCTCGTGGTTGATCGCGACCGCGTGACGGGCGTTGTTGCCGGGCTCGGCCTCAGGTTTCATGCCAGGACCGTAGTGCTGACCGTGGGTACCTTCCTGGGCGGTCGTATTCTGATTGGCAGCACAGAGAAGGCCGGTGGCCGCGCCGGCGATCCGCCGTCGAATCGCCTGGCGATGCGGTTGCGCGAGATGCCTTTTCGTGTCGCCCGGCTAAAGACGGGAACGCCGCCACGTCTTGACGGCAAGACCCTCGACTACGCCGTCATGCAGGAACAGCCTGGCGATGAGCCGGTACCCGTATTCTCGTTCACGGGCAGGCGTGAGCAGCATCCGCGGCAGATCTCTTGTCACATCACGAAGACCACGACCGAGACCCGCGACATTATTCTCGCGTCTCTCGACGAGTCGCCCATGTACTCGGGCCTTATCGAGGGCGTGGGGCCGCGCTATTGCCCATCCATCGAGGACAAAATGACTCGATTTGCGGACAAGGACTCGCACCAGGTCTTTGTCGAGCCCGAAGGACTCGAGTCGGGCGAGGTCTATCCGAACGGCATCTCGACCAGCCTGCCACACGACACGCAGTTGCGGTTCGTGCGCTCGATACGCGGTTTCGAGAACGCCCATATTACGCAGCCCGGCTACGCGATCGAATACGACTATTTCGACCCGCGAGATCTCAGGCCCACACTGGAAACGAAGTTCGTCAAAGGCCTGTACTTTGCGGGACAGATAAACGGCACGACGGGTTACGAGGAGGCCGCCGCCCAGGGGCTTCTGGCCGGCGTCAACGCCGCACGCACGGCCACGGCCCGGGATGAATGGTACCCGCGGCGCGACGAGGCCTACATCGGTGTGCTCGTCGACGACCTGATTACCCGCGGTGTCAGTGAGCCGTATCGTATGTTCACGAGTCGCGCCGAGTATCGGTTGACGCTGCGAGAGGACAACGCGGACCTGCGCCTGACGCCGGCAGGGCGTGACCTGGGCCTCGTGGACGACGCTCGTTGGGCGCTGTTCAACGAAAAACGCGAGGCGGTCGCGCGCGAGCAGACGAGACTCGCCGGCCTCATTGTGCGGCCTAATGCCATGAATGAGCGCGATCGTGATGCGATTGGCGGCGAACTCCGAAAAGAGGCAACAGCGGCGAATCTTTTGCGGCGTCCGGAGCTCAGCTACGCGAAAATTTCAAAACTGACAAATGTCGGCGCGTTCGACGATAAACAGCCTGTTTTCGACGAACTTCGCGAACAGATCGTGCAGCAGCTAGACGTTCAGGCGAAGTACGCGGGTTACATCGAGCGACAGGATCGGGAAATAGCGCGGCACGCGCGGCAAGAATCGCTGCACCTGCCGGCGAATATCGACTATGGGCAGGTTGACGGCCTGTCCAATGAGGCGCGCGAACGCCTCGAGACATCGCGGCCGGTCACGCTGGGCCAGGCGTCACGCCTGGAGGGCATGACACCGTCGGCCGTATCGCTCATCCTGGTTCACTTGAAAAAGCGGCAGCTCAAGAAATCGGCGTAATGAAGCGAATACGCTGCTGGTTGCTCGCGGCCGCCTGCCTCGCCCTGCTTGGCTGCGGCGCCAGTGATGGCGTCGATAACGGCTCGGTATTGCATCGTGGCCTGGCGACCGACCCCGAATCGCTGGATCCGCAACTGGCCCGCAGCATGCAGGCCGCAAACGTTCTTCGAGACATCGGCGAGGGCCTGCTGAGCTATACGCCAGACGGGCAGCTTGTGCCGGGCAGCGCGGAAAGCTGGCAGATCTCGGCGGATGGACTGGTTTACACATTCAACATTCGCGCGGCTGCGCGCTGGTCCGACGGCAATCCGGTAACGGCAGAGAATTTCGTCATCGGGCTGCGGCGCCTTGTCGATCCGGCGATAGCGGCGTTCTACGCGAGTACGGTAATCGACATCGTCAATGCCGCAGCGATCATCGCAGGCGAGGCGCCCGCAGAAACGCTGGGTGTGGCGGCGCTGGACACGCGAACGCTGCAAATAAGCCTGTCGCGACCGGTACCGTATTTTCTGCGTCTCCTGACTCACCCCAGCACTTTTCCGGCACGGCCGACGCCCGCAAACGCCGAGTCAGACAAGCGCCGTCGATCGTTGCTCTCGAACGGAGCTTATCGGCTTATGTCCTGGGAGCCCGGCTCGTTACTGCGGCTACGGCGTAACGAGTACTACTGGAACGATGCGGCGACGGCCGTCGACGCCGTACATCATCATGTCATCACCGAGGAAACCGCTGAACTGAATCGCTATCGTGCCGGCGAACTGCACACGACCGGCAACGTCCCGCCGGAAAATTTCGCTGCGGTCAGGAAGAGATACGGCGACGAACTGCGCGTAACGCAATATCTCGGTATCGATTATTTGGGCTTCAATCTCTCGCGGCCACCGTTCAAAGACAAGCCGGAGCTACGACAGGCATTGTCCATGGCAATCGACCGCGAGATTCTCGTCGAGAAAATTACGGGTCGTGGCGAAGCGCCGGCCTATAGCTGGGTTCCTCCCGGCACCAGTAATTATGAACCGCCGCACCTGAGCTACGCGGACCTCTCACAGGACGAGCGCAACATCATCGCGCAAAGCCTGTACGAGCAGGCAGGCTTCAGTGCGGACAACCCCGCTGTGATAGAGCTGCGATACAACACATCGGCAACGCAGCAACGCGTCGCACTTGCCGTGCAGGCGATGTGGAGTGATGTGCTCGGTGTCGACGTGACGCTGATCAACGAGGAGTTTCAAGTGCTGTTGAGCAACATTCGGGAAGCGAAAATTACCGAGGTGTTTCGCGGCAGCTGGATTGGCGACTACGACGATGCGACGACCTTTCTCAAGCTGTTGACCGGCGACAACCCGAGCAATGTTTCGGGCTACAAAAGCGAGACGTTCGACTCATTAATGCAACGCGCGGCGAGCCAGGCCGACGCGGGCCGCAGACGCCTGTTCCTCGAGGAAGCGGAGCGCGTCCTGCTCGTGGATCACCCGGTGATACCGCTGTATTTTTATGTCAGCAAGCACCTCGTTCGTCCCGAAGTGAAGGGATGGGAGGACAATGTGCTGGATTACCATTACAGTCAGCACCTGAGTCTCGACGCGGCCAGGTAAGCCGCCTACAACCGGAGACACGTTGGCCCAGTACACGCTGCGCAGATTGTTGGGTGCGATTCCGACGCTATTGCTCGTTATCGTCCTCGCGTTTCTGCTGGTGCACGCGGCACCCGGCGGGCCGTTCGATGCGGAGCGCGTTCTGCCGCCCGAGATCGAAGCCAACATCAAGGCCTTTTATCATCTTGACGAGCCACTGCCGCAACAGTTCGCGCGTTACCTGTCCAATCTTGTTCGTGGTGACCTCGGTCCGTCATACCGTTACCGTGATTACACGGTCAGCGAACTGATCGCGGGCGCGCTACCGGTCTCGATTCTGCTCGGGTCACTGGCAATGCTGCTCGCCGTGATCGTGGGCATCGGTGCGGGCACAGTTGCGGCGTTACGCCAAAACTCCGTTGTCGATCGCGTCGTTATGGCGTTTGCGATGGTCGGCATTTCAATACCGGTTTTTGTCATCGCGCCCTTGCTGGTGCTGCTGCTCGCCGTGAAGCTGAACTGGTTGCCAGCCGGGTGGAGCGGCACAACAAGTGGGACGCGCCTGCTGCTGCCGGTCATCGCGCTCGCGTTGCCGCAGATCGCGTACATCGCGCGGCTGACCCGCGCAAGCATGATCGACGTCCTGGCCAGTGCCTACATCCGAACGGCACGCGCCCAGGGCCTCGGGACCTTTGCAATCATTCGTTACCACGCCCTGAAACCGGCGATGATGCCCGTGATCTCCTACATGGGGCCGGCCATAGCGGCTGTGCTGACTGGCTCGGTTGTTGTCGAACAGATTTTCGGCATTCCCGGTGTCGGACAATTTTTCGTGGGTGGCGCGCTGAACCGGGATTACACACTGGTGCTCGGCATCGTCATTGTTTACGCGACGATGATTGTATTGATGAACCTGCTCGTCGATATTCTCTACGGTGTCATTGACCCACGGGTGCGATACCAATGACGCGGGCAGCACAGATCGCCGGGCGCATACGTAAAAATCGCACGATCTCGATCAGCGGCGGCTTGCTCGCAATCGTTGCGTTGCTGGCAATCGCAATTCCCTGGATCAGCCCGAACGATTACCTGCAGACGAATTTCGATAACATTCTGTCGTCACCGGCCATCGCACACATGCACTGGTTCGGGACTGATGACCTTGGGCGCGACTTGCTGGTGCGGACGATGATGGGTGTGCAGGTAACGTTGCTCGTGGCGATCGTAGCGAGTTTCGTGAGCCTCGTCATCGGCGTGTTTTACGGGGCAATTGCAGGCTACCTGGGTGGCCGCGTCGATGCCGTGATGATGCGCATTGTCGATACACTGTATGCACTGCCGTTTATTTTCATCGTCATCCTGCTGATGGTCGTGTTCGAGAGAAACTTTCTCCTGATCTTCGTGGCGATTGGCGCCATCAACTGGCTCGACATGGCGCGTATCGTTCGGGGACAGACCTTGAGCCTGCGCGAAAAAGAGTTTGTCGAGGCGGCCCGGCTAACGGGAGTTTCGACAGCACGCATAATTATCAGGCATATCGCGCCGAATCTTATCGGCGTTGTCGTCGTCTATGTAACGCTGACGATTCCGCAGGCGATTCTCGTGGAGTCATTCCTCAGTTTCCTCGGATTGGGTATCCAGGAACCACAAACATCGCTTGGCGCGCTCGTCGATGCGGGCGTCAATCAGAAAGAAAATGCGGCATGGATGCTGGTCATCCCCGGAGGTTTGCTCGCGCTCATCCTGATGTGTTTCAACTTTCTTGGCGACGGCTTGCGCGACCTGCTCGATGCGAGACAATCGACGTGAGCGCTCTCAACGTCGCAGACCTGAGCATTCAGTACGCGGGATCGAGTGTTGTTGACGGTATAAGTTTCGCGGTGAATCCGGGCGAGTCCGTCGGGCTCGTTGGTGAATCGGGTTCGGGGAAGACGCAAACGGCTCTCGCGATACTCGGGCTGTTGCCCGCTAACGCGGTGGCAAGCGGAAGCATCAAATTTGCCGGCCAGGAATTGCTGGGCGCCGGCGAACAGAGCCTCGACAAGATCAGGGCGCGCCGTATATCCATGGTGTTTCAGGACCCAATGCTTGCGTTGAACCCGTACCTCAAAATCGGCGAGCAGATAGTCCGCATACTGATTGCGCACGATGTCTGTGACGCTGCGTCCGCCAAGGTGCGCGTGATTGCAATGCTCGAAGCAGTGGGGCTCCCGGACGCGGAAAGGCAAGCTGGCGCATACCCGCATCAATTGTCCGGCGGCATGCGGCAACGCGCGATGATTGCCTCGGCGCTGATTGCCGAGCCGGACCTGCTGATCGCGGATGAGCCGACCACAGCGCTGGACGTGACCGTACAGGCGCAAATCCTCGATCTGCTCGATGCGATTCGCAAAGACACGGCACTGTTATTGATAACACACGATCTTGGCGTGATTGCAGGCCATTGCAAACGCATGCTCGTACTTGAAAAGGGTCGATTGATCGAAGCAGGTGAAACCGAGGAATTGTTTCGCGCACCACAGCGGCAACATACAAAAACAATGCTGGCGGCAGCGCCGCGGATATCGACAAGCGACATACCGTCACCGGCGAGCAGCATCGTCATACTCAGCGTCGACGACACATCCGTCAGTTACCGCGAAAGCGGCCATGGGCAACTGCACGCAGTTCGCAACGTCGACCTGCAGCTGAATGAAGGCGAGACTGTCGCGATCGTGGGTGAATCCGGCTCCGGAAAGTCGAGTCTCGTACGGGCCATTCTCGGCCTGAAGCCGGCTCGCGACGGAACCGTGCGGTATTGTGGCGATGAGCTGCCGCGCGATGCGAGATCGAGAAGCGCGCCGATACTCCGCGACCTGCAAATGGTTTTTCAGGATCCGGTCGGATCGCTTAATCCGCAAATGCGCGTGGCCGACATTATTCGTGAACCACTGCTCACGCACGAGCAGGACGTCGATCGCGAAGACAGCAGGCGGCGTGTGGTGAAGATGCTGCAGCAAGTCGGGCTTGGTGAAAGCTATCTTGATCGGTTCCCGCATGAATTGTCGGGCGGACAGGCGCAGCGTGTTGCGATTGCAAGAGCGTTGATTCTCGGGCCACGAGTGCTTGTCTGCGATGAAGCCGTTGCCGCGCTGGACGGCTCGGTGCGAGAACAAATACTTGCACTGTTGCGGCACATTCAAGAGACAAGCGGGCTATCTATCCTGTTTATTTCTCACGACCTCGGCGTCGTGCGCGAGATCAGCCATCGGGTAATGGTCATGTATCTCGGGCGTTTGGCCGAGTTGGCCGGCAACGCCGCTTTGTTTGAGCGGCCGCGACATCCCTATACGAGAGCGTTGCTCGACGCAGTGCCCGTGCCGGATCCTGCAAGACAACGGCAGACATCGGCCCTGCCTGGCGAGGTACCGTCGATACTGACGCCACCGGCGGGTTGCGCGTTTCATCCGCGCTGCGCGTACGCCATAGATCGTTGTTCGAAGGAGTTGCCGCGAGTGCGTGTTGTCGGGACCGCAAAAGTCGCTTGTCATCGCGCCGAGGAATTAAACCTGTAAGCGCTGCTTGTAGGAGCGCTGCTGTAGGAGCGGCGCCCACGCCGCGATCGCGGTCTGGGGACCGCTCGTACATCCCCGGCAAGAATTGCGCTTGCGCTGCGACGGTCGCAGGAAGCATTGTAGGAGCTGCGCTTGCGCTGCGACGGTCGCGCTGCAAGCAGCGCTCCTACAACATGCTCGGGCCGGCTCCTACATTACTGAATCGGTATCGGCAACGGTACGCCGTTCACCGTCAGCAAGCCCTTTTTGTAAGCGGCTTCGAGTTCGTATACGTCGCCGTTCTTGCGCAAAAACCCTTCGACCGCGCCGGCCTGAGGGCTCATCATCATGGCCATATTTGCGATCATTTCAGGGATTTCGAATCGTGCATCAGCTTCCAGCGCGAGCAAGAGCGATGACCAGCCGAAGTCGGCATTGTCGCTTTCGAGGAACTTGATATTCACCGCGGATTTTATGGTGCCTTGAGGCAGCGCGACATCGAGGCGCTCGATGCGCAAGTCTGCGCCTGCGGCGAGCACATCCAGCAGCTCTGTTTCGATCGCCGACATTGCAGCGTAGGGATCGGCGCTGGTCTGCACATTCTGCAGGGCCTGTACGAGTTGCTTGAGCGCCGCGCCATCCAGTCCGACGACCGAAACTTTGGTGTCCAGTTCGATTTGACCGACATTGGGAATTTCGTCAATTTTCAGCCGCAGTTCGGAAGAGGAGTCTACGCGGCCGCCACTAACACTGGATGTTGTATCGAAGACAAGCGGACCGATCGACGTCGGCGATCGTGAGCCTGAAGCAACAGACAAGCCGTCCAGGGCAATATGCATATCACCAACAGCAAAAGCGAATTCAGACATTGTCAGATCGCCGGAAAACGACAGGTTTGCCAAATCGACCACGTTGTCCTGCTCGGCGATTTGCATCGACTCGATCAGCCCGTCATAGGCGTAGTCGCCATTGGATGCGATCGACGCGAAGTCGATGTTGATATCACCCCAGGTCACCTTGTCGTGTGTGCCGGCCCGCGCCCGGAATTTCGATTGCAGGTCGCCCGTCAAGCCGAGCGAGCTGTAAACGGTACCCGGTAAGCCGATCAGCTCGCCATCTGTCATTTCGACACTCAACGTGGATACGGCGTTACCGAGACCTGGAACGAACGACGTATTTTCGCCGGCCAGTGAAGACAAGTCGATCGGTCCGTGGTTGAGCTTCGTATCGATAATAAGAGCCGGCAGGGAATCGGATCCGGAAAGCCCGAGCAGCTCCCTTAGACCCGGGGCGTTCGCGGCGTTCTCCAGCCCGATGCGGTGGCGACCAGCAGACGAAAACCAACCGCGATCGAATTGTTCGGTCGTAATGACGAGGTCCTGGTTCTCAAGCCGGGCCCACTCGATTTGTTCGTCAACGGACTTCTCGGCCAGCATGCCGACGATGCCGGGCGATACCAGGACAATAAGGGCAAGGACGACAAGCAAAGCAATGATGCCTTTTTTCACAATGACTCCCAGGGTGGTGAATAGTTCGGACGCGTGAATGCTAGCAGAGTGCGGCGAGAATACGCGGCCGTACCGCTGGAATTCACCGCCAACAGTCACTACCATGGCGCCCTCCGTGACGCCGGTCGTGTACCCGGCAAGCGATTACTTCTTGATTACTAACTGGTTTCTTCAGGTTTGCCCGTAAGCATGAAATTACCGTCGGCCAGCACCACAAAACTCAACGATGGCATCATCGCGATTGATACCGAGTATGCGCGACCCTTGCAGGACGCCAGCCATCTCATCGTCGCGGGCGGCAAGGCCGCCTTCGTTGACACGGGGGCCAATTCCAGCGTGCCGTTATTGCTTGATGCGCTCGAGTCGCAAGGCCTCGATGCCGCCGATGTTGACTACGTCTTCTTAACTCACATACACCTTGACCATGCCGGCGGCGCCGGCCTCCTGATGCAGCAACTGCCGTCGGCCCGTTGTGTCATTCATCCTCGCGGTGTTCGTCACATGGTCGATCCGGCGAAACTCATCGCGGGCACCGAAGCTGTCTATGGCCGGGAAAAGACTCGAGAGATTTACGGCGACATACTGCCGATCGACGAACAGAGAATTGACGTCGCGGACGACGGTCAATGGTTCGACCTGAACGGCCGCGGGATGCAGGCTATCTTCACCGAAGGTCACGCGAAACATCATTACGTACTGAACGACCCGGCATCAAAGGGCGTGTTCACCGGCGACAGTTTTGGCGTTTCGTATCGAGAAACCGACACGGCAAATGGCGCGATCGTATTCCCCACCGCGACGCCCATCGATTTTGACCCTGATGAAGCACACAAATCGGTCGAGAAGATAATGGCGTGCAAGCCGCAACAGGTTTACCTGACCCATTACAGCAAGGTCGACGACCTGCAGCGATTGGCGGTCGACATGCATGATTGTATCGATGACTATGTCGCGATAGCGCTCGCGAACGAACAGGCAGACGACCGGCAGGCCGCGTTACAAGAAGCGATGTTTGAATACATGTGCGAACGTCTGGAAGGGCACGGATTCAAGGACGATCGCGACGCAATGTGGGCGATCATGCATATCGATGTCGAACTGAACGCGCAGGGACTCGATGTCTGGCTGAAGCGGCGCAACAAAAAACCCCAGGAGTAAATGGTGGATACATTTCGGGCGTTCCGGATTGACGAGCAGGACGGCGCGGTCGTGGCCGGCTTTGCCGAACTCGGCATCGATGACCTGACGGATGGAAACGTCGTCATCAAAGTCAGCCACTC
>Ga0255058_10000766_pt1 | contig 18413 bp, 19 predicted proteins | sample Cases_109_9_MG_FD_188637 | JGI IMG/M metagenome (GOLD analysis project Ga0255058, IMG submission 188637) | Seawater microbial communities from Amundsen Gulf, Northwest Territories, Canada - Cases_109_9 | ecosystem: Environmental > Aquatic > Marine > Gulf | place: Canada: Northwest Territories... | reverse complement strand
AGATATTTAGAATGTGGTAAAAGTGATTCGTAGTTACGCTTTAACAAGAAGCTGACAAGCATTATAAAAGAGTGGGGGTGTTTTGCAAGACAAAAGACGTTACTCACACAAAGACACAGAGAACACAGAGAAAGACTAAAATATAGGTAAAAACACAGATACGAATTTCACGAATTGTTCATAATTATTAATTGTTCAATAATATTGAACAATATTAAATATTGAACAATACATCTTAAGTAGTTATATAAACGGTAGATATAAAATATAATATAAATCGTATTTGACAATTGTTCAATAATATAGTATGTTCACGAAACATGAACAATTATATTATTTGAACAAATAGAAAGCTTATTATGAATAGATATATAGAAGAAGATATTTTTCAGGCAGCGTTGGATACGTGTAGGAATAATATAGTTATTCCTATACGCTTTGAAGTAGTGGCTACAGAACAAGTCTATAATAATCAACTGCGAATAGATAAGATCCTGCAGATGGAAGTTAACGATAAGACCTTCCAATATTGTGTTGAGATCAAAAACAATGTTACAAGAGCCAATATTGGTTTAATAGTCCAACAAAAGGAAAAACTACCCAATCCACTATTATTAGTTGCAAATCATATTAACGAATTTATAGCTGAACATTTAAAAGAGAACAAAATAGAATTTATTGATACTGCAGGTAATGCCTTTATAAATCAACCTCCTTTATATGTTTTTGTCAAAGGCAATGGACCTAATGAAAAATTTAGGAATATTCAACAAGGTCAAGCTTTCAGACCAACAGGCCTTAGAGTTATTTTCACGTTTTTATGTTGCCCTGATTTGATTAATAAAACTTATCGTGACATCGCGCGGGTTGCAGGTGTTGCCCTGGGAACCATCGGCTGGGTTATAACCGATTTAAAAAACAATGGTTTTGTCCTTGATATGGGTAAACGAGGTAGAAAATTGGTTCAAAAAGAACACCTTTTAAATCGTTTTGTTGAAGAATATCCAAGAAGATTGAGACAACAATTATTAATAGGAAGATACACCGGCCAACCAGGTTGGTATCAAGAAAAAAATATTCATACTGAATATGCATTATGGGGCGGCGAACTTGCAGCTGCTAAATTAACAAAATACTTGAAACCACAAAATATTACTGTTTACATCAAACATCATCATCTTAACGATTTTCTTCTTCAAAATAGATTAAAGAAAGATATTTATGGTGAAATTGAAATCCTTAAATATTTCTGGGAACAAACTGATTTAACGGAAAATAATGATCTTGTTCATCCTATTCTTATTTATGCAGACCTTATGGCTACTGCTAACCAGAGAAATATTGAAACGGCGAAAATGATTTATGAGCAATATATCGTTCGACATATCAGGGAAGATTAAAACATCTTCTTATATTGATGCACTTTTGGCAATAAAGAAAATCGCAGATCACTTGAATATTCCTTTCTTTATTGTCGGTGCAACGGCACGAGATATTTTATTAGAACATTTCCATAACATTAAAGCACCACGCATGACTACTGATATTGATCTGGGCGTAAGAGTCCATGATTGGGAAAAATTCAAGGCTTTAACAGATAGTATGCTTGCAGGTGATAAATTCACTAAAGCTAAAGAAAATCAACGATATATCTATAATGATATCCTTATTGATATAGTTCCTTTTGGGGATATTTCTGATGAAAATAAAAATGTTAAATGGCCTCCTGAACATGAAATTATCTTAAGCACACTTGGTTTTGATGAAGCATATGAATTTTCTGTACTATTTAAGTTAAGCTCAGATCCATTACTTGAAGTTAGGGTTCCCACGATTCCAGGATTAGCTATTATGAAATTAATTTCCTGGGATGAAAAGTATCCCGACAGAACAAAAGACGCTGAGGATCTATTATTTATAATGGAAAATTATGTAGATGTTATTGACCAAGACTATTTATATGAAAAAGAAGCTACTTTACTTGAAGAAGAAGGTTTTGATAACCAAATAGCCTGTATTAGACTTCTTGGAAGAGACATGGCAAAAATGTCTAATACGGATACACTTAATAAAATTAAAGAAATATTATCAAGTGAGACTGATGAACAATCACAGTATAGACTCATACCTAATATGTTTAAAGTACATAATGATTTTGAAAAAGTATTGTCTCTATTAAATAAGTTAAAACAAGGTATTTTGGAAAGGGAAAGTTAAGGTGAGTAGAAAACTTGCATGTGAAAATAAATGTATGTGAAAATCTTACTCGTATAAACAAGTAAAACTATCTTTTTTAAAGCTTGAATTTTTGTAGAGGTGATTTATGAAATCTTGTAGATTGTAGAATTTCCAGGGATTATAATACTCTCAGGTAAGTATCAAAATCAAGAGGAAAAGTTATGGCAAAGAAACACGATGAACGTTGTAAAGCCTGTAAAAAGATGGTAGAACAATTACTATCAGTATTATATGGAGAAGTTAAAACCAATTACAATCTTGACTTGCCAAGTAACATAGATGGTTATTCCGGTTCAGTGTTTGAAACAGAGCTGGAAACAATATACACAACATTACAGAAATATCGAGGTCATGATAGTTTTGTAAAAGCAAAAAAACTACCAAATGTTGACTACTTTGTTCCTTCACCAGGATTTATTGTTGAATTTGATGAATCGCAGCATTTTAGTAAACCGCGAGAAATAGTATTATCCAAATATCCAGATAGTTTAAATCTTGGATTTAATAAAAGGAAGTGGAGGAATTTATGTGTCAGTTTGAATAGAAAAGATAATGATCCAGTATATAGAGATGAACAACGTGCCTGGTATGATACATTAAGAGATTTTGCACCAACAATACTGAAATTAAAGCCAACAATAAGAATTTTTGCAAGTGATACTGTTTGGTGTTCACTCAATCCTAATGTGAAATCAGATCATAATATCTTTAAAAAGACGATTAAAGTAATAGACAAATAACATCATGAAGAAAAAGCCAAGTCTCACTAATTTAATTAGAAAGACAAAATCCATTAAGCAGCCCAGGAGTATAAATATTCGTAAATTGGGCATAGTGTCTCATGATTATAGACGCAAAGAGCAGAATGGCTATCGAGATTTCAGTCATACATTAAAAAAAGTACTAATGTACTTAGATGGTGAAGACTGTGATAGTGTTCTGTTTTCACTATTCACTATCGTAAAGAGAAATGATTTTAAAGCAAAATCGGCCCTTAGAGGCTTACAGAATATAAAGACTGTATTTATAGAAGAGTTTCTTGATGGATCAGAAAGGGAAGCTATTAGATACGTTGTTTATTATAAAGATGATGGCAAATGGCAAGAGTATGGGTTGACGCAGAAATTTGGAACTGTAGCGTACACCAAAATGTTTGCAAAGAAGGTAATTGAGCCGTTTGTTGCAGAAGTAAATAAGCAGAGAATATTAGGGAATTGTACGGTTTTATTGTGTGGGGAAACCAATATTGTAAAGTACTCAAAAGCCACAGGTAATATTGAGGATAAACATGGCATCCTTAATGAAATACCAAATAAAGTTAAAGTCATCTTGAATCCAATACACGATAGAATGACAAGATTTGAAATGAAATTAAAAAGAAAGTATTTATCAGAACGCAACAGGTGGGTAGTGTCAGCTTGGAATAAAGGTAAAGAAGACAAAAATGGAAAAGTTAAAGACGGCGTTAGACCTGCATGGACTGTCTTTCACAATGGATCAGAAGTACTGATAGAAAAAATCGGGTCTTCTTTTATTCAGTCTCAATCTAATATTGAAATAGGAATCTTAGATATAACAAATATGTAAAACCATTGCAAAATTAGGGACAGTGCCCGTGAATATAAATGTATGTGAAAAATCTTACTCGTATAAACAAGTAAAACTATCTTTTTGAAGATATTTAGAATGTAGTAAAACGAATTGCAACAACTGCTTATTGTCAGTCATTATAAAAGAGTGGGGGTGTTTTGCAACTGAAAAGATTGTTCCCGCTCCCCGGACAAAAGACGCCGAGGACAAGAAGACATGAAAAATCACGAAAAAAAACAGAAAAGACGGGTTTCACGCGAAGTTACATGGTTTGACTGGCTCACCATTTAACTAAATACTGAGCTTGCCGAAGTAAAAAGCGCTCCCCGGACTGGAAAACGCTCCCCGGACTGGAAAACGCCGAGGACAAGCGCAAGAGCGCAAAGAATAGAGACAAGAATGGGGAAACAGTTCTACGAGCCAATTTTTGTGAGGAGGAAGATGGTAAGAAAACCGGCTACAGTTATAAGTCCGATGAAGTTTTGTGCTTTTTCGAATGCCTCGGGAATCATCGTCTCCGCTAACATGGCGAGTACAGTGCCTGCAGCCAAAGCGCTCGTCGAAGCAACAACTTTGATTGAGAAGTTTCCGAAAACAGTATAGCCGACTACCGCTGCGGCTCCGGAAAGGAGAGTGATACCACCCCAGACACAAAAGATATAGGCTGCAGACCGGCCGGCTTCTTTCATTCCTGATACACTCGAAAGGCCTTGGGGAATATTTGCAAGAAAGAAGCCTACTAAAACCACCTTGCCAATCATGACGCCACCAATTAGGTTAAGACCTATAATAATAGCTTCCGGAATAGCATCCATTAATGCACCGATTGCTATGGCGAGACCCCTGTCACCAACATCTGATCCAGAAGGTTTTGGGGCACATTCAGCGCATCGCTTCCGATGTTTGGCTCCCTTTTTTGAGAGGTACCAATTAATACCACTGAACATAGCACCCCCTAAAATAAACCCTGTTATGGTTGAGGTGAAGCCGCCATTGTGATAGGCTTCCTCCATTAGCGCGAATGAGAGGACAGAAATAAGCACACCACCGCCAAATCCCATGACTGCAGCAATCGCACGATGGGGAAGATCTATAAAATAGGCTACGAGTGCTCCCAGTAGGAGCCCGGAGCCGACGATCAAACCCCAGAAATATGCCTGTAACCAGACTGGCAATATCATCATTTATTCCTCAGATTCGTACCTATTGACTTAGACACAGCGACTGTTTTTGAAGATATTTAAAATGTGGTAAAAGTGATAGATTTAACCACGAAAGACACGAAAAATCACGAAAAAAACATAGGATGCAGAGGAAAGAATGGGGGAAACGGAGAAACGGAGAGAAAAGCGCTTACTCACGCAAAGCCGCATGGTTCGACTGGCTCACCATTTAACTAAATACTGAGCTTGCCGAAGTAAAGAACACTCCCCGGACTGGAAAATGCTCCCCGGACTGAAAAGCGCTCCCCGGACTGAAAAGCGCCGAGGACAAGCGAGGACAAGCGAGGACAAGCGAGGACAAGCGAGGACAAGAAAGGAAAGCTGAGGTTAAAGACAAAAGAAAAAAGAGAAATTTAGCCACAGACTTTCACAGACAAACGCTGAGGTTAAAGGCAAAGGCAAGATGATTGTAGATTGGCGATTGAAGATTAACGAATGACAAATGACTACTGACTAATTTAGCTACTTTGCCACGTTCTTTTCATTGTTTATCTCTATTCTTTAAGGGAAAAATTGATACAACTACAATTCCACTAGTGATAATATTAATGGCAAACCATAGCTCCCCCAGGTGTAATCTAAATATTGGGTTGTAAACCAGGGCCGTGATTCCTAATATCCATACCCATATTTGTTTTTTTAGGCTTACGGCTTTATAGGCCAGCTAGATGAGTGTTCCGCAGCAAACCCAGTGAAGCAGGGTATAATAACCAGATGGATTGCCGGGATATAATGCCCATAAAAGCATTCCACCTGCAATGGCTTGTGGCAACCAATTTCGCTTCATTACTTTTCCCTTCGCGCCTATACTCGTTTAAACAAGTAGATCCGGATTTCCCCGGACAAAAGACGCCGAGGACAAGACACTGAGCAATACAGATTAAGGAATTTACGGGTTGCGGTATTCCACTACAATTTCTCCATCAGGACGAATCAAAATATCTACATCGTCATCACCAGCTTTGTCCTTGTGTCCGGGTTTGCGTCCGAAGTCCCACTCAGCCCCACCCTCATCGTCTCCAAGATCAGTCCGAAAGATATTATCTAGAACAACTCCATTATAGATATAGCGGCCTACTGCAGAAGCCCTCGGATATTTGAACTTATGCCCTGCCGAGAAAATGACAAAGTCTGGGCTTACAGCTTTAATGAAATCGGTAGAACTGGCGTTGTCTGCACCGTGGTAAGGTGCGATTAAGACATCGGAATCAATTGTAATGAAATCTGAATTATCTACCATGAACTTCTCGGCGGCAATAAGTGCATCCTCAGGGTCATCTATATGCCTGCCAACCGTGTCACCTGTGAAAAGTATGGATTTACCCTTGTACAGGAGACGAATCACTATGCTTACTGAGTTTCGTATCTCGCTTTCATCATTTAAATTCCACTCATCCGGCGGCTCGTGAAAACCCGCTACCATGGTAACATTGGTTTGATCAAAGAAGTATGTAGCACCCGGAAGAAACTCATAATAACTGAGGTTTATGTCAACAGCTCCTCTGGATTTGCTTTCGTCTTTGATAGCTTTGTCTGCGGTTTCCCAGATACCAGAGGTGCGCTTATAACCTGTACGAAGTGTCCTTTTGACTATATACGTGTTGAATATTTCGTCGACTGCTCCAAGATGGTCTGAATCGGAATGGCTAAGCACCAATAGGTCTACCTCCTTTCCATACGGAATAATCTCTGTAATCGCTTTGTATGCCTTGGCACCACTATCATTGTAGTTGCCGGCATCATATATCATATAATGACCACCTTGCATCTTTACAACAGCACACAAGCCTGCTCCGACATCTACTACACGCACAAAGACGCCGTCAACGTTATGGTCAAGTGCTAATGAACGTCCGAGAAAGGATAGGTTGAGACAAAGTGTAAGTACCAGTAATGTTAGGTAGCGCATTGGATTTTCTCCTTTATTTAGGCAAACAAGAGGGTAAATCTGCCCGATTGATATTTAGAATGTAGTAAGTAGTTACGCTTTAACAAGAAGCTGATAAGCATTATAAAAGAGTGGGGGTGTTTTGCAAGACAAATACGCTTCCTCACGCAAAGCCGCATGGTTCGACTGGCTCACCATTTAACTAAATACTGAGCTTGCCGAAGTAAAGAACACTCCCCGGACTGGAAAACGCTCCCAGGACTGAAAAGCGCTCCCCGGACTGAAAAGCGCCGAGGACAAGCGAGGACAAGCGAGGACAAGCGAGGACAAGAAGGAAAAACAAATATATAGGTAAAAAGACAGACACGAATTTCCCCGCCTGCCCGCCAGTCTGTTAGGCGGGGACAGAAGGCGCTGAGGACAAGGAGACGCGAAGAGCGCAAAGGATTTACGATTGAAGATTTGGGAATAACCCTGTCTGCCGACAGGCAGGGATTTACGAATAACAAATGACTAATGGCAAATTTAGCTAGACTTATTCAATAATATATAATATATTTCAATTCGGTTAATTCTTAAAAAGGAGGCTTACAATGCAATCACTAAAATATGTCCATTGGCAAGATAGTGAGTTTTTTTTAGGTCACTTTGTCGATTATCCCGATTATTTAACTCAAGGCAAATCTTTAGAAGAATTAAAAGAAAATCTCGAAAGTTTGTATAATGATATAATCAGCAAAGAAATACCTTACATAAAAAAGGTTGATGAACTTAAAATAGCTTAATGAAGAGAAAAGACCTAATCAAAACTATTGAAGGTCTTGGTTGTTATTTGGTAAGGCATGGTGGTAAACATGATTGGTATACAAATTCCAAAACAAAGACTTCTCAACCAGACCCAGGCACAAAGAAATCAATAAAAACCTGGCTAAGCATATAATAAAAAAACTTGGCAATTCATGAAAACTTTATAATACACATAATTTCACCTGCCAAAAACCTCTTCATGCGTTTTGACTCGTCCGGCTTTATAATCAGCCCTTGCTTTTCTTATACTGTCCAAATATTCAGGTGAAGTTGCGGCTAAAAGATCCTCAAGGAAGGTCTCTCTCTCCTTTTTTTTCATCTTTTTTATAGCCCTTATAATCTCTGCTGGTTTAAGATCAATTTTTAACGTGTCTAACATTCTCCAACCTCCATTTTTGTCAATTAGACTATTCTTTCAAGGTGTATAGGATGTAAATCTCTCCTTGACTGCACATTATAATAAGTTAAAAGTAATTTGTAACTGCGATATTGGCTTAAATATTATAAAAAAGTGGGGGTGTTTTGCAATGGAAAAGACATTGGACGCGGATTAACGCAGATATCCCCGGACAGAAGACGTTGAGGACAAGAAAGAGCACAAAGGAAAGAAGAGGAATTTAGCCACAGACTTTCACAGACAAACGCTGAAGTTAAAGGCAAAAGAAAAAAGACTTTCACCGCTCCCAATTTATATTTAGTTTTTATGGTCTTATATTTTTCCTCGTACCTTGTAAAATAAAATTGCTAATTTTGGTATTACATCATCAATACTTTCTTTTATTAAATCGGACACATTCTCTTTTAACCCAATTCCCAATATCTCCTGCTCCCATATCGAATCATTTACTCTTACTCCTTCAGGTTTACTTCGATGATAACGATACTCATGATTAAAAAACTTGTATTTTAAATGATAGGCTACAGGATAAACATCATCTGAAATCCAAATCCTTAAGTTTATTCCACCTTGTTGTCTTCCTGTATATTTAAAAAATTCTTTCAAAGTCTTTGCGACTTTTATATCAACAAAGTAGACTCTAATTTTGAATTCTAAATAATCGGTTAACTCCTTTTTATCGAGTCCTATTTTTTTAGCACTGCCCAAAAAGGATACAGTTATTGAGCCTTTCTCAAATGCCTTAATTTCATGAAATGCTTGATTTCTAATTATGGCATCATCATCCCAATAATGATTCTCCTGGTTTTCCGGTAAAGGTTTATCTTCTGCCTTAAGCGAAGAGGCGGTAAGTAATACACAAACGATTATCAGCGTTATTATCCTTAATATTTCCATAATCCCCTCTTATTTTTCTCTGCTTCCTGATATGCTCCTATAAACCTGTCCTTATATTTAACATTAGGTGGTATAGTCATAACGTTAGCATAACCAGCCTTTACAATCTCCTCATTTAACATCTTACCATTTGATAAATAAACATAGCATAACAGTCTTCCATATTTATCCATCTCTTGCACATCAAATTCTATAGTTATCATGTCTCCACGTTTAACCAGACCGTTTACATATGCTTTTGCCTTTTTACCCATTTCGATAATCGTCTTTACATCATATTCGCTCATGTTTGCATATTTATCTTTTTTTGCCTTCCTGTTTACTCTGCTCTCAGGTGTATCTATGCCTATAAGCCTGATTCTTTTTTCCGCTCCCCCGTAGAGAGTTTGTATTATATCTCCATCTATTATCCTTGTAAGTGTAGTTTTTTGTTGGGCGTTTAAAGGTGGTGATAGGAGTGTCAGGATAAATACAAATGATATGATTAAGACATGTAGTAGGTATTTTCTCATATAAGCTAACTTAATAAAAACCACATCCATCACCTGATGTATTTGTGATTCTTTTATTTTAGTCTTTTGGTATTAACACACTGCTCTTAATTAACACCCCTTGATCATCATAGTAATAATGTTCCTCATATATAACTTCACCCTGCTTATATTCTTTAAATACTTTCACTCGTCCGGTTGAATCGTAAATAACTTCATAGTAGGTGTAATGTTGATAAACTTCTTCGTAGTTCTTTTCAGAAACTATGTCCTTAACCTCTCCTTCTTGAAAATATTCATTTGAATAGTATGATATGCCTTCGCGCATAATCTCAGGGCGGGCCCACGCCGGAACAGCAACCAGACAAATCAATAGACTATAAAATAAATGTTTTAACATAATATTCATCTCAGAAGGTTTTAGGATTGTTGGTTTACGATTCCCGCCTGACAGACCCCACCTGACAAACTGGCGGGCAGGCTGGCGGACAGAGTAGATTGGCGAATGTAGATTGACGATTGACTAATATCAAATGACCAATGACTACTGGCTATTGACGAATTACTTTTCTTCATGATCCTTTGCAGGCAACATTTCGGTTAAATGAAAACTGAGCTTTGATCTCTGCGGGTTTTCCACCGATCTCAAGTACCGGGTGTGCAAGAAAGTTGATCGGTCCTGTTACCGGGCCCGGTTCAACAACAAGATCCCGTCCCCGGCTTAATTCAATACGGTTCGCCGGATGACGACCAAAATAATAACTGGACAGATTAGAGTACTTGTCAGCTTCGCTGATGTCAACAGGCCACCATTTCCCCTCCGCATAAAACTCTGCACCGCAATGATAACCGTGGATTCCTCCATCATTTCGTGAGGAAGGGATTGATGCTCCCATTGAAAAACGTGCAGGGATGGAGATGCTTCTCGAGAGCGCAATGAAGTAAGAGTGAAAATCAGTACAGTTTCCTGTTTTTACATTACAGGCATAGACAGCATCACCATTACCCCAGCCATCGCCGTTTCTGATATATTGCATATTGTCGATGACGTAGTCGTATAAGGCTCGAGCACGCATGAGATCTCCATTCTTCCCTTTAACAGCTTTTTCAGCAATGCTTTTGAAATCTTCATTGAGAGGCACCAGACGATCCGGTTTTAAATATTCCTCCGGAACTGACTGAGGTTCGGCATAAGCGTTCTTTTCAATTCTTCGGACATGGAAAAGAAGCTCGATATTTTTCCTGCTGTCTTCCCGGTCGAGATTGACTAAAAGAACCTGGTTGCCGTATTTCTTATCTTTTAAGATTTGACTTTTTCCGGGAATCTCCATGGAGCTTACCTCGACCGTTTGAAAGGCATCCGAAGTCGGCAGGGGGAGCCACATGCGGGCAGGTTCCGTTATTTCAGGCAATGCAACCGTGTACAAAAAATCGAATTCGTCCTGACCGTTGAGCACCCCTAAAAGGTTTGGGGATGCATCTTCAATTGCAACCCGGTGCCAGGTCTTGTCATCTTGTTGTTCCCATGTGTAAAAAGGTTGACCATTAATCTTGTGGACAGTTGTTTCAGTAACCGTCATTGAACCGGGGTCACCTTTAAGAAAGAAATCTACATCATATAAATCCCCTTCAATGTCTGCAACATCCACACAGGCAAAGTGGTAATGCGGACCCAGATTAGCCAGATATTCGGTATGAACACGAACCAGTTTAAGTTTGAGTTCTTTCTCTTTGAATGGAAGTGTAAAATAACCACCCCCTAAGCGCATTTGCTCCTCAATATAGTGTTGTATTCCGGCCTCGATATCCGCAGTGACCACATTGGGAACAGTAGTAGGGGTAGAGGATGCAGTAACACAAGCGGTTTGGGTTATACTGAAGGTGCCCAGTGTCAGGAATACAATAAAAGAAATACGGCATATTATCATTTGTCTTCTTATCCTTAGTTAATTACTCATTCGCGATATTTAAATAATCAGGCCTTTTTGGCAGATTTAATTCCTCGACTCCGCTCGCCTGTCCGCCTGGTGCGGAGACTTACGTCATGCTGAGCGGAGTCGAAGCATTGAAATCCCTATACATTTATTTAGGATGCCTTTGGGGATGTTCTGACTTCGAGTGCCCTGACTTAGGATGCTCTTCCCTGGGTTTTTCTTTCTTGGCTTCTGACTTAGGATGCTCATGTTCTCCGTGTTCTGATTTAGGATGCTCTTCTTTAGAAGCATCAGCCTTTGGATGTTCTGATTTGGGATGTTCTCCTTTGGGATGTTCGCCTCCCTGAACATTCCCATTCATGACGCCTAGAGTCGCAATGGCAGCAACAAAAACTAATGTTAGTAATATTTTCATGTCGTATCTCCTTTCTTAAAAAAAAAATTACAATATCCTGATAATTGAAAACCGTGTTTTCAATATATCAAAACTACTAAAAAGTCTTTTGATTTACAAGAAATATATTTTGAGTTTAATATTGACTGGAGACTTTAAGAATTTGACAAATGTAACTCTTTTCTTATACAGTTTACTCTCTCTTTGGCCTGCCATATTCTGATTCCCATCAAACCGCGTATATAACCAAACAGTTTATTTGATTTCTGTTCATCTATAATATTGGCATAAGTATCCATAGCCTTATCGTAATAAGTTTCCTGTTCACTCTCAAATAACAATGCCAATTCTTCGTAAAGGTTTCCTATTCGATATTGTGCATTAAAGGGTGTTATCCCCGTAAACTTTTCTATTATTTCATTAAATTTTGTTGTTGCCATTTCATAATTAATTTTCGTTCCTTCATCATCTCCCACATCATAAAGCGCCATACCCACATAATGATATGCTTCTGCTACTGCATACGAATGTTCCTGTGCCTCCTCCTTGAACCCTTCCTTAAGTTCCTCCAATATGTTTTTATTTCTTCGTTCCACTGCCTCAACAAGGCTGATGGTCAGTGGAATCCCAGAATCTTCCAGTTCATTTTGACTCTCTATCCTTACATACGGATGTAGTAATTTTGACAGACACTCCAGGCTTAATCCTTTGACGAAATAGAGATCACCGACAGAATGGAACTTTTCATGCTTTTTCCTGTAATCTATAATAATATCTATTTCTTCTTCACTTATAGCAAACTCTGTATTCAGGAACAGGGACGACTCTTCATCGTCTGCCAGAATCAATTTCTTATATAATCTCAGTAATTTGACTAAAACCGCCAACTTGTAAGAAGGCGTTCTTCCATGTAATGCTGTCCTCCTGAAGAAAATAAGCCATGGATTTCTGCAGGATAAATTTAATTTTCTTTCTTTATTATAAAAAATCTCCAGAGCTACTCCAAGCTTATACCTTTCCTGATCTTCTGAGTCTTTGTAATCAAGTTTCTGATATCTTTTATTAATTCGGTTAAAATATTCATTTACCATATCTTTCATTTGAATAGAATTTACTTTACGATGTAATTTCAGTTCATGTGGACTATACTCTAATGCCTTTCTATAGTGAGTAATAGCTTCATCACATAGTTCATTTTGATATTCCTTATCTCCGAGGTATTCATAAAACCTTTTAGACATTCTCCTTGGCCGGAGACCATCCTTGTCTAAATGACTGGATTTTTCAAAATGTTCTATTATTTCCTTTGGTGTATGTAAGGATTTTCTTGTGAGGGAATCCAGGCCTGAAATGTATTCATACATGGAATTACATCTCTGCATCAAATCATCACTGATTCCATTACATATTTTTGCTTTTTGAATACAATCTCTTGCCAGCTGAAACAGGCCAAATTCTGAGTACGCTTTCCCTAATTGAATAAGCATATTCACGCTTGTATCAACATTGGCATCTTGTTCATTGACATATTGCTTTAAAAGATTCTCAATTGCCGTCTTATAAATAACAGGAACGATCTCAACTTTATTGCTTGCAACACGAACTACGTGTACTTTTATTTCTCCAGTTTCAGGATTGATATTCACCCCGGGAACTTCTTCTCCATCAGGAAGCTTTATCCATGGTGTCTTCTTGATAACGCTTGCAGTAAAAACTACATCCTTCCCCTTAACCAGATCCTTTATAGTTAATATCCTGTTCCAGGGTATTTCTCCCTCTTTTTCTGTACCCGGCCTTACAATCCTGAAATTCCTCATAATATCAATTTCGCTCTTTTTAAAAAGATTCCAATACCTTTGCTTCCCCAATAATCTTTCATCCTGTGCCACTTCGGCAGGCAGTATTCTTAACATCATTTCACCGCCCAGCTGTTTTACTATTATTCCACTTAAAACTGCTTCCGGAATTCCTCCTATCCCAACAATAAGATCAACCTCGCTTCTAATAACTGCAAAAGTAGGAGTAAGGTCATCCTCCTTAACGAGTATTACACTTGCTCCCAGATTATTAATTGTTTCTACGAGTTTCTTATGTCTCGGTCTATCCAGGACAACAATTTTCATCTTTTTGATTTCATCACAAATATTCTGTGCGGTCGTCTCTTTGTTTTCATCCTTCAGCACCTTTTCCGCCATAAGCTTAAGATTCCTGGTAATGCCCTGAGTTATATTGACACCGGCATCTTTGTATTTGTTTCCAAATATAATCTTAACTCCATACATATCCGGAGAATTAAATAAACCGTTTCTTTCACTATAACCAACTGCAAAGATCGCCCCTCCCTCAGATTCCTGATCTACGATACAACGGTCATTTTCGAAGGCGCTAAGCACAATGTCTGCTTCGTCATCCTTATGCACTGTTGCGGCAGAACCGAAACTTTCCCCTATATACAACATCGGCATGTCTTTCCGTTCTCCCTCCGCATTTACAACATAAGCCTGCCACCACCTGAAGCTGTTATAAATATGTCTGAGCCACCAGACTGCCATACCTCTTGTACGAAATATATTAAATCCCTCTCCATTCGTACTGAAATATCTTAAAGTCCTTGCGGCAACGACTCCAACGGCATGTCTTAATTCATTTCTGTTTGTCAACTGAAGGCCCTTCTTAGAGACCTTCAAGTTGAATTTCTCAGGAATATAGGCCTCCAATATATAAGGGTCATCTATCCTTTTAGAGTCAAAGCTATTGTCCTTTGTGAATGTAATTTCACTCATTCTTGAACTTCTTTAAAAAGTAATAACTCTTATTATTTCATATACTAACATGTAAGGTACAGTGCTATGATTATTTATATCACAGTAAAAAAAGATTGTAAATTAAAATCATTTATTTTGAAGCTCTTACGTAATTTCCCGGGACAACACAAAATTGACTTTCAAAAACTGTTTTGCTAGAATTCTTAGAAACTAAAGTTCAATTTAATACAGTTACAAATGGAAGGAAAAGAAAATGCAAAAATGGCTGGATAAGGAAAAAGAACTGCGTGGAAAAGGCATTGCTGATAAACAAATTGAAGAAACCGTAGCCTTTTTACGCCAGAAAGGAATAGATACTGTCTGGGATGTACAGGCCGCATATGATTCAAGCCTCTTCGGACTTAAGGATAGATGTTCTTTTGGAAGCCATGGCCTTTGCTGCCGCAACTGCAACCTGGGTCCATGCAGACTGGGTGGGGAAGACTTTCCACTACACACAAAGCTTGCCGCTCCCAATTTAAAAAGATCATCCTGTGGTAAGACCGCCGATAACATGGTCGCGGGAATGTTCCTGCAAACCGTCCTGCGCGGTACAAGCTCTCACATCGGCCATGCAATCCATGTAGCAAAGCTCTTCGTAAAGGCGGCTGAAGGTTCTGATAATTTTCCGATAAAGGATGAAGCAAAACTCCATGCGGTTGCAGATGGACTCGGCATTGATACAAACGGCAAACAGACCCTTGATATTGCAAAGGAAGTAGGCCGGAAGGCAATGGAGGATCTCGTTGGGCCGGGTGAAGGGCCTATGAGCTTTGCACTTGCCCTTGCACCGAAGAATATTGATAAACTTGCAAAAGCGAACCTCATTCCGCACAAAGGGGCCACGGAAACAATCGTTCAGGGAATCCACAGTACTGCACAGGGTATGATGAGCAGTACTTATCACCTGATTATGTCCTGTCTGAAATTTGGAGTGATAGACGTTCTGGCTCTTTACATCGCTACCCAACTACAGGATATCTTACTCGGTGTCCCCACACCAAAGGAAAGCAAAATCGGGATGGACGTCCTGGAAAAAGAGAAGGTGAATATACTCGTTCACGGTCATGTCCCCGTGCTCTCAGAAATGGTTATCAACTATGCAAACAAACTCGAAGATAAGGCTAAAGCAGCAGGCGCAAAAGGCATAAACGTCGTAGGAACCTGCTGTACGGGTACAGAGGTGCTGGTCAGACTCGGAATCCCGATGGCTGGCAGTACGATCATGCAGGAACTCGTTGTTGGTACAGGGGTGGTTGATGCCGTATGTGTAGACGTGCAATGCGTGTATCCATCTCTCTCAGCCATTACCAGGGGGCTTCATACCAGACTTATTACAACCATGCCGGAACTGAGGATGGACAACGACACATACATTGAATTCACACCGGACAACGCCGATAAAGCGGCTACTCAAATCGTTGAAGAAGCCATTGCAGCTTACAAAGAGCGCAAAGCAGACAGAGTATTCCTGCCAAAAGCAAAAGGGCACAAACTACTGGGCGGATTTTCTACAGAAGCCCTGATTGAGGTTCTCAAAAAGTTAAACCCTGAAGAACCGCTGAAACCGCTAGTTGATTTGATTATTGACGGTTCTATTCAGGGAGTTGCCGTTATCGCCGGATGCCTGTCGTCAAAAATCCAGACCGATATGAGTTTTGTAACCATAGCAAAAGAACTTCTTAAAAACAACATCCTCGTACTTGCTACCGGATGCGCGGCAACGGGTTGTGCAAGGCATGGTTTGTTGAATGGGGAGGCAATGGACCTGGTTGGTGATTCACTCAGAGGTGTCCTTGAAACCCTCGGAAAGGCTGCAGGCCTGAACGGGTCTATGCCGCCTATTCTTCATTTTGGTTCATGTGTAGATAATTCCAGGTGTGCGGTACTTGCTTCAGCAATCGCCGATTATCTGGATACATCTATAGACAAACTCCCGCTCGTTGCAAGCGCAGCCGAACACGTTGTTGAAAAAGCAGCTGCCATATACATGGGCGTAATCTCCCTGGGTATAACCACCCATATTGGCGTAACGCCAAAACTGGGAGGTTCCCCATACGTAATCAACATGCTCACCAGGGAACTGGAAAAAACTACGGGAAGCACCTTGATTATCGAAATTGATCCTATGGAATCAGCAAAGGCCATGATTAATCATATTCAGAAGAAAAGAAAAGAACTAGGAATTTGACAAGGCTGAAAAAGGGAATTTTGACCGGCATTTCATAGGTTTTTATTGCCCTTACTTATGAAAACAGAAGTAGTTACAACAATTCACCGTCATAAATAACCAAATATCATATTCGTCCACAGAGCTTTTTTCGGGCTTGCCAAAACGCTCATCGGTAAGCTCGCAAAACAAATCATCTGGCAAGCCCGAAAATCCAGCAAAAAATACTAAATTATTCTTTCATATTGCCGATAAGTATATGAAAGTAAATGTATGAAAGTACATTCTGACTGAATATTAGCAGAATACCAAATTGAGAAAAACAATTTATACATAAACCGGCACTAATGAAAAGAATAAAACGCATACTTTATATCAGCCTTTTTGCACTTACCCTTATAATCAATCCGGCAGGTCCTGTTTCAACAATATTTAACATAGGCCCTGAGCAGGCATATGCCGCAACAACTACAATATCCGCCAAAAATCAGTCAGCAATAAAGAAAATCAAGAGCGAACAAACAAAAGCGGGAAGTATAGTTTCAGAACACGTAAACAAGATGGGAAATGGATTCACAACTGTAAAAATGTTGGAAATTCCTGAAAACCAATTATCAGATATAATTGAACAATGGAGTAAACTTGGACATGAGGTTAATGCAGATACTATTCATAATAAAGAGTTTATAAAATATTTAATCTACAATACGGATATTAAATTATTCAGCTATTCGGCAAAGGTTCCTATGTTATACTTTCTTGTGAAGCATGAAATAGCAGAACCTATAATATATGGTGGAAAGATAAAGAAATTTTTTAAAACAATTACATTCCGCGGATGGTTCAGGATTGCGGATGCAGTAGATACGCAGGGCAATTACAAAGAAGGTTATGAACACCTGGGCACACAAAAAGAAATAATTGTAGACTTATTCAAGGTGGTTTTATCCAAGATCGTAAAAGGCAGTTATTCAATTGTTGAACTATATACCGATGAAAACGGAGAGAGAAAAGGCAGGTTTAAGTTCTTCGAAACTCCTGAGCAGACAAATCCGACTATTGTACAGCCAATAGATACTACGGCTGCATTCTTATTAACCTACCTGAATCTCGTACAGGAGAACCCGGGAGACATTGATGTGAAAAAAGATCTTACAAAGCCTATTGTTGAAAGGTTAATAACAAAAGCAAAAGTAGGATCACAAGACAAAATTGCATCATCAAGATATATAAACCGTCCAAAAACTTCCCCGTAGTTTTGACTCAATTTTACCCCTGGCCTGTTCATTGATTTTAATACTCGCTATCGCTATTTGTCTACGTATTGACTTAATTAAATTACCTATATTGTTTTTTTAGAATATTTGTCTCTGGCACCCGCCAATAATTCCATTATAACAACAGATGGCATATAAATCATTCTCCCATGTATCAATTTAAGACTCTCTTCATTTTTGCCTCCAGCCCAATCAACCCAAACTGATGTATCTATGACTATCGGCTTCATTTTGTCTCAAAATCTGGTATGGATCCAAATAAATTATTAACAACTTTCTCAATTTCTTTATTTGCAATTACCA
>Ga0255058_10000764_pt1 | contig 18427 bp, 15 predicted proteins | sample Cases_109_9_MG_FD_188637 | JGI IMG/M metagenome (GOLD analysis project Ga0255058, IMG submission 188637) | Seawater microbial communities from Amundsen Gulf, Northwest Territories, Canada - Cases_109_9 | ecosystem: Environmental > Aquatic > Marine > Gulf | place: Canada: Northwest Territories... | reverse complement strand
AGAGGTGCTCTACCCGGCGATGGAAGATTTCCAACTCGACGTCGTGTTGGGCAAGGGCCCAACAGCACAGTCGATCCGAATCGATCTCCCACGGTTCACTCTCGTCGGAGCTACCACTCGCAAAGGCAAGGTCACCGCGCCCCTGCGTGACCGTTTTGGGATTGATGAGAAGCTCGATTACTACGAGCCCGATGAGCTCACGGTGATCGTCCACCGATCGGCCGGGATCATTGACGTGTCAATAGCCGATGACGCTGCTCAGCTGCTTGCTGAAAGAAGCCGTCGAACCCCGAGGATTGCCAACCGGTTGCTTGCCAGAGTGCGGGATTATGCCGTGGCCCGAGCAAGCGGGGACATCAACTTCGAAGTGGCGTCCCAGGCCCTCGAGGTTTACGAAGTAGACGATCTCGGTCTCGACAAGGTCGACCGGTCGATACTCAACGCGATCATCGAGCGTTTTGAAGGTGGCCCAGTCGGGCTGTCGACATTGGCGATCGCGGTGGGCGAAGAGCCCGAGACGGTCGAGGACGCCTATGAGCCCTTCCTCCTCCAGTCGGGGTTGATCAAGCGGACACCAAGGGGCAGAGTGGCGACACGTCACGCCTACACCCATCTCAATCTTGAACCGCCCCCGGGCTTGCAGGGCACGTTGCTCTGAAGGTCTCCGACTTCCAATACGAGCTTCCCGAGGCCGCCATCGCCCAGTCGGCCATAGAGCCGAGACACGACTCTCGCTTGCTTGATACACGCGACATGAGCGATCACCGGTTCCTCGACTTGCCGGACTTGCTCGAACCGGGAGACCTGCTGGTGGTCAATAACACCCGGGTCCGATCGGCAAGACTCGTTGGTGAGAGGGTCGGGACGGGCGGGCGGATCGAGATCCTGTTACTGGAACGGCGACCCGACGGATATTGGGAAGCCCTGGCAAAACCGTCGCGGCGACTGCGCAACGGAATCAAGATCGAATTTCTCGGGATGACGGCTGAGGTCATGAGTGACCCGAGCGATGGTGTTGTGCTTCTCGATCTCGATGCCGACGACCCCGAAGCTGCGATCAAGAGGGCCGGAAGCATTCCCCTCCCGCCCTATTTCACCGGGACTCTCGACGGACCGGATCGGTATCAGACGGTCTTCGCTAATTTGGCTGGTTCGGCAGCGGCCCCCACTGCGGGCCTTCATTTCACCGACGATGTCTTGAAGGGGGTGGCCGTCAAGGGAATCAAGGTGGCGACCGTCGATCTTCACGTGTCGCTCGACACGTTCCGACCCATGACGACTGAGGATATCAAAGACCACGACATGCACTCGGAGTGGTGCTCCATCCCCGAGATGACGGCGGCTCTCATCGTCGAGGCAAACAGGGTGGTGGCAGTTGGGACCACCGTGGTGAGGACTCTCGAGTCTTTCGCTGGTGGGGCAGGCGACTTGACGTCTGGCTCCCATCACACGGACATTTTCATCGCCCCCGGGTTCGAGTTCCGGGTGGTTGACGCATTGATCACCAACTTCCACATGCCTTCGTCCACCTTGTTGTTGTTGCTTGCTGCATTTATTGGGGAACGATGGCGCGACGTCTATGCGACCGCCCTGGAACGTCGATACCGGTTCCTCTCTTTTGGAGACGCGATGTTCGCCGAACGCACCGACTCCTAACCTGGTCACGATGTCAGCGGTCACCTGGTCCTCGATTGCCACCGACGGAGCCGCCAGAACCGGCTGGCTCGAAACTCCGCACGGCGTGGTGCGCACGCCGACATTCATGCCCGTAGGGACGAGAGCTGCCGTGAAGGCGGTTGATTCTGCCGACCTGGCCTCTGTCGGAGCTGAGATCGTGCTCGCCAACGTCTATCACCTGATGTTGAGACCCGGTGCCGAGCTGGTCGCACGGATGGGTGGCCTCCACGAATTTATGAGCTGGGGCGGGCCGCTCCTTACCGACTCCGGCGGGTATCAGATTTTCTCTTTGGATCCGGAGATCGATGAGGAAGGGGCGACCTTCAAGTCTGTTTACGACGGGTCGCGCGTCCACCTTTCACCTGAAGAGGCCGTCGGAGTTCAGGCCCGCCTTGGTCCAGATATCGCAATGGTGCTTGATGTATGTGTCGGCTTGCCTGCCCCGGTTGAGGAAGTTGAGGCCGAAATGCGCCGCACGCTGCGTTGGGCCGAGCGCTGTCTCCAAGCTCACCAGCAAGACGATCAAGGATTGTTCGGGATCGTCCAGGGTGGTGTCGACTCCGATTTGAGAGCGGAGAGCGCACGGGAGACAGCTGCTCTGGGCTTTGCCGGTTTTGGGATCGGGGGTCTGTCGGTAGGGGAACCCGCCGACCAGCGAAACAGCGCTCTCGAGGCGGCGGTTCGAGAGCTCCCGGCCGATAAGCCGCGATATGTCATGGGCTTGGGTGATACCGATGGTCTTCTCGACGCCATTATGAGGGGCGCAGACATGTTCGACTGTGTGCTCCCGACTCGCTTGGCAAGACATGGCAAGGCTCTCAGCAGCATCGGGGACTTCAACTTGAACAACTTGCGATTCGAGGCTGACGATTCTCCGGTGGACTCGAGTTGTTCGTGTCATACCTGCTCGACTTATTCGAAGGCCTATCTGCGTCATCTGATCCGGATGAAGGAGTTGTCAGCAGATCGGTTGTTGTCGATTCACAACCTGCACTACACATTCCAACTGATGGCCGGTGCTGGCACCGCGATCGAAGAGGGTCGCTTTGCCGACTACGTCAAAGAGGTGCGTATCACACGTGCCGAAGGTTCGGCGTAGAGACGAAACGGCGCCTAACCTCGTCGTCTGTCCACTCTCTCCACGGAGGAACCGTGAGCTTGTTCGTGTTTGCCCAGGAGTCCGGTGGCGGAAGCCAGGCGTTTTCACTGGTACTTCTCGCCGGCATGATTGGTGTTTTCTATTTCCTGATCATCCGCCCCCAGCGCAAGCGATCAAAAGCTCAGAGGGCGCTTGCCGATTCGCTGGAAACGGGTCAAGAGGTCAGAACCATCGGTGGCATCCATGGGACTGTCATTTCCGCTGATGACGACAGCGTGCTCCTCAGGGTGGAGGAGGGTCGTATCCGTGTCTCTCGTCGTGCCATCGGCTCCCGGGTAGGAGACGACGGTTGACGTGACCCGACGTGTTGTCGGTCTTGTCGTCATCCTCGCTGTCGCATGGGGAGGGCTCGCCGCCGTAATCGCGGCAGGAATAACCCCGCGTCTGGGTCTTGATCTTCAGGGGGGAACAGCCGTAGTGTTGACGGCTCCCGAAGGCACCGATCCTGAGCTTCTCGAGGTGTCCGTGGAGATCATGACCCAACGAATCGAGGGGTTCGGACAAGTCCAGGAGCCTGACATCTCCATTTCCGGTGACAACACCGTGGTGGTTCAGCTGCCGGGAGTCGAAGACGAGCAACGAGCGATCGAGGCTGTTGGGCAGACAGGTCAACTTTCCTTTCGTCCCGTCCTGGGCTCTTTCCCCGGGCCGATCGGACCGCTGGCCGGTACCAACACCCCCAATATCGACAACGAAACCGGTCTCAACATCGAGGACGACATCTTCGCCGAATCCGCCTACCTGCCCTACGAGGGAACTTTCCAGCCAGAGGTGTTGGCTCTCGGAGCGGCGGAGTTGGAAGGCAACAACGTGGCTGATGCTGTTCCCATTTTCGACACGTCTTCCGCTGCGTGGGCGGTCAGCCTCGACTTGACCGGCGAGGGCGCTGTGAAATTCGCCGACATGACAGGGGAAGCCGCCTCATTTCCACCCGGCGATCCACGTCGTCAGATCGCCATCGTGCTTGACCAGATGGTCGTCTCTGCCCCAGCGGTCAATTCCGGCGTCCAGCCCGGTGTGGGAATAACCGGTGGCCGTGCTCTGATAACGGTCGGCTCCGGTGACGACGCTCAGCAGGAAGCAGCCGACCTCGCACTGATACTTCGTTATGGGTCCTTGCCAGTCGAATTCGAGATATCGGCAGTCCAGAAGGTCTCGGGGACGCTAGGCGCCGACTCCCTTCAGGCAGGGATCACTGCCGGGCTGCTTGGTCTGGTGCTGGTTGCGATCGTGCTGATGATGATCTACAGGTCGCTTGGGTTGATTGCGATCGTTGGCCTGACTGTGTTTGGCTCGCTTCTCATCACCATCTTCGGGTTGTTTGGGGAGTGGCAAGGTCTAACCCTGACACTTGCCGGCATCACCGGAATCATCGTGTCGGTGGGGATCACAACTGATAGCTACATCGTCTATTTCGAACGGATAAAGGAAAACATACGCGGCGGCATGGATGTGTCCGAAGCTGTCGACGTCGGCTTCGCCAAGGCATTTCGGACGATTCTCACCGCCGACACGGTCAGCCTTCTCGCCGCCGGGCTCCTCTTTGCGCTTGCGGTCGGCGCAGTCAAAGGGTTCGCCATCTCCCTGGGCATTGCCACGTTGCTCGACATCTTCATCGCTCGAACCTATACACGCCGTGCAGTGTGTCTCATGGCTGAGACTTCACTCGGTTCAGGGGGACGGTTCAGTGTCGAGGGGGCCGCCAAATGAGTGCCTGGAGTCGTCTCAACAGGGGTGAGACCACCATTGACTTCGTTGGAAAACGCAAACGCTGGTTCACCATCTCTGCTGTTCTCCTACTTCTATCCGTCGCATCCTTCGCGGTTCGAGGTCTCAACCTCGGACTCGAGTTTGAGGGCGGTCTTGGGATTCAGTCACCAAATCCGGCGGGAGCAGATGTCGGCGAGATTCGAGAAGCCCTCGAAGGGGTGGGTGTCGACGACGCAACTATCCAAATGCTCGACGACGGTGAGGCGGTCCGAATAACCACCGAGGAACTCGACTCCGAGATCCTCAGCGCTGCGGTCGACGTCGTCGCCGACGTGACGGAAGCTGATCGCACCGAGATTTCGATTGAGGCGGTAGGGCCAACATTCGGTGCGCTGGTGGCGCGACGAGCTTTGATAGCCCTCGCTGTTTTCCTCGGCGTCGTGGCAGTGTTCATCAGCTGGCGGCTGGAGTTAAAAATGGCTTTAGCCGGCCTGACGGCGCTTCTCCACGATCTTCTGATCACGCTAGGCGTGTACGCCCTCACCGGTTTCCCGGTCACCCCGGCGACAGTGGTCGCTGTCCTGGTGGTCCTTGGCTATTCGCTGTATGACACGGTGGTCGTCTTCGACAAGGTTGAAGAACTGGTCGAACTCGAGGAGCAGAAGACCTATTCCGAGATCGTCAATCAGGCGATGAATGCCGTCCTCGCGCGTTCACTGGCGACGTCACTGACATCTTTGCTTCCGGTCGGGAGCATCCTGTTCGTCGGGTCCTTCATCCTCGGTGCTTCGACTCTCAGGGATTTTGCACTCGCCCTGTTCGTCGGGATTGCCGCCGGCACCTACTCGTCGATCTTTGTGGCCGCTCCTCTTTTGGCCATCTGGAAGGAACGCGAAGCGGAGTGGCAAGACCGGGCCGAGTGGGTCAGCCGTGGCACAAAGTCCGCCAGGCGCTGATCCGCTCGTAGACTCCTCAGCAGTGGAACATATCTCCTCACTCATTCGCGATGTGCCCGACTTTCCTGAGCCCGGGATTGTTTTCAGAGATATCACTCCCGTCCTTGCCGACGCCAAGGCCTTCGCTGACCTGATCGATCGGCTTGTCGAGCCCTTCTACGACGCAAATATCTCGAAGGTCGCCGGGATCGAGGCCAGAGGATTCACCCTTGCCACGCCGGTTGCAGGCCATCTCAGAGCCGGGTTTGTGCCTATCCGAAAGCCAGGCAAGCTCCCGGCGGCAACAGTGAGGGAGGATTACCAACTTGAATACGGAACCGACGCACTCGAGATGCATCGCGACGCCGTCCACAAAGGGGAGAGAATCCTCCTAGTGGATGACGTGATCGCCACTGGCGGAACCGCTGCAGCCGCTATCCGTCTCCTGAGGGAATTGGGTGCCGACGTCGTTGGTTTCTCTGTGTTCATCGAACTGGCCTTCTTGGACGGAGCCAAGTTGCTGGACGGAGTGCCCCTTCATGCTCTCATCCGATACGACTGAGAAAGCGCCGCCGGCAACACTCGTCGACGTCCTCGACGCCTTCAGGGCTCATCATCCCGATGGCGACGTAGAGCTGCTCCGTCAGGCGTGTGATGTGGCGACCCGGGCTCACGCCGGCCAAATACGCAAGACCGGAGACCCCTTCATCACCCATCCGCTGACAGTTGCGTTCATGCTTGCTCAATACGGCCTGGACTCCGACACCATCGCCGCAGGCTTTCTCCATGACACCGTTGAGGACACCGATCTCACCCTTGTCCAACTGCGTGCCGAGTTCGGCGACGAGATCAGCCAGCTCATCGATGGCGTCACGAAATTGGACAGGGTGCGGTTCTCAAACCGGGAACAGGCCCAAGCAGCAACGATCCGCAAGATGGTGGTTGCCATGGCCCAAGACGTCCGGGTGCTGATAGTCAAATTGTTTGATCGGCTCCACAACATGCGAACCGTCCATGCGTTGCGCGAGGAAAAGCAGATCCGGGTCGCCAGGGAAACACTCGACGTCTACGCGCCACTGGCCCACAGGCTCGGCGCAGAAGAGATCAAGCACGAGTTCGAAGACCGCTGCTTCGCCATCCTCTATCCCGGCCCGAATGCGGAGATCCAGAGAAAGGTCGCCGAGGCTGCCCCGGAGCGGGAGGCATTCATCGAGAAGATGATCACCGAGATCTCGGGGATGCTCGGGGATGCCGAGATCGATGCTGAAGTCACCGGTCGGCCAAAACATCAGTACTCGATTTATCGAAAGATGCTGGAGCAGAACAGACCGTTCGACGATATCCACGATCTCATTGGGATACGGATCGTGGCCGAGTCGACTCCAGATTGTTATGCGGCTTTGGGAATGATTCACAGTCATTGGGTTCCGGTCACCGGGCGCTTCAAGGACTACATCGCCATGCCCAAGATCAATCTCTACCAGTCGTTGCACACCACTGTGATCGGTCCTGATGGAAAACCACTGGAAGTCCAGATCCGGACGAGGAAGATGCACAACCGGGCCGAGGCCGGGATCGCTGCTCACTGGCGATACAAGGAGGGGGACATCGAGCGTGGATCTTCGGTGGCGGTGGAAGGTCTCGACGAAGATCCTGAGGAATTCCTGGCCAATTTGAAGCTTGATCTCTATCAAGACGAAGTCTTCGTGTTGACTCCGGGAGGCGATGTCAAGGAAATGCCCAAAGGGTCGACTGCGGTAGACCTGGCTTATGCCGTCCATACCGAGGTGGGCCACCGCTGCGTCGGTGCCAAGGTCAACGGTCGTCTTGTTCCGTTGTCCACCCAGCTCGAGTCGGGTGACATCGTCGAGGTGTTGACCACCAACTCACCAGATGCAGGCCCAAGTCGCGATTGGCTCAAGTTCGCCCGGACCGGCAAGGCCAAGTCGAAAATCAAGCATTGGTTTCAGAGGGAGCGACGCGACCAGGCAGTCGCCGAGGGCAAGGAGATGGTCCAAGGTCTCTTCAAGAGGGAAGCCCCCGAATTGTCCGCGGCCGAACGTGACGGGCACCTGGGAGCCATCGCGACGGAACTTGGCCAAAAAGACTCCGAAACTTTGATCGCATCGCTGGGCCAGGGCAACGTTTCGATCGACTCAGTAGGAGCGCGCTTGCACCGGCGTCTCGCCCCGGATACCGGGGACGAGTTGTTCCAGCCGCCACGTAGGCGCAAGCCGTCAGAGTCTGCTGATGTCGTGGTTGAGGGTCACGACGACATGCTGGTTCACCTGGCCCGATGCTGCTCACCGGTGCCCGGAGATCCGATTGTGGGATATGTGACCGTGGGCCGTGGAGTATCGGTCCATCGGGCCGACTGCACCAACGTCGCTTCTCTAGCCGACAGACGAGAGCGCGCCGTCGAAGTGATCTGGCCCGGCGATGATGAGGGGGCTTTTGTGGTGTGGATCCAGGTGGAGGCGCTGGACCGAACCCGTCTACTCCGAGATGTGACCGCAGTGGTCACCGACACCGGTGGGAATATCACCGCCTCCTCGACAGCTGTTGGTGACGATCGGGTGGCGATTCTCAAGTATGAGATCGAGTTGTCGGATCCGGGCCAGTTGCCACGCCTGCTGTCTGATTTGCGGGGTGTAGACGGGGTTTTCTCCGGCTTCAGACTGGCCAACGATCCCTCGGCCGGTTAGTCCGGGGGCGCTGAATGCTGATCAAAGCCATCCCAGCCTGGGTCGCAGAGACCAATGCCTACGTGGTGGCCGACGAACCCGGTGGTCGTGCGGTCCTTGTCGATGCACCGCCCGACCCGAAGACGATCGGCAACTATCTGGCTGAGATCGATGTCACCCTTGTTGGGATCGTCCTCACCCACGGACACATCGATCACACCGGCGGTGCCGGTCACCTGGCAAGAACCACGGGCGCCGTCACCTATGTCCATCCCGATGACGATTTCTTGACGAAACATCCTGGGGAGCAGCTCAGGGCGATGTTTGGGATGACACCACCCGGGGAGTACGACCTTCCTGAGACATTTGAAAATCTTTCAGACGGTCAGTTGTTGGAGATCGGTGGTATCAGCCTCGAGGTGCGTCAGACCCCTGGTCACACACCTGGACATTGCTGTCTCTATTGGAAGTCTGAGGGATTGCTGTTCTCAGGTGACCAATTGTTTGCCGGGAGTGTTGGACGGACTGATCTCCCCGGAGGCTCATACCAGGAGTTGATGGACTCGATGCGTGAGCGGGTGATGGTTCTCGACGACGAGGTCAGAGTGCTTCCCGGTCACGGTGCTGAGACATCGATAGGGCATGAACGCCGAACCAACCCGTTTCGTCAGGACTGGGCCATTTGAGCCGATGATTGGGCACGTCGCGCCCAAGTCACTGAGACGATGGCCACTATCGCCGCAACCAAATACCCAACAGCGAACGGCGTCACAGTGTCGTCGATCGCCTGATCGATGAAGCCCGAGAGAACCGAACCACCAAAAAGACTCAGGGCTCCGATCGTTGAGACAGCGGTGCCTGCGATGTGACCCACATCCTCGAGTGCGGTAGCGGTTAGGAGAGGCACTACGGATGTATCAGCCGCCACCACTGCCAATGTCATCAGGTAGAAAACGTAGAAGCCGGGAACACCGTCGGCCGAGAGTGCCACCACCACAAAAACGGCCGAGGTCGCCAAGAGTGTGAACAGCCAGCCGCGGATGGTCCGCTCGGTGCCGATCTTCTTCACAATCTGCGCGGCGAGGAAGGTGAAGCCCGACATGACTGCTGCGGTGAGAGCGAACCAAAGGAAGAATTCGTCGCCGCGGTCGTAGATCATTCCGAACATGCGCTCAGAAGAGGCGAGATAGGGGATGAATGCCGCGGTCAAAGCAGTGAGGGCTATGGCACTTCCCAAGGCACTAGGTGTCTTGAGAATCGTCCAGATGGCGCCGGCGATCCTCCGGGGTGCGATAGACCGCCGATCTTGGGGGTCGAGAGTCTCTTCGAGACGTGATGACCAGAGCAGGACGAGAATCGCAAATACCGGCCCCACCGCAAAGGTGTAACGCCATGAACCCAGGCTTAAGACAGCTTGACCAATCAGAGGGGCCAAAGTGGGGGCGATCAGAAATATCGACACGACGATTGCCAGTGCACGCGCCAGGGCGTCGCCACTGAATCTGTCGCGGAGAATCGCTCTGGAGACGATCCGGGGCGCGGCGGATCCAAGACCCCAAACGAACCGGGCAGCCAGTAGAGCCCCGAAGCTAGGAGCAAACGTGGCAGCGATACCGGAGACCACATAGAGGATGAGACCAAACGTGAGAATGGGCTTGCGGCCGAACCGGTCCGACAGTGGGCCATAAATCATCTGGCCGAGGCCCATGGCGCCCAGGAAGACCGAGACGATGGCGGCGGTGGCAGCCGGAGTGTCCTGCAAACCGAAGTGCTCGCGGACTTCGTCTAATGCCGGCAGCATCGCGTCAATCGCTATCGCAGTCACCGCGGTCGCTGCGGCCATCAGCGCGAGAAACTCACTTCGCTTCTGCTTCACATCCATCATTTGGTTGGGAGACCGACGCAAGGTAGCGAAGGATTTGCGACCGCTGCTGATCGTGTGGCGCCAGTAACCTGGCTGCCTTCATGAACTTTCAACCTCCCAAGGGCACCGACGATCTCAGCGCGCCCAAGTCGCAGGCGTGGCGCGAGGCCCTGTCCAAGTGGGAATCGTGGTCTGGGCGGTACGGATACCCACTTGTGATGACACCCATTTTCGAGTCAACAGAGCTATTCGAGCGTGGTGTTGGCGAAACCACCGAAGTCGTCACCAAACAGATGTACACGTTCACAGATCGAGGGGGACGGTCGCTCACACTCCGACCAGAGGGCACTGCCGGAGTTGTCAGGGCCTATCTCAACTCAGGTCAGCAGAGTTCATGGAAGGGTGCCTACGCCGGCCCCTATTTCCGATATGAACGTCCTCAGGCCGGTCGACGCCGTCAGTTCTTTCAAGTAGGTGTTGAGTATCTCGACATCGAGAGCCCCCAAGCCGACGCCGAAGTGGTCGAGTTGGGGCACAGATACCTGTCCGATGTCGGTGTTCCGGACCTCACTTTGATGATCAACAGTCTCGGGGACCCGCAATGTCGTCCCCAGTATGTGGAGACGCTGAAGGCTTACCTCAGAAGCCGTGAGAAAGACCTGAGCGACGAGAGCCGCTCACTCATCGACAGAAATCCACTGCGGGTACTCGATTCGAAGACCGATCGCGAAGTGATGGGAGAACCGCCCCGGATGGTCGATCATCTCTGTGAAGCATGTTCCGATCACTATCGAACCCTGCTGGCTTTGCTCGACAACCTGGGCATCCCCTTTTTCCAAGATCACCGGCTGGTGCGAGGTCTTGACTACTACACGCGAACAACCTTCGAATGGATCGGGGGAGACCTCGACACCGCGCAAAATGCAGTCGGTGGCGGAGGGCGCTACGACGGTCTGGCCGAGTCGATCGGCGGACGCCCGACACCAGGTGTGGGCTTTGCGCTAGGACTGGATCGCATCATGCTTTCGATGGGTGACCCCGACTCGTCTCATCTCGACGCCTACCTGGTTTCTGAGACCGGGTCCGGGGACGGGCTCGCAGTGGCGTCGCGGCTTCGGGCAGACGGATTGAGGGTCGATTTCGACACCGAAGGGCGATCGGTCAAAGCCCAGTTCAGATCGGCGCGTCGTATCGGCGTTCCTGCGATCCTCGTGTGGAAAGGCGAAGGGCAATTGATGGATATTCAAAGGGATGACGGGCGGACCGAAGCACCGCTCGAGGAGGTTGCGCGTTGGTTCACAGAACAGGGATGAGGTCTCATGCCGCCGGCACGGTGACCGAATCGGACATTGGCTCAGAAGTGACGGTGGCCGGTTGGGTTCAACGCCGCCGTGATCACGGTGGGATTGCGTTCTTCGACATCAGGGATGTGAGTGGGATCGTCCAAGTCGTCGCCGATCCCGGTGAGCACCCCAGCGTAGGTGACCTGAAGATGGAGTACTGCGTCTTGGTCACAGGGACGGTTCGTCCCCGACCCGAGGGGACCGAGAATCCTGACCTTGCCACCGGCAGCGTGGAGATCGGCGCAGACAGAATGGAAGTGCTGTCACCGTCGAAGACTCTGCCTTTTATGATCGATGACCGGACCGACGTAGATGAGCTGGTCCGCTTGAAGCACCGTTACCTGGATCTCCGCCGGCCTCGGATGGCGGCCAACCTCAGGGCTCGATCCGCCGCGACCGCGGCAATTCGCCGGACACTCGATGATCTTGACTTTCTCGAAGTAGAGACGCCGACTTTGGTCAACTCGACACCTGAAGGTGCCCGGGACATGCTTGTCCCGTCCCGGCTTCGGCAAGGCGAGTTCTATGCCCTTCCTCAGTCACCGCAGCTTTTCAAACAGCTTTTGATGATCTCGGGAGTGGAACGTTACTTCCAGATAGCGCGCTGCTACCGGGACGAGGACTTCAGGGCCGATCGACAGCTGGAGTTCACCCAACTCGACCTCGAGGGGTCATTCTGGGGCCGGGACGATGTTCTTGCGACAATTGAGGAGGTCCTGGCAGCGGTGGTGAGAGACCTGCGCGGAATTGATGTGTCTCTTCCGTTCCCTCGAATGACGTGGCACGAAGCAATGGATCGATATGGGTCGGACAAGCCGGATGTGCGGTTCGGGATGGAGATCACCGATCTGTCCGATGTTGTCGTCGGGTCCGAGTTCGGTGTGTTCTCAGGTGCGCTGGAGTCGGGCGGCACAGTCCGCGCCATCAACGCCGGCAAACAGGTCTGGCCCCGCAGCCGAGCCGACACCATGACCGATCGCGCCAAGGAGCTTGGAGCCAAGGGATTGGTCTGGATGGTGGTCGAGGAAGATGGCTCGCTTCGTTCGCCAGTTGCCAAGTTTCTGTCGCAGGCCGAAATTGCGGGAATCAGGCGTCGTCTGAACGCAAACCCTGGTGACGTCCTGTTGATAGCAGCCGACGTCTGGCGCACCGCAGTCGAGGTGCTTGGCGGTCTCAGACTCGATCTCGGCAGACCTGACACCCACGACGAGCTGGCATTCCTCTGGGTTGTTGACTTTCCACTTTTTGAAGAAGGAGAGGATGGCAAGATCACCTTCTCCCATCATCCCTTCACGTCACCGACTTCTATCGAGGATATGCGGGATACGCCCGACACCGCACTCTCGCAAGCTTATGACGTTGTTCTCAACGGCATCGAGTTGGGAAGTGGCTCGATCAGAATCCACGACCCAAATGTGCAACGACAGGTGTTCGAGATACTTGGGATCGATCCGGAGACCGCCCAACGACGGTTTGGCTGGTTTCTCGAGGCCCTTGAGTACGGCGCACCACCCCATGGAGGGTTCGCCTTTGGTGTCGATCGGCTGTTGATGGTCCTTCAGAACGAGACTTCGATTCGTGAAGTCATACCATTTCCCAAGACCCAAACCGGGACAGATCCAATGACGGACGCTCCCACCTGGGTGGACGAAATCCAACTTCGAGAACTTGGTGTCGACTTGACCGCGGCAGCGAAGATGCGCCGCGACGAGGTCCAAGAAGCCGTCGACGAGTCTTAGGCGAGGCGAACCGTGAGGCAAACCGTTAGGCAAACCCTTGGATAGCAAACAAATACGGGAGGCGTTCATCGACTTCTTCGTCGAGCGGGACCACGAATCCCGTCCTTCCGCGTCTCTGATTCCCACAGACCCGACGCTTCTGATGACAAATGCCGGCATGGTGCCGTTCAAGCCTTTCTTCCTTGGCGAGGAGGAACCGCCCTGGCCCCGGGTGGTATCAGTCCAGAAGTGCGTTCGCACAATTGATATCGGCATCATCGGGACGACAAAGCGACATCTCAGCTTCTTTGAGATGCTGGGCAACTTCAGCTTTGGGGACTACTTCAAGGAAACGGCGATTCCATGGGGGTACGAGTTCTGCACCGAAATCCTAGGTCTCGATGCACAGCGCCTTTGGTTCACGGTCCACGAAACCGACGACGAAGCGGCCGAGATCTGGGTTGATGGGGTCGGCGTCCCCGCCGAGCGCGTCCAGCGGGGTGGCAAAGACAACTTCTGGCAAATGGGTATTCCCGGCCCTTGCGGTCCCGCTTCCGAGATCTTCTGGGACCGTGGCGCCGAATACGGTGATGACGGCGGTCCGATCGGCGGCGACGAGGACAGGTTCATCGAGATCTGGAATCTGGTGTTCATGCAGAATATTCAGGACAAGCCTTACCACGTCATCGGTGACTTGCCGTCGAAAAACATCGATACAGGCATGGGTCTTGACCGGATTGCTGCGGTCATGCAAGACGTTCCGTCGGTTTTTGACATTGACACCACAAGTCATGTGTTGAGAGCCGCCGAGCGGTACACGAGTCTCGAATATGGCGCCGATGAGATCTCCGATGTGTCTCTTCGAATCATGAGTGATCACGGACGGGCGGTCACCTTTCTCATCGGTGACGGAGTCGTTCCTTCCAATGACGGGCGCGGCTATGTACTTCGAAGAGTGTTGCGCCGTGCAGTTCGCCACGCCTGGAAGTACGGGGGCAAAGGCCTGGTGGCACCCAAACTCGTGGAGGCGACCGTCGAAGCGATGGGCGACGCCTATCCCCAGCTGGTCGAGAAACAAGACCTCATCCTCGAAGTCGTGACGCGCGAGGAGGAGAATTTCCGCCGGACTCTTGAATCGGGGCATCAGCTTCTCGACACTGAGCTCGAGACCGAGCCGACCAGGCTGGCCGGATCCACAGCCTTCAAGCTCCATGACACGTTTGGGTTTCCGATCGAACTCACCGAGGAGATTGCTTCGGAGCGGGGGGTAGATGTCGACATCGAAGGCTTCGAGATCGAAATGGATGCGCAAAGGAAGCGGGCACGCGCTGCCTGGAAAGGAAGCGACACTGCTGGTTCGGCGGATGTATATCGGGCTTTGATCGACACCCACGGACTAACCGAATTCGTTGGGTACGAATTCGAAGCAGGCGACGGAGTTCTCTTGTCGATCGTCGACGGCGAAACGTCTCCCGATCGGGCCGACGAGGGAGCAGAAGTGGAAGTCTTTCTCGACAAGACTCCGTTCTATGCAGAATCGGGTGGACAGGTAGGAGACGTCGGCTCGATAGAGACCGAGACGGGCAGTGCTGTCGTGATTGACACCCAGCATGCAATTCAGGGACTGCATGGTCATCGGGTGAGAGTGACCGGTGGATACCTGGTAGTTGGTCAGTCTGTGCAGTCAGCCATTGACAGCCCCCGCCGCCAGGCCACCCGCCAAAGCCACACCGGAACCCATATCCTGCACTGGGCTCTTCAGGACGTCCTGGGCGATCATGCCAGTCAGGCAGGGTCATTGGTCGAGCCGGGACGTCTGAGATTCGACTTCTCCCACCACTCACAGGTCGCAGCCGAGGAGCTCACGATCATCGAGGCGGAGATCAACCGTCGACTGGTGGCAAACAGCCAGGTGAAAACGACTGTGACATCAAAAGACGATGCCGAGGAAATGGGGGCAATCGCCTTTTTCGGTGACAAATACGGCGAAGTGGTGCGTGTTGTACAGGTGGGGGAGTTCTCGACCGAGTTCTGTGGTGGGACACACACCGGGAGTTCCGCCGAAGTTGGGCCATTGCTTCTTACTTCAGAATCGTCGATCGGATCGAACATCCGACGTCTGGAGGCACTGACGGGAATGGCTGCCTATGACCATCTTGTCTCCGTTCGCGACTCTCTTTCGAAAACAGGACGGATGCTCAAGACCGGCCCCTCTGACGTGCCATCGAGAGTGGAGGCACTTCTCGAGCAGGTCTCCGGTATGGAGAAAGAGCTCGACATATTACGGAGCCAGAAACACGGTTCGGTTGCAGAGGAACTTGCGGCCGGAGCACAAAAGGTGGGTGATTGGGAACTCGTGGTGGCTGATGCGGGAGATGTCAATGGGAATGAGTTGCGTCAGATCGCCCTTGGTGTGCGAGATCGCTTGCAACATGGCGGACTGGTTGTGATTGGCTCGTCGGCAGGGGGGAAAGGGGCCCTCGTCGCAGTAATGGCGAAGGAATTGGTAGCGCAAGGCCTCTCAGCCGGCGAGCTATTGGCCAAGGCTGCCCGCGAATTGGGAGGCGGTGGCTCGAGGGATCCCGAGTTGGCCCAGGCGGGAGGTCCCAACGGTGCCCAACTCGGTGCAGCTCTCGAGGTTGCGAGAACCGAAGCGGAGGAGGCACTGAGCAGCTTGTGATCCGCTTCATCGGCATCGACTACGGGTCAAAGCGGGTAGGTCTGGCAATCTCCGACAGTCTCGGTCTAACGGCACGGCCGCTCGAGGTCGTGGCGAGAGCCAAAGCGGTTGCTCGGATCCTCGAGATTGTGGCCGAATATGGAGTGGAGACGGTTGTGATGGGCCTGCCGACTGGTCTCAGTGGTGGAGAGGGTGTGTCAGCGCGGGAGGCGAGATCCTTGGCAGCGCAATTGGAATCCCCTGAGCTCCGGGTGGAGTTCATGGATGAACGGTTTACCTCGCGCATGGCTGAAGATGTCTTGCTCGAATCGGGAATGAAACGTAGGGATCGACGTGACACGGTCGACAGGGTCGCTGCTGCCATCATCTTGCAGGGCTTTCTCGACCGAAGGGCTCGAGGAACTTCCAACCCGGGGAACCCGGGCGTCGTCTGAAACGTCGGATTACATGACCCCTCAAACTCATGACCTTTGAACCTGTCCCACAACAGCCCATCTGGGCTCGAATACTGAAGATCGGTGTAATAGTCGGCACGGTTGTTCTGGTCGCCTTCGTGATTCTGGGTGGCGCGTCATATCTTGGCCGAGCCGTCGGAACTGCTATCGGAGCCGAAGATGTCGGTAGCGCCCCTGTCAATGTCGAACCAGGTCAACCGGTCACTTTGGAGATCCCGAGTGGATCGACCGGTCAGGACATAGGTGCCATGCTCGCTGCACGGGGTGTCGTGCGATCTGCTCTCGAATTTGAAGTAGCGGTGCGTGCGGTTGATGCCGCACAGGCGCTCCAGGCCGGCACCTACGACTTCTTGACTCTGATGGACCCTGCTGAAGTAGTCGCGATGGTCGTCGCAGGGCCTGCCCCAGCGGTCTACCGGCTGACAGTCGTTGAGGGGCTTCGCACCGAGGAGATTCTGGTCTCACTCGCCGAGAACACTCCCCATGAGTTTTCCGACTTTGAGGAAGCGCTTCTTGGTGGATCGGTTTCCACGTCGCTCGTCGAATTGCCGCAGGAAGCAACGCTCAGGGACTGGGAAGGTCTGCTGTTCCCAGATACCTACGAGTTCGCCAGGTCGGCCGCACCAGAGGCAATCCTCCAGCGGATGGCGTCCACCATGGAACAGAGGGTGAACAGTGTCGACTGGAGCGCCTGGGAGGAACTCGGCTACACCACCTACGAAGGGATAGTGCTGGCGTCGCTCATCGAAACCGAAGTTCTTCTCGACATCGAGCGCTCTGTCGTCTCGAGTGTGATCCACAATCGACTCGAAGTCGGAATGAAGCTCGATATCGATGCCACGGTTCTTTACGCACTGGCGACTCGTGACATCACTCAGTTCGACCGTGAGGTCAACTCGCCCTACAACACCTATGTGGTCGCTGGGCTCCCACCAACGCCAATCGCGTCACCCGGCCGAGCTTCTCTGGACGGCGCCGCCAGTCCGGAGGAGACTCTCTTCATTTTCTACGTCTTGTCCGATCTCGAAGGCCATCATGCCTTCTCCGAGACAATCGACGAGCACAACACCAATGTGCAACAGGCGCGGGAAGACGGGGTCATTCCCTAATGGTCCGCTGGTGACGCGGATACTCAGGTTTGCTGTGCTTGGTGACCCGGTCAGCCACTCCAGGTCACCGGTGATTCACCAGGAAGCACTTCGCCTTTCCGGGCTAAAAGGCGAATTCTTGGCAATCAAGGCCGACGAGAAGAGGTTGGTCACCGCGCTGGACGAACTCCGAGCCGGCATGTTCGACGGCCTCAACGTGACTATGCCACTCAAGGAAGCCGCTGCGGATCTCGCGGGTGAATCCGGAGCGATCAACACCCTGCGATACCGCGACCCCCGGATCGAAGGCATCTCGACCGACGCTGAGGCGTTCAAAGAGATTCTCCGTGTCGAGTCTCTTGGTGCTTTGGACACTGTGTTGATCCTGGGTGCCGGAGGTTCAGCCATTTCCGCGGTGGCGGCGATCAAGGACAAACACATCTACCTCTCCGGACGCAACCCTTCCCGGGTCTCCGAGATTGTGAGATCAAATGATGGTGTGATGGCTGTGCCGTGGGAGGCAGCGGTTGCCGGTGCAATCGTCATCAACTGCACCCCGATTGGGATGCGATCCGAAGACCTGCCCACATCGATAGTTGATGTTGCCGGTGCACTGGTCGACCTTCCATATGGACCGATCAGGACACCTTCCGTAGCTAAAGCCCTCAGAGCGGGGCTTCCGGTAGTCGACGGTTATGAATTCTTGGCGCGTCAAGCAGCAGCGTCTTTCGAATGGTGGACAGGTGTTGTCGTAGACTTCAAATTGCTCGCTGAGATAGCCAGAAACGCCTAAAGGGCGGGGGAAATGGGACCGAAACCAACTCGAGGCTTTCAAAAGCAAGGAGCTGATGTGTCTCTTTCTGGGAACTTGGGATTCGTCTCACTAGACGAAGTTTTACGCTTACTGACTCGTTCCAGTCAGCAGGGATCCGTGGACGTTCGGGGCAGGGAGATCCGTGGTCGAATTTTCGTCACCAAAAAAGGTATTGGCCTTGCCACCACCTCCGACGATGAGGGTCTTCTTCGTCACCTAGCGAAGTCCGGTCTCGTTGACGACACCCACTTGAGCGAACTCGAATCCGGCTCGGCCGGTCTCGGGCCAACCGTCGAGAAG
>Ga0255058_10000763_pt1 | contig 18431 bp, 15 predicted proteins | sample Cases_109_9_MG_FD_188637 | JGI IMG/M metagenome (GOLD analysis project Ga0255058, IMG submission 188637) | Seawater microbial communities from Amundsen Gulf, Northwest Territories, Canada - Cases_109_9 | ecosystem: Environmental > Aquatic > Marine > Gulf | place: Canada: Northwest Territories... | reverse complement strand
AATCGGGGCGCGCAAATTCGTTCTGATTGATGACATGGACTGTGGAACAACCATGAGTGTCATAACAAGAACATCATTAATATCCTTCAGCCGAATATCATCAAGATCATGAGTATGTAGTTTGATAGAATAATCCTCGTTAATAGAGAACGGAGATATAACTGGAAATGCCAGCCCGGGATTATTGACAGATTGTAACCAGAATGTGGGGAATATAGATTCTTTCTCCACTAGAATATATTGCGTACAATCGTCAAAACCTAAAATGGGCTTTGTGAAATTGATTACTTCCTCCTCTTTAACTTTAATTTCACCAAACAAACGTGTTTTTAATAACATGTCTCTCAACAGTAGACCTCAATAGATAGATGTTCTTACTTGTCATCTTTTACTGAAATCTACACCTTTATAAAAAATGTTGTAAAATATAATTCTCTGTCTTGCCCTGATTAAGATAGAGGTAAAATATATTCCTCTTGTCCCCACGGTCTTTTGCCTGGATAAATTACTATAAATAGTCCAGTATGGATGTATTTAAGATCACAGCACCGGAAGCCAGCGATGCCTGGAAGATATTTTCTTGTTCTGTAAGTTTTAAAACCAGTTCGGTTATATCAGCGCTTTCGGTTGTTGCTAATATTTCATTGAGCGAAAGTTTTGTATCCCTAATCCTGTTACCGGTAAGTTCCAGGGTGTTGGCAACACCTCCTGCTTTTGCTATTGAGTCCAGTACACTATTATGTGCATTATCTAAGTTATCTAATTCATTTTGTGCCGATACAACCGCTCCACTTGCAAGGCTGTTGCGTATATTGATGATTGAACTAAAGAGTTTATTGCCAATAAAGACTTCATTGCCTGTCTGGTTAACTTGTACGGTGGTGCCTGGACCTACCGGATATTTTATTTTTTCACGGTTTCCTTTATAGGTAACTGCGGATATTTCCCCATTTGAGTTGCGTGTTGCTTCAAATGGTATGGTTTTTGTTGCAGTGCCTGCAAAGATGTAACGGCTCGATCGTGTGGCATTCGCATTCTGTAATATTGATTCCACGAGTTGGTTTATCTCGGATGCAATTATATTTCTTCCGTTCTGGTCAGTCGTAGCGTTGACTCCCTGCATTGTTAGTTCTTGTATCCTCTGCAACACATTTGCAGTATTCTGTAAAGTTGATGAGTTAAAATTCATTGTTTGTGTTGCAGTCTGAACATTTGAGGCATATTGGTCTAGCCTGAATTCTTCCGATCGGATGTTCAGTATCCTTCTTGTACCTGCAGGCGCATCTGAAGGGCGGTTAACTTTCTTTCCGGTTGAAATCTGCTCCTGGAGTTTACTCAGGTTAGACGTACTCCGTTGAACATTCAAGAGTGTAGAATTTATGATGGTTTCAAGGTTTACTCTGGTAGTCATATTTAAAAATCCCTTTTATTATATTTTCATCAGAATGTTGCTCATCTCACTTATGACAGAAATGAATCTTGCTGAAGCCTGAAAGGCCTGTTGGAACCTGATGGTATTTATCATTTCTTCTTCTATAGATACTCCAGCTATTTCCTGGCGGCTATTCTCTAAATTAGTAAGTAATGAATTAAAACTTTCTTTCTCACTGGCTTTTTCTGCTGTTTCAATACCCAATTTAGCTACGGTACTATGCAGGAAATCACTGAAAGTTGCGCTATTTGTAGATGCAGTATTTTGTAAATTAAGCAGCCTGAGTGCATTTGTGTTGTCTCCCTGTGAGGCGGTGGAAGCAGCCGCTATTCGTGTTACGTCATCTCTGATATACTGTGTTACCGCAATAGATGAAGCATCTTTTCCTGCAAAAAATGTGTTTATGCCTAAAGCCGTTAGCATGTTGCTGGTATCAGGGTCGTTAGTGACGTCAAACGTTAGTTTCTGATTCACAACTATTGCACCACTACCAAAGCTTATGGATACATCACCAGCTATCTGCAAAACGTCACCAGCAGTATATGATGACCCGACATCCAGGTTTGCTACAACGGCTCCTGACGCATCTGTTACCCTTATCACGGCAGAACCAGTTCCAATAGAGCCGGTTCCGGCGTTCTGTACATTCAGTGTGTAAATATCATTATCATTACCACTATAATTTCCTGAGAGTGTGACTGTGGAAGCCCCTATATTACCGGGATTGGTGTCCAATCCCTTTGTAAAACTATATTTATAGCCGCTATCAGAGGTGATGGTTAAAAGATTGCTGCTGACACTTGCATTGAGGTTTGTAATACCATTAAGTTTTGCTGTTAATGAATTAAGAGTTTCGTCTGAAGCAATGCTTATGCTGGTCTTTGTAATTTCACCTGTTGAATCATTCGTTATAGTTACGTATAGACTGCCATTTGTTATATTTGTAGCAACAGAAGCTGAAGTAAATCCACCTTCTACAGTTAATGTTGTGTCGTTGGTTACTGATAGTACTTTGTAGTAATTCCCGTCGCTGAGCTTAATCCAATCATTGGCTTTTACATTACTCGTGAATGCAGTGCCTGATCCTGTAACTGTGGAGGTACTTCCACCATTTACACTTGTTACTGTGCCTGTTGTATATGTTGTAACTGAAGGTGCAAATGGAAGTCCTGTGCTGGCCAGTGAGTCTGTAGCACTGTTAACTGCATTTGTACTGGTTAAAGAGGTAAAACCTCCACTTAATCCTACACCCTCACTGTGGATATTATTTATTTCCTTGATAAGACTGGCAGCCAGTGTATCCAAATCCTGCATATATTTAGGGATCGTTGTATTCTGCATGTTCAACAGGCCCTTTAGCTCACCACTTGTCATGCTGTCTACTGATATTCCCTGTAATTTGGTGATTCCATCTCCGGCAACTGATGAAGTAATTGCTCCCGAACTATTTCCATATACAACCAGACTACCGCCAAGCAGGACATCAACAGAACTGCTGTTATTATTGGCTATTACTTTGATGTCAGCCAGTTTGCTTAGTTTCTTTAAGAGATTATCTCTCTTATCCAACATATCATTTGCATTATTATTGCCCGCACCTATTTCGATTTCACCTATTCTTTTGTTTAAGAGTGCAATTTCACTTGTTATACTGTTTAACTCGGACACCTTTGTTTCTATCCTTTTGCTGACATCTATTTTTATCTGTCTAAATTGTTCATTCAGGGAATTAAAGCCATTATTGACCAGGTTCAAAGAATCTTGTAATAGCTGAAATCGTATACTGGTGAGTTCGGGATCTGTGGATAATTGCTGTATACTCCTGAAAAAGGTTTCTAACCTGTTATTTAAGCTGGATTCAGACAGTTCATTAAATATGGCTTCTAAATTCTGAAGGGTGTCATTTTGTACTTCTGCACTACCAAGTAAAGATGTGAAGCCGTTTATTTGAGAGTCCAGTAGATCATCTTTTATTCTCAGTATTTGATCTATTGTTACTCCGGCACCGATAGGGCCATATGGAGAAGTATCCGGAGTTCTTGCAACAAGTGAAAGTGCTTGCCTGCTGTATCCGGGAGTATTTACGTTGCTAATATTGTGTCCTATGGTTTGCAGGGCACGTTGTGAAGTTAATAGTCCGCTTAATCCGATTGATAAATCTGCTGATGCCATTTTTTTACCTTGTATATCAGGTTTAACTGAGTAATTTAAGCACTTATTTCAAATAACATTCTTTTAAGTTCAGGCTCCTTCAATTTACCTGATTGTTGATAAGTAGAGTCGTTAAGCGACTCAGAACATATGGATTTTATAAGATTATTTATATATTCAAGTGAATATTTTGTAAGTGATGTATTGATCTTATTAATTGCCTCCACTTTTGAAATTACTTCGATAATAACGTCATACTGTTCCTTTAGTTTGCTTTTATAAGGTTCTCTAATCTGCCCTATGAGATCACTAAGCTTTACAGAATCGGTATTATTTCCCAGTGCCTGATTTATTGAGTGTAGGATGTACCTTCTTTTTTCTTCAGTAAGAAGAACCCTTTCTGCCAGGTTACGTTCCTGGTAAATGATTGATTCGAGTTTGTCTATATCTCCGGAAATTATTTGTTCCTTCTTCTCCTGTGCAGTATGGAGTATATCTCTATACGTAATAATCATTTTGTCTAACGTTTCAGACAGGTTCTGTAATAGATTTTCCAAGATCTTTCACCCCATTTATTAAGATTACGATTATTCCTGTTCTTTACTGAGTTGTTGATAAAGTACTTTTGCAATACCCATACCGCCATTCCTTGCCATCTCTTCTGAAAGTGCAGAGTGCATGAGACCTTCATATATCTGGGTTGAGTTATTTTTCTCAAATAAGCCGGATTCAGGTATAGTCTTCCACATTGCCTTGATTACCATGTTTAGCAGTACGGCTTCAAAATCTTGTGTGGCTTTTTGAAGTTCATGTGGAGATTTAGACCCGTTCTTTAAACTGTTTTTTGAACTCTCTGCCTTTGCAAAGCTTAATAATGATTCATTGTTAAACGGAATTTCCATTTTATTTTCCTGCTTAAGTTCCAAATTGTTACATAATTATGAGATCTGCATGAAGTGCACCGGCTTTATGTATTGCTTGAAAGATCGCCATAAGATCTCTTGGTGTTACGCCAAGAACGTTTAATGCGCGTGCTATTTCAGAAATACTTACACCATCCGGTATTATATGCAGCTTGGCTTCTTCTTCTTCAATGTCAATGGTCGTACGGTCCAATTCCTTGGTAGTAGCACTTGTCGGGGCAAACGAACCAGGCTGAGATGCTTCTGTTTTTTCGCTTATCGTTATCGTGAGGCTGCCATGTGCAACTGCTACAGTAGAAATCCTTACGTTTTCTCCGGCAACAATTGTTCCAGTTCTCTCGTTGATGACGACTCTGGCAATGGCATCCGGAGTAATAGGCAACTCTCCTATCCTGGAGATAAATTGTGTTACCCTGTCCATTGTTCTGAATTCCTGTGGGGGCGTTATTCTTACTTCTGCAGCGCTTACGGCTTGTGCAGAATCAGGAAATATTGCATTAATAATTTCCATTAAACGAAGCGATGTGGTGAAATCGCTGTCATGCAGACTTAACGTGATTGAGTTTTCATGAAAAATATGAACGGGTATTTCCTTTTCAATTAATGCTCCCTGCGGTATATTACCTGTGGTCGCTATATTCTTTCTCGAATCCGCTGCTTTTCCGCCTACATTATAGCCTCCAATGGATAGGGGACCCTGTGCAACTGCATAGACCTCATTGTCTACTCCCTGAAGTGTAGTGTGAACAAGCACACCACCTTCCAGGCTTTTTGCATCACCTATAGATGATACGAGTATATCCATTTTATCTCCGGGTTTAGCAAATGGGCGGATATTTGCAGTAACCAGGACACTTGCAATATTTTTTGAATCAAAATCAGCAACCGTTATAACTACACCAAGTTTCTCGAATATGTTCTTTGCCAGATTTTTTGTAAAATCAATTTTGTCTCCTGACCCCTGTAACCCGATTACGAGTCCATAACCGAATAAGAAGTTATCTCTTACTCCCTGTACGTATGCAATGTCTTTAATGCGTGTGGTTATATTTCCGTGTATAGGTGTAAACGATGAGATGAAACAAGTTGAGATTAATACAATAATGCTTAATAAATAGCGAAACATAGATTCATTCCTTAAACATGATTAATGTGATTTATGTGTAACATAAGCTGTCTTTCAAAATAGCAATATTTATACCAAAAACATATTAATTCTCTTTAGTATTAAAGCCTTATGGAGGAGTAACTTATAAGGCTGCCGGGTTGTGTGTTTCTGCAAGCTGGAAAATCAGGTAGTTAATTTTTACACATGATGTCCATTTTTTTCCTATGAGATGCTTTCTGCATAGATATAAAAAGAGGGAGGGTAGTTTTATCTACCCTCCCTCTTTTTGCGGTGAAGCATTAATAAGTTTACTACATCGCTATATCTGTATCTAGTGCTGGTTTAGAATGGCCAAAATGCATCTTTTACTCTATTGAACCAGCCTTTTGATCCTGCTCTGGTCAACCAGCCTTTCCCTTCAAGTCCAAATTTTACGTTTGACATCTTGCTTGATGCTATTGTGTTACTGGTAGTTATGTCGATAGGCCTGGCAATGCCCGTAAGTTTCAAGGTATATTGCTCTTTGTTTACTTTTACATTTCTTTTGCCTTCAAGGGCAAGATTACCATTGTCAAGTACTTCTACTACCATTGCCGTAATTGTTACAGACACTGACTTGTCAACATCATTTGACCCTTTACCACTAAAATCACTTTTGTACTCGGTCGAGAAAGTATTGGCTGGTCTATCGGTAAATTTTGCATTACGTCCGGTTCTTAATCCACTTATTATTCCACGTAAAAATTTATTATAGTCAGCTGAACCGGAAGCTGTGCTAGAATTACCAGTAGTATTTGCTTCAGTATTGAGAATATTAGCTGTTTCTGTGACTACTACTGTCACAATGTCTCCGACTCTTTTGCCTCTATTATCATCGAAAAGATTATAGTTTACTGTAACCCTTTTCCTCCATAATGAATCTGCAAGGACGCAATCACATACCACGGCAAGGATAGTTACAGTTACAAAGAATTTAAGTATAAGATATATAGAAAATCTTTTCATTTTTGTTCCTTATTATAAATAAGATTTAAAAGAATTCTGCTTATTCAATCTCAATAAAAGAGATTGAATCCTTTGTCACCCTTCTAATCTCCCTCTTTCCCTGGATATGGAGGATTAGAATATTATCTGGACTCTGTCCGAATCTATAATTTCACCATAAAGCATCTTCTTTGAATCCAGGTTCTTTACCTTTATGACCTCGCCTGTGTACCCGGTTTGCTGTGCCAGTCCTTTGGTAACAATTCTAAAGCCACTTGACTTAATAAATAATTTTACTACACTGCCCTGTTTTATAGTCGGGGGCGTCTCAACCATATCTTCAGTAAGTATAGTATATGGCAGGATTGATACGGCTGCTGTCTTGCCTGTCAGGTTGTCTCTGCTGGAAAAGGCCAGGCCGCGTATTTTTGTAGTTTCCCTTCTGGCCATGAATACGTTTTCTTTCGTTAATTGCCGGTTGCGGGCTATTTTCCTCTTTGCAATAGCGACGTATTCAAATACCCTGACTTTAAAATAAACCGGTATCTTGAAATATCTCATACCGTTTGAGGATGCGCTGACGATTAACTCAATATTCCCCCTGTCTTTGCTTGTGTCCACAAGTGAAACATCAAGATTAATTTCATCTCTACTTCTTGGTATCCATTGGTCACCGGGCAATCTTACTAATTCTACAGTAGTTTCTCTGTCGGTTACCGGCAGAACATTTAATAAATATTCTTTTGCTTTTTGCGAAATTTCAAGGCCGGTTATCTTTGTTGATTCAACTGAAACTGCTACTGAGTTGGCATTTGTAAAGTTCACGTCCGATACATTAACCTTTGAAGCATTCAAACGCATCTTCATAAAATCTTTATTTATCCTTCTGACATTATTTGGCCATGGTGTCCTTCCAATCTCAATGTCATTAATTCTATTTACCAGTTTTACATCATCACCGGTTACAGTAGAGATATCACGGAATGTGATGGTTTTCTCTTCCAATATAACATTATCCATTAAATTTACTTCAATCTTGCCGGCTGATATGTCAGGTATTAATATGAACATGCTTAGAACAAAAATCAAAGATATTCTGGCTTTCATTGCCGCTCTCCTTTATAGTACGAAGTGTGAAGATTCATATTATTTATACTCATCTCAAAATGGTTTTCGGAAAAATCCAAAAACAATTTTGCCCGAGTAAAGTCCTCGGCTCCTTTTGTCCGGGGAAAGTCCTCGGCGTTTTCCAATCCGGGGATAACTGCAACCAAGATTTGGTTTTTTGAAAAGCCAAAAACCAAACTGGTTTTAGTATATTATGCTGTAATACGGTTTGTCGTTTGTAACATGTCGTCACTTGCTTTAATTGCCCTCGAGCTTGTTTCGTATGCTCTTTGTGCAATTATGAGGTTTACCAATTCAGTTACAACCTCCACATTTGAACTTTCACGAAATCCCTGTATAATTTCTCCAATTCCGGTTTGTCCCGGCGTTCCTGTTGTAGCAGTGCCTGATGCGGTTGTTTCCCTGAAAAGATTTTTTCCCATGCTTTCCAGCCCTGCAGGGTTGGGAAAGGTAGCAAGGGTTATTGTGCCTATTGATTGACTGCTTCCATTTGCATCCTGGGTAGAAACTGTTCCATCTGATCCAATACTGATGTTTGTTACGTCACCTGTAATTGAAACTGTGGGTTCAAGTTTAAGCCCTTCAGCATTTACTATCTCTCCTGCACTGTTAAGGTTAAAAGTACCGTCTCGTGTGTAAACAACCGTTCCATCAGGGTGTGTTATTTGAAAAAATCCCTTTCCCTGAATAGCCAAGTCCAGTGATCTGCCGGTATTTTCAGGAGCACCCTGAGTAAATACTTTATTGGTTGATACAACGCGAACTCCGCTACCAACCTGCAAACCGGTTGGCGTTTCTATTCCTTGAGAAGATTCTGAACCTGCAGCCACAAATTTATCGTATAATAAGTCCTGGAAATTAGCCTGTACTCGTTTATACCCTGTTGTATTAACATTGGCTAAATTATTTGATATAACATCAAGGAGGAACTGGTGTGCCTTCATACCTGTTGCGCTTGTATATAATGCTTTCATCATGATTCTTGTCTCCTTTACTAAATTAGTTTAAGTATTAAACTGATCTTATTTGATTACCTGTTAAATTGTTTGATTGCTGATTAAACGCTCCATTAAGTCACTGAAAGTCTTTATGACATTATTGCTTGCTTCATAGCTCCTCATGTTAGTTATCATATCAACCATTTCCATAACAACATTTACGTTAGATCTTTCCAGGTAACCCTGTGCAACTCTGAATTTTACATCTCCATTCACGTTAATAGTTTCTAAAGGCGCTGTAAACATAGAATCACCCGTTGGGGTAAGTTTAGTAAGGTCTGTGAAATTAGTAATTATCAATTCTCCCACATTCTTGCCATCTACCCTGACAGCCCCTTTGTTATCTATAACTATTTCCCTGCCACCATTTGGGATTATTATCGGGCCACTTTGTCCCAATAATTTTGAACCTGTGTCGGTTATTATTTCACCATTGCTTGAAAGCTGGAATTGTCCATTCCTCGTATATCTCATGCCTTTATCTGTCTCCAGAGTAAAGAACCCACCACCATCTATGGCTATGTCTAAGTTGTTACCTGTGTAAATAAGGTTGCCATTAGATTGATCAATGCCGTAATTTGTCTGAAGACTGCTTGTTTCTACCCCATTAACATCTGTTAGAATAGATTTGAAAGAGATGGTATTCTTTTTAAAGCCGACAGTGTTGGCATTTGCGAGATTTCTTGCTATAATTTCCTGTACATTGGCATAAGCATCCAGTCCTGAGGCTGCCAACTCAATTCCGTCAATCATGTTTAACCTTTCTATTAGTATTTATTAACGTGGTTGTGATAGATAAACTTCTCTTGTCGTGAGTATTCCGGATTGTATTTTCAATAATTGTTCAGACATTTTGAAGTTGTTTAAGAGCAAAAATCTTAGAATAACCTGATAGTTGTGTTCCTATGTAAGCTATCTTTGTGCCAGAAAAAGAATTTAAAGTGAATAAATCAAAATATTTTTTAAAAATGTTGTAATGCTTTGTGGTCTGGTTATTTAGATTAATCTTAATTATTGGATTGAGAGGAATGCTATTCGTTAGAATCCTGAGCTGCTTAAATATGTACGATAATTTTTTCCACGTTTTGTAGAAAAACCTTCCCTATACGGGTTATAAATTAGCGCCTGCGGCAACTTCTTTGACACTATGATACAAAAAATGTAAGGGCGTATTGCCACCTGCCCGAATAGGTACAGGCGGGTACGCCCCTACTTTGTGACAACTTTGAAATTCCTATATAATCAAGTCAGGTTGCTACCGCGACAAAAACTGTCCTTCGACTCCGCTCAGGATGACGTCACACTGAGCACATTCGCACGCTCAGTGTAAACTCTGTCGAAGTGTTATCAACATTGAATTAAGACGTAGCGGAAACCTTTTAGGTTTCCATTATCGTGCCTAAGTATATAAATGGAAGGCTAAAGCCATTCCGCTACAGTTTGCTGGTATACACTGAATTTATGAAATAATCCTTAATTCAATGACATTGCTTTCGCCTCTCTGTATTCGTCACTCGTAAAAAATTGGTAGAAGTTGTGAGTTAAATAGACTTATTCAGTGTGTTGAAAAAGCGTAGAGATAAACCTGAATTGAACGATTCGTTTGAGAACCGCTCAATTCAGGATTCGTCTGTTAAGTGTAATTACCTTACTATGCTAACCAATTCTTGAAGTACCTCATCAGTTGTTGTTATCGTACGTGCGTTTGCCTGGAAGGCTCTCTGGGAAATGATTAACTTTGTGAACTCTTCAGCAATGTCGACGTTAGAAGATTCTAAGGCACCATTGGCAATACTACCGACTCTTCCGGAAAGCGCGGTCTTAAGGACAGCAGTGCCGGACGCCAGGGTTGTTTCCAGAAGGTTATTACCCTTTGATGACAAACCGGCCGGGTTGCTGAAGGTAGCTAACTGGATCTGACCAACCGTCTTGGTTTGACCATTAGTAAACAGAGCGACAACTTTTCCATCTTGATTTATAGTAGATGAAGAAAAGAAGCCCTCTTCAAAGCCGTCCTGATTAATTGAAGCGGCTGATGAGGTTCCACCAAACTGGACTAACCCGGAAAACGCGTTTGGAGTACCAAAGTCAAGAGAGATAGTTTGCGTAGTTGTATCCGGATAGGTTATTGTTATGGATGATGTACCTGTCACAGATGCAAATGAGCCGTTATTGTTAAAATTTATGGCCGTAATAGCATCCGTTACAGTACCATCACCGGATTTCATAGTTGGTGTTAAATTCCACGTATTGGCTGCAGTTTTATTTAATGTAAGAGTAACCAGTTTTGAGGTACCCAGAGTATCAAATACCGGTATGGTAGTAATGTATACGTTTCCAATACCCGAAGTTGTAGTAGCTAAACCGGGAAAAGTAGTCGCTCCGGTGTTGCCTGAAGAATCTGAAAGAGTTAGTGCAAGGGCTGCCTGACCTGGCGAGTTTGCGGTAAGAACAATATTTCCACTCCCGTCAATCGTAGCTTGCGCGGAACCAAAGTTAGCTGAAATAAAAGCACTAAGCTCACCTAATGTTGTACCATCAAAACCACCACCCGTAGCTCCCCACTGGAAAACTTTGCTCACTGATGTACCATCAAGCTCAGTACCGACTATGTCAATCTTGTCTCCGGCAACATAGTCTACTGTATTGGCAAGAAGGTTGTTTAGTGTGGAGGCTGCGACTGCAGGAGCAGGGCCAGCTATCTGATATGGACTGCTGGTTGTCATCACTTGCTGGACAGCTCCTGTAGTGAATTGAGCGTCTAGATTTCCTGCTATAGAAGTAGTTCCTGTAGCTCTACCTGCTTCGGTGGAGTTAACGGGGATATTTATGCTGCCTCCTGAAATACCTTTTACCTTAAGACCGGTACCCGAATCAACAAGATCATTGATTTTGTCCAGACTAAAAGCGCCTACCCTTGTGTAGAAATCCTCAAATGCATTTGTAAGTATAAAAAAGCCGTCACCCTGTATCGCAAGGTCAAGTGGCCTCCCTGTAGGTGACAGGGTTCCCTGGGAGAAATCCTTGTCTATACTGGAAACTGTAGTACCGGTACCAATTTCTATCGGGTTTCTTCCGCCTAGTCCACCGGATGGCGCCAGAGCAGGTTTCAAGGTCTGCGTTAATTCATTAGCAAAACTTACACGTGAGGCCTTGAAACCGGAAGTATTTAGGTTGGCCAGATTATCTCCGATCACATTTAGTGCGATTTGAGATGTTTTTAAACCTGATATACCTGAGTTAAGTGATGATGAAGCCATATCTTACTCCTTTTAAGATAAAATTAGAAGAATTAGTTGTTTTCAAATATTCCAGTTACATCTGATATTGGAATATTTTTGTTTCCTATTACTACTGATATTGTGTTGCCGTCTGTGATCGCGCCTTCTATTACACCCGTATCAAGACCTCCGCTAGCTTTATTGAAATATGTAGCCTTTTTTCCGATGAACTCACTTCCACCTGACAACTGTTGGAATTGGAGTGTGTCCGCGAAAGAGGAATTAAGGGTGGTAAGTTGCTCTACAGAACTGAACTGTGCCAGTTGGGCGATAAACTCGTGCCCTTTTAATGGGTCCATAGGACTCTGGTTCTGCAATTGTGCTACAAACAGGCGTAAAAATTCGTCCTTACTGACGATAGAGCCACCTATAGCTGGTACTTCCATATTTGTCTCCTTTCTATACTAAATAGTTAATTTTGTTTGAATCTTCATCGTATTCTATAGATTCCTCGTCTATACCATCCTCGAGAAATTCATTATCCTGATCCGGAAGATCTTTGGTACTATCACTTTCTGAGTCTGATTGAAGGTCTTTGTCCATAAGGCTCAATTTTTCATCTTCTTTTTCCTGTAGAGAGACATCAAGCTTACCGACATCGATATCAGAATTGGAAAGAAGCTCTCTCAACCTTGGAATATCCTTTTCAATAACATCCTTTACCGCTGACCTTTCTACCGTAATCTTTGCTTCCAGGTTGTCATCTTCAACCGCAAATTCAAGTTTAATGATTCCAAGTTCCGGTGGATTAAGCTGGATTTTTACTTCGGATCTACCTCCCTCCATAAACAATTTTGCCTTTTGAACAATATTGTCTGCTGTGTCGCTGCCTAATGATTCAAAAGGTTTAGTTGAATTATTAATTTGTGATAAGGTACTGGTGAAATTCTTTCCAGGTTCAGCCTTTTGACTGGTGTTTACGGCATTGATGTAGAATTCCTTAAGGGTCTCTGCCCCCTGGTTGTTAAAGGAAGAATTATCCGATGATGTACTTACCTGTAATACCGTTTCGTCTGCATTAACGCTGCTAACACCGTAATTATTGATTGAGGTAGTATTATCCGGTGACTTGGAAACAATCGGTCCGGCAGAATCCGGGCGGGTATCAAGGATTTTCTGCGATTCATTGCTGTCAGTTTGTGCGTGTTTTGAATTATGTTGAAACAATGAATTTGTGCTGGAATCTGAGGCTCTGGATGCTTGAAATGTTGGATCGGAACTTGTTTTTTCAATTGTTGGAGCGTTATCAAGTTTGTCTGCATTATTGACTGTGCTTTGATTATTTATTTTTGCGTTGTTATGGTTTGTGTTAGATCCTTTATGTGCCTCAGCGACTTGTTTGCCCGGGATTGTGGAAGATTGAGAAGGAGGTTCTCCGCCTGTCGTGGCACCAATTTTATCAGGATTAAGTTTGTTCAGGACGCCTGCTGCATTTATTTTTGTGTTGTTCTGGTTGTCATGGTTTGTGTTAGATTCTTTATGTGCCTCAGCGACCTGCTTACCCGGGATTGTGGAAGATTGAGAAGGAGGTTCTCCGCCTGTCGTGGCACCAATTTTATCAGGATTAAGTTTGTTAAGGACGCCTGCTGCATTTATTTTTGTGTTGTTCTGGTTGTCATGGTTTGTGTTAGATCCTTTATGTAACTCAGCGATCTGTTTACCCGGGATTGTGGAAGATTGAGAAGGAGGTTCTCCTCCTGTCGTAGCACCAATTTTATCAGGATTAAGTTTGTTCAGGACGCCTGCTGCATTTATTTTTGTGTTGTTCTGGTTGTTATTGTTTGTGTTAGATCCTTTATGTGCCTCAGCGACTTGTTTGCCCGGGATTATGGAAGATTGAGAAAGAGGTTCATTGCTTGTCGCGTCAGCAATTTTAACATGATTAAGTTTGTTCAGGATGCCTGTTACATTTTGTTCATTTGTTTTTGTGCTGATTTGACTTGTATCAAATTTATCTGTAAAAGATGTTGATGGCAGTCCCGGATGCTGGTTCCGGGCTATCTCCTGCGCAATTCTTGTAAGGTTTATGTTTGGTTCATTAAATGTGCTTGAACCTTGATTGACTGGAAGTTCGTGACCTGGAAATATATTTGCCTGTGTCTGTACGGGAGAGGCCTTACCATTATTAGTATTATTATTGACGATGCTGTTTGTAAAGGTTTCTACTGGTATATCATGATTCAACACCTGGTATAATGGCATTTGATCACCATGCATGTTAGTTGCGATGTTAGTTGGTGTGTCCGTTGAGGCCGTATCAATTAAGTGAATAATTTCTTCAGTACTTGATATATTATTTAGTTTAGATGGAATAAGGGTAGAGTTTTTGTCATCAATTGTGGATGCGTTATTCATTGAATTTGCCAGTTTTGCAAGAAAACTGTCTTCCCCTTTACCGCTTTGATTACTTTGCAGGGAGTTGCTGGTGGTTTTCAGTATACCTGTGGCAGGAAGCTCTTTTGTTGACGGTATTCCAAATAATGAATTTAATAATTGTTCAGGCATATTTCTATAAACAGATTTTAGAAAAATAAGTTTTACTGCCAGGTGTACATTTACATATCACATACCCGCCAGAGCGGATTCCTGTTTGACCCATAGGGTCGTCCTTCTGACTGAGTAGGGTCTGTGAGCTGGCTCAAGGTCGTCCTCAGACGACAGGCGGCTGTGCTGTTTCGCCAATGTTTTGCGCAAACCACAGGCACTACTTTGCCATACTCAGGATGACATCAATCTAAACTGCGCTACGCTCTCAGAAGTAAAATGGCAATAAGATGTTTGTGTATTAAGCTAGCTTTGTGCCAAAATGAATTTTTTTAATTTTTCGTACCGAGATTATCCGTAATCAATATTTCTATTTTCATCTGTAACAAGTAGTTAAGAAATAATTATTTTGTTTGAGTTACGCGGCAATGAAGTCGTTTTCACTTATTGTGAGATGTGCTTCATTACATTTTTTACCGTATGGAGTGGAAAAATATTTCCTGTACGTAGGAATCAAGAGGTAGTCATCAGGAGGCAATAGACGAGAGATGAGGATGGGGAGTAATAAGTCGGGTAAGCATTATCAGGCTACACGTTTGGTGTGCTATCTTGTTTGTTATAACAGGCGTAATGGGATTTCAGAGGGTTGCTACCATATGATAGGCAACAAATTGGGCATATCGTTTCATAGACAACAGTATGAGATTCCAATCATATAGCGATTGTTTTCTTTGATATTGTTTTTTATGGTAGGATTTTAGAAGCTTTATAACTGAGGCTTGACTGCTATCAAATATAGCATCGGCGCTCCACATTATGTTGCCGGACTTGGCAGAAAACATACCGATCTTTATGCCTAAAACCGGTGGTTCGTATGGTTGGTACTGAGTAATTGTACCAAAAATAATTGCGTCTACATTATATCTCTTTTTTGCTTCTACAACTGTTTCAGCTCTAATCAGGCCTCGAGCCCAGACATCCTTTTGTTGTGATAGTATATCCTGAAACTCTTGGGCCTCTACAATGTCAAATTTCGCACTTCTTTGTAATTCAATAAAAAATGCTTCTGTAACATCATCTACTACTTTGTCTCTCCTGGATTCTATAGTGAGCGGGAGTAATAAAACTCTCTGCACACTGGTATTGTTGTATTCTTCGGATTTATGATAGCTGATAGAATCAAATTCTTTTGTATACAATGTACTTTTTACCGTTTCGGTCATATCGGTTACTACACAGCCATTGGTACTTATTACAATAAAAAGGAATAGAGTTGCCGTTGTCGCGGTATGAAATATTTTCATATTTATCAGAATGGTCTGTAATCAGTATTAAAATATTTTAATGGTGGATGGTGTTTTCTTTCCATTTTGCGAAAAATGTTATTCTTCTTCTTGCTTCAGATTGTCGATTTTTAATTTATACAACTCTTGCTGCGTTTTTATTTCAGTAAGTTGAACCTTTAGAAGTTCTCCTTTTACGAGATCTAGTTCTTTCTCCGCTGCAACAGCCCTTGTTTCAGTATCACTTAATTTAGATCCCAAAGCTTTTATTATATCTGACATGTTTTTGCTTTCATTCTCCAGCCTCATTTTGGTATCAGCAAAATCTTTCTCTACACTTTCTTTTGCTACTTGCAGCTTAGATAGTTTTTCTTCAAATGCTTTCACTTTGTTTCTTTCTGCTTCCAGCCTGGTTTCTAATCTTCTAATCTTTTTTAAAACTTTTATTTCTTCATCTCCGTCTACTACTCCCAGTTCCAGCGTAGACCCTTTTGACAAATATCCTGATCCTTGTTCAGATGGAGGGGCATCTATTGCCTTGCTTTTCTCATTTAAAGGCTTGTCTTTACTGGCAGCAGGTTTATCCGGTTTGATTTTATATACTTTAGTATTGGTATCATCAGATTCAGGCTGATTTAGTTCAAACAAATTGCAACCATTCAATAATATGATAGAAATACAGAGTATGCCCCAAATGCATTCTTTAAATTTAAGATTGGCTTTTGACATTTTTGTGTAAGATTGTTTTGTTGGGTTAAATAAACAAATTCCTTTATTGTCAAGAGTTTGTGGCTCTTGTGTACTGAACGGTAATTTTATGATGGCTGTAAACGCCGCATACTGTTCATATAATTATAGTCATATATAATATATTTTCAATTGTCAATATTTTTCATTATCAAATTTGTATTAAAATAAGCAGTATCCTGTTTCATGGTTTATACTAAAACCGATTTGGTTTTCTCAAAAACCAAATCTTGGTTGCAGTTATCCCCGGACTGGAAAACGCCGAGGACTTTCCCCGGACAAAAGGTGCCGAGGACTTTACTCAGGCAAAATAGTTTTCGGTTTTTTCCGAAAACTATTTTGTGATGTGTATAATTACTTGATTTTCATTCATGCATAGCCTAGAATGCTTTCCGTCTCACTGGCTTCGATTGAATTACTATTATATATGTATTCTTCCAAGGTTGTCCAAATGTGCAAAGCTAAAGGGCTGTTCAAGCTTGATTTGTATATAAGTGTCACTGTTTTAACAGGATACAGGATTACAGGGAATTAAATTATAGGAAAAGTAATATTTAAAACACTATGAGAAATAATATTGTACATGTGGGTGCACATGAACTCCGATATGAGATACGTGAAATAGTAACGGTAGGCAATAGATTGCATGACATGGGATTGGTTGTTTGCTGGGAGAACATTGGTGACCCAATTCATAAGGGTGAAAAAATACCGTCGTGGATCAAGGAGGTGATAAAAGAGGCCGTTGATACAGATTCTTCATTTGCATACTGTCCTACAAAGGGTCTGGAGGAAACAAGGGAATTTCTGGCAAACATTTGCAACAAGAGAGAAAAGGCACAGATAACAAAAGAAGATATTGTTTTCTTTAATGGTATTGGCGATGCGATATCTAACGTTTATAATTATTTGAAGAGTGAGGCAAGGGTGATTGGCCCTTCTCCTGCTTATTCTACCCATTCATCAGCGGAAGCGGCGCATGCTGGTGTAGATCCATTAATGTATAAATTAGATCCGGAAAACAACTGGTATCCAGATCTTAATGACCTTCGCAGTAAAATAATAGACGATCACTCAATATCCGGAATATTAGTTATAAACCCCAACAATCCGACTGGCACAGTATACCCGTCTGAAATAATGAATGGGATTGTGAAAATTGCTGAAGAGTATGATTTGTTTATTGTGTGTGATGAGGTTTATTCAGAAATAACTTACAATGGAAAGGTTTCAACCCCGTTGAGTGATATTGTAAATGATGTATGTGGGATCTCTATGAGAGGGATTTCCAAGGAACTTCCATGGCCGGGAGCAAGATGTGGATGGATAGAGGTTTATAATAAAGATAAGGATCCAACATTTGAGAAATATATTGAGACAATAATAAATGCAAAGATGTTGGAAGTCTGCTCTACGACACTTCCTCAGAAGGTTATTCCATCTGTGTTATCTGATCCAAGATACAGGGAATATCATGCCAATAGAAACAGGCAATACGAAGTAAGATCTAAATTTGCTTATGATGCACTGAGGGAAATTGACGGCGTGATAGTTAACCAGACCGATGGTGCATTTTACATGACGGTTGCTTTTGATAAAGGTGTTCTAAACGATAAACAGAGGCTGGAGATCGGTGATAATAAAATAAAAGATTATGTTGAAGAGATTACTGATGGTGTTGCCCATGATAAAAGATTTGTATATTACCTGTTGGGTGCTACCGGTATATGTGTTGTTCCATTAACCGGGTTTAGTTGCGATCTTTACGGATTCAGGGTGACATTGCTGGAAACAGACCCGGAAAAATTTGAGTGGATATTTACGACAATCGCTGAAAGTATAAAAGTATACCTAAATTCCTGGTAACTGTTTACTGCAAAGAATGACGGTAATGTAGGGGCGTATGGCATAC
>Ga0255058_10000762_pt1 | contig 18457 bp, 20 predicted proteins | sample Cases_109_9_MG_FD_188637 | JGI IMG/M metagenome (GOLD analysis project Ga0255058, IMG submission 188637) | Seawater microbial communities from Amundsen Gulf, Northwest Territories, Canada - Cases_109_9 | ecosystem: Environmental > Aquatic > Marine > Gulf | place: Canada: Northwest Territories... | reverse complement strand
CACAAAGAGCCGAAGCTCCTTGTCGAGGATCTGCTGTTGCACCTCCAGGGGAAGCTGTTCCCAGGTGTTGTCCGGGCCGTATGGGCTGTTGAGTAACACGGTGGCTCCCGGTCGAGCCGCGGAGAGAACGTCCATCCTCTCCAGGAACTCAAACTGGTGACAGGCGACGAAGTCGGCCTCGGTGATCAGATAGGGGGCGTCGATTGGTGCCGGATCGAAACGGAGATGCGAGACGGTCACGGCTCCCGCCTTGCGCGAGTCGTACACGAAGTAGCCCTGGGCGCACAGCTCGGTGTTCTCCCCGATGATCTTCACCGAGTTCTTGTTCGCCCCGACGGTTCCATCCGAGCCCAGGCCGTAGAAGACGGCCTCCAGCTGTGCCCGCGGAGCAATCTCCGCCGAGTCATCCACCTCGATGCTGAGGTGGGTGACGTCATCGTTGATGCCGATGGTGAAGCGGCGCTTGGCCTCCTCGTCGGCTGCCTCATCCAGTACGGCGGCGGCCATGGCGGGAGTGAACTCCTTTGACGACAGGCCGTAGCGACCACCGATGATTCGGGGTGGGACCGACCACGAGCTGAGCCCGCGCTGTGTCTGTTCGAGCACCGCGGTGGCGACGTCCTGGAAGAGGGGCTCGCCGATCGCTCCCGGCTCCTTGGTCCGGTCGAGGACCGCAATGGTCGTCGTCGTCGACGGCAGAGCCGCAACCAGAGCCTCGGCCGAGAAGGGTCGAAACAGCCGCACCTTTACCAGCCCGACCCTGCGGTCCTCGGCCATCCGAGACTCGACGGCGGCTTCAGCGGCCGCGGTGCCGGAACCCATCATCACGATGACCTCGGTGGCGTCGGGAGAGCCGACATAGTCAAAGAGGTGATAGCGGCGACCCACCCGGCCGTGGAGCGTGTCCATGGTCTCCTGGACGAGATCGGGGAGGGCGTCGTAGAAGGTATTGACCGCCTCTCTGGCCTGGAAGAAGACGTCGGGGTTCTGCGCCGTTCCCCGTATCACCGGGGTGTCGGGGTCCAGGCGGCGGCCGCGATGGGCGAGCACCGAGTCGATCGGGATCAACGCCCGGATGTCGTCGTCGGAGAGGAGGGCGATCTTGTTCAACTCGTGCGAGGTGCGAAATCCGTCGAAGAAGTGGATGAACGGAATCCGACCGCGAAGGGTCGCCGACTGGGCGACCAGCGCCAGATCATGCGCCTCCTGCACCGACCCCGAGGCAAGCAATGCCCAACCCGTCCCCCTGGTGGCCATGACGTCGCTGTGGTCACCGAAGATGGAGAGGGCGTGCGTCGCCACCGATCGGGCCGCCACATGGAAGACCGCGGGAGTCAGCTCACCGGCGATCTTGTACATGTTGGGGATCATGAGCAGCAGCCCCTGAGAGGCGGTGAACGTTCCGGTGAGGGCGCCGCCCTGCAGTGACCCGTGAACGGCGCCCGCCGCACCGGCCTCGCTCTGCATTTCCACGACCTCGGGGATGTTCCCCCAGACGTTGGCGCGGCCCTGAGTTGCCCATGTGTCTGCCAGCTCGCCCATCGGAGTCGACGGCGTGATCGGATAGATGGCGAGGACCTCGTTGGTCCGAAACGCCACCGAGGCGGCGGCCTCGTTGCCATCGATAGTCGTCCATGTGGGTGAGCTCTTTGACATAGTGCCCTCCAGTATGGCGCCATCGTGGGCCGCCCGGCCCGCTCTAGCTAGAGAAGGAAGTCCCTAGGTGGCTGTTGAACAATCCACAAGCGGGCAGTTGCACCGGGAGATTCCGGGTCAGCCCACCACGGCCCTGCGGCTGCCCGTGGCACTCTCATTGTTCAACGCCTCCCTGGAGGATTGCCGGCGTTCATCCCGGCCAAAGGGCCTGAAGTCCCTATTGGCGGCGGCTCGGCATCGCCTAGAGTTCGTCCATGGAGCCCCTGTCTCCCACCCGTATTGAGCAACTGCTCGACTCGGCGAGTTTTGCCCATGTCGCGGTGGTGTCGGGTGGCGACCCGTACGTCAGTCCGCTGTCGTTTGTCCGCTTCGAGGACAAGTTGTACTTCCGGTGCACACCGGGAGAGAGGGTGGAGGCCCTGCACGCTCATCCCAGGGCCTCCACCTCGATCGTCGTCTTCGATGAGGAGACCGGGGCATGGGAGTCGGTGCTCGTGCGCGGTGAAGTCAGCTTCATCGAAGACGACTACATCGAGGATGCGATCGTCGTTCTCTTTCTCGAGAAATATTCGGACTACACCCCGGAGCTCGGCTCCGCCCCACGCCTGCACGCCTTCGATGATTCGGGCGTCGGCTGGATCGGGACGGCCCAGGTGCCGCCGGGCGATGCGGTGCTGTTCAGCCTTTCCATGAACGAGGTATCCGGGCGAACCTCCGGCCGATGGATGACGCCGGGAACGAGGGCAGGGCGCCTCTAACGCTGGCGCAGTAGCTCAGGGGCTTAGTAGCTCAGCCTCTGCCTGCGCTACTGCGCTACTTCTTCGCTACCTCAAATCGGCACCCGCATCGTCACCACCGTGCCCTCGTCTGGCGCAGTGTTGATCCGCAGGCTGCCTCCGGCACGGTCGGTGCGGGCGCCCATGCTCGACAGGCCGAGCCCAGGCTCCTCTCCAGCGAGATCGAAGCCCTTTCCATCATCGCGGACCTCGATGTCGATGGCTTCGGGGGTGGCGCTGATCTCGAGCGACACGACGTCTGCCCCAGAGTGGCGCAACGCATTACTCAGCGCTTCACGAACCAGCTGGAGCACATCGTCAACGGTGGATTGGGCAAGGCCGACGAACATGCCGTTGTAGGTCACGTCTACCTGCGTCTGACGGGCCGCGCCCAGCCTGGTCACCAGATCATCGATCTCGGCGCGGAGGTCCCGCCGTCCTGCGGGTGGGCGCTGCAACTCGAAGATGAGCTCGCGCAGGCTCTGGATGACACGATCCAGCCGGTCCGCGTGATCAACCAGGGTCTCACGCACCTCGGGGTCGTCGATGCGCAGCCCGGTCGCCTGCAGCTCGAGCCCCATGGCGAACAGCTCCTGGATGATGGCGTCGTGAATGTCCCTGGCGATGCGTTCGCGGTCCTCGACGATCGCCAGTCGGCGCAGCCGGTCCTGGAGGCGGATGCTCAGCACGGCCGAGCCTGCGATCTCGGCGAGCGCCTCCACCAGCATCTGGTCGACCTCGCTGAATCCCCCGTCCTTGTTTGCCAGGTAGAGATTGCCGAAGAGCCGGTCGCCGGCCCGAACCGGGACACCGAGGAAGGTGTCCATGGCCGGGTGGTGGTCGGGGAAGCCAACCGAGGCAGGATGGTCGGAGGCGTCATCGAGACGATAGGAGCGCCCTTCCTTGCTGATGAGGCCGAGCACGCCCCGGCCCTGGGGAGGGGTGCCGATCCGATCGGCGGTCTCTTCGTCCATTCCTCGGTGGACGAACTGCACCAGGTTCCGGTGCTCGCCGATCACCCCCAAGGCCCCGTACTCGGCTCCGGTGAGCTCCATGGCGGCTTCGACCGTCGCACCAAGCAGATCTTCGAGATCGGTCTGGCTGGCGACGGCGGCCGCGGCACCGACCAGCTCGCTGAGCCGGGTGGCGCGCGCTTCGTTGTCGTTCTCGGTCATTCTCAAGACAGTATCGAGTAGCGAGTGGGAACTGCCAAGCAGCCCAACTTGCTACTTGTTACTTCTTACTCCTACTGCAGTGTGTTGAGGAACGCCACCACGTCGTAGAGGTCGTCATCGGTCAATGCCGGGTTGCCACCCTTTGGCGGCATGGCCACACCGGTGGTGTTTGCCGGATCCGACGCCGGGCGCCCCACCTTGATGAAGGCGACCATCTCGTCGTCGGTGTTCGACTGGACGAACTCGTTGTTGTGGAGGCCCTTGCCAAGACCGTCGATGCCCTCTGCATCGACACCATGGCATGTCGAACAGGTGGCCTGGAAGACGGTTTCGCCTGCAGCAGCATTGCCCGACCCGCCTCCGCTGGGTGCCGTGGTCTCGGTGCCGCCCCCGTCGTCATCACTACCTCCACAGGCTGCTGCAGCCAGGGCCACCACCGTTAGGAGAATCGCCAACCGTTTCATCGTGTTCCGCCTTTCACTCATCGTTCATCGTGTCCATATCGTGCTGGTCTATGTCTGTCATGTGATGGTGGCCGACGAGGCCCTCCATCACGGGAAGATCAATGACGACCTCCCAACCCAGTACCTCACCCTCGAGGTCGCCGGCGAAGCGCGTCGCTCGTTCCCGGTCGGCAAAGGAGAGGATTCCGTGCCCCATCGGAGAGGTGACGGCGATGGTAGGCACGTAGTAAGCGTGTGCCGCCTCGACCCATTCCTCGGTCTCGAAGTCGTGAACCCAGACCGATGCGCCGTCGAGATTACCGGTCTCACGACCGTGCACAATCAGGCCACCGAGGTCGTCGAAGATCTTCTCGGTGCCGTCCGGCAGCCGGTAGGCGGCGGCGAACCTGGCCTCGTCGACGACCATGCCGCATTCGATGCAGATGTCACGGCCGTAGCTGATGTCCGGGGGTTCGGTGGCGGCGGCGGTGGCGCAACCTGCCGCCGCTACCGCCACCACCGCCACGAGCATCGCCATCCGTCTCATACATCGCTCCCTCTATGGAACCGGAACCAGGCGGCTGCGGCGGGTGCAATGACCCAGGCGGTGAGGACGGCAAGCAGGCTGGGAACGAGAGCGTCCCGGAGGGTGTCCACGGCGTAGCTCCCGGCGGGGCCGAGCACGTCGAGCGAGCTGTCGAAGGTTGCTAGTGCCGCCAGTCGGTACGCCTCGATCGGATTGAGCAGCGCCGCGCCAAACAGGACGTTGACCGGCATTCGGGTAGCGGCGGCGGTACCCATGAGCCCGAGGTCGCCCAGAAACACAAGCACCAGCCAGACGAAGACGGCACCGCCGAGTGCCGCGCCCGAGGTGCGGGTCAGCGTGCTGATCAGCATGCCGACACCCAGCATCGCCAGCGATAGCAGCCATGACAGAAGCGCAATCCAGATGAAGGCCGTGGTGTCGGCGGGCACCCCTCCAGCCACCGTGACCAGGCCGGCGATCCCGAAGCCGGTGGCGGTGGCCGCGGCGAGGGCGGCGCCGAGGCCGAGGTAGGTTCCGATGAAGGCTTCGGTTCGGCTCACCGGATGACTCAGAAGGAACCTGAGGGCCCCGGACTCTCGTGGTCCCGCAATGCTGAGTGCGCCAAGGGTCAGGCCCATCAGCGGGATGATCAGTTGCACCAGGGTGACGAGTGATGCCGAGGTGCGACCGAAGCCGGAGTAGCCGTCGATCTCGCTGCCGGGCAATGCCACCGTCACCAGGACGGCGGCGAGGCCGGCGAAGGCCACCGTCCACAGCCAGAACCACCGGCTCCGCACCGTCTCGCGGAGCTCCTTGGTCGCGATCGTCCCGATCGCTCGGCGCTGCGGGCGCTCGGTGATCACTCCGGCCTGGGTCGTGGTCATCGCCACACCTCGATGTCCTCGATTTCGATCCCGGCATCAAGGAGGGCGGCGACAGCCCTGCCCTTGGCCTGGGCCGAGACCTCGACGAGGACACCACGCGAATTCGGGCGAACATCGAATCCCTGTGCGGTCAGCACCTCCACGGCGCTCTCCGTCGCTCCGTTCCTGGTGATCAGGTGGAGCCAGGCCCGAATTCCCAACTCCTCCGCCAGATCCATCGGGGCGCATTCGATGGTTTTGCGACCGTTCTCCATGGCAACGACCCGATCGACGAGCATCCCCACTTCCTCCATGTGGTGAGAGGTGACGACCATGGTGCGGCCGTCGTGGCGGAGGTCTTCGAGCAGGCGGATCACCGAGTCCCTGGCGGTGGCGTCGAGGTTGGACGTCGGTTCATCGAGAAGCAGGACGGGCGGGTCGGGAAGCAGGGCGGTGGCGATCCCCAGGCGCTGCTTCAGCCCGCCTGACAGCTCACGAACCCGCTTCTCGTGGTGGTCGCCGAGCAGCATCGTGCCCAGTACCTCATCCACCCGCTCCGGGCTCAGGCCGCGCAGCGCCGCCGAGTAGTCGAGCAACTCGACGACGCGCATGTCGTCGTAGAAGGACAACTCCTGGGGGACATATCCGATCAGCGATCGGACCGCCTTGCCCTGGGTCCGCGCATCGAGGCCGCCGACCTCGATGGTGCCGTCGTAGCCGACGAGCCCGAGGATGCATCGGACCACGGTGGTCTTTCCTGCCCCGTTGGGTCCCCACAGCGCCACCGACTCTCCGGCAGCGACCTCGAGGGAGAAATCGGATACCACAACATTCGAGCGATACCGCTTGGTGAGATCGTGGATGGCTATCACAGCGACACCTCTCGTCTCCGACCCCTTGTGGTGAACAACAAGGCAGCAGCGGCGGCGATGAGCAGCAGCGAAGTGGCGACGGTCGGAAGGGGAGAACGACCGCCACCACCCGGGACCACGGCTGGAAACGCCGGCATGCGCACCAGGGGTGCTGTGTCTTCGACCTTGGGTCGTGGCCGGAAGACCGGGAACATCCGGGCCGCCAGGTCTACCGCTCGTGCCGCAGGGGTCTCGGCGAAGAACTGGAGCGCGGGGTGATCGTCGGTGAGTTCGGAGTACAGATCATCGAGGAGGTATGGCACGTCGCCGATGCCGTCGCCGTTGCTGTCGTATCCGGCGAAGTCGCTCCAGTAGTTGCCCACACCCGCCGTCGTCCACGTGTTGCCGGTGAATTGGCCGGTGCCGGTGATCCCGACCTGTTCTCCGTTATCGACGAAGGCGTTGCCGGTGAAGTGGTTTCGCTTGACGGATGGTTGGAACAGCACCCCGACGTCGTTGTAGGCGAACAGGTTGTTCTCGAAGGTCTGGTGCCCGTCGTAGGACCATGGTGAGTTGTCGAGGTACAGGCCGGCCCGGTTGCCGATGAAGCGGTTGCCGGTGGCTACGACGCCGTCCACGTCCTTGAGGCCTGCACCGTATCCGCTTGGCCCGTTGTTCTCGGCCAGCACGTTGTCGCGCAACACCAGGTCCTTGCTGTACATGAGGAACATCCCAACCGAGTTGCGCTCCAGCCGGTTTCTCTCCACGACGACGCCGTCCGAGTACATGAAGTGAAGCCCGTATCGGCCCTCGGCGACGTGGTTGTCCAGGACCCGCACACCGTTGGAGAACCAGAGCACGGTGTCTCGACCAGCAATCACCGTGTTTCCCTGGACCAGGCTGTCCGGGCTCTCCCAGAGCCGGATACCGTCGCCGCGTCGCCCTGGCTCGAGCGCCTTTGCCCCAACGATGTTGTCGATGACTTGGGCCCCGGGGGAGGTCCTCAGAAACATGCCGAACAGGACGTCCTCGAAGCGGTTGCCCCTGATGGTGAGCCCCGGCGATGCGTCGGACGAGACTCCTGCGTTCTCCCGGTCGAGTGAGATGCCGGTGTTGGTGATGACGAGGCCCTCAATGGTGACGTCGGGGCTGGTGACGGTGAACACCGATCCGTTCCCGCCGGCGTCGACGATCGGCCAATCGACGCCCTTGATCGTGATCGGCCGCTCGATCGTGACCCCGCCCGCATAGGTGCCGCGCGCGAGTTCGAGCGTTGCTCCCGGCTCGGTGGAGTCAATCAATGCCTGGAGGTCTTGGGGCTGTTGCGCCGTCGCCGGTGCAGCCAGGATCGCTCCCAGGACGATTGCGGCAAGCAGCGTTGGGAGGATGTGTGCCATCAAGCGTCCCGTCGCGCCTCGATGAGCGGCTTGTACGCCTTGCGGTGGTAGTAGAGGCCGGCTGCTACCAGGACCGAGGCAATGACGGCGAGGATGAGTCCAAATCCTGGAAGCGCCCAGGTGTCGAACTGGGCAATCTCGGCGGGCCCGAAAATTGGTGGGGTGAACTCGCCCACGGCGTTGGCGAGTGGTGCGGTGGTGTCGAGGTTGTGCCCGAATCGCCACAGCCAGTACTGCAGGTCGAGGATGAAGGCGAGGGGGAAGACGAGTGCTGGGAACACGAAGACCACGACCCATCGGCTGTGAATGAGGAGGGCCCCAACCAGTAGGCCTGCGAGAACGACGACGGCGAAGATGGCGATCGAGCGTTCGAACACCGCCCCGCTCTCAAAGGAGTCCAGACCTACATAGTGGTTGAGGCCCTCCAACTCGACGACGTCACCCGCCAGGCGGTTGACGTACGCGCTGATCGTTAATCCCTCCGGGAACTGGGGCGCCGACATTCGCAGCAGCCAGTACGGCAGCAGGAGAGAAACCACCAGCAGCAACGCTGCGCCTGTGAACAAGATCGCAGGCAAGCGGTACGTGCCGGGGTGGGCATGCATCTCCTCCCGGGAAACCCGGGGCCCCAGTATCCGGTCGAGGGTCTTCATGGGTAGCTGAGCTCTCCTTAGGGCTCGACGAGCATGTAGCCGGCCATCTCCAGGTGCAGCGCGGAGCAGAACTCCGAGCAGTAGAAGGGGAAGGTGCCGCTTTGATCGGCAACGAACTCGATCGTCGCGGTCTCACCGGGCTCCAGGCTCAGGTTGATGTTGTACGCCGGTAGGGCGAACCCGTGGGTCGCATCAAACGACGTGTCGATGTTGGTGATATGCCAAGTGACGTTGTCACCGGTCTTCAGGTCGATCCGATCCGGCGTGTAGTGGCTGCGGATCGCCGTCATCCAGATCTCGACGTTGCTCCCGTTCCGCTCCACCCGCTCGTTCCCCGACACCGGAGCGTCGGGATCCACTGCCATGATGGCCGGGTCGTACCCGATCTCCGGGTACACCTCGAACGGCGCCAGTTTGTCCGCTTTGATGATCTGGGCGTAGTGCGGCTCACCCATGCCAAGCGGCATGTCGTAGAGCAGCTGCATCCCACCCGTTTCCGAGTCGTCCGATGGCGGCTGGCTGATGTCGACCAATTGCAGGTTCTGCGGCAGCAGCGGACCCGGTGGGAAGAAGCGGTCGATCGACCACTTGTTCAGCGCCACCAGGTAGGTGCCGTCCGGGCTCACCGTGTCTCCCCCGACGGTCGACAGGTGCCCGATGTTGTAGTGGACCGGCAACGTGCCGACCAGCTCCCAGGCGTCGTTGTAGGGGGGGCCAAGGCTCCACCTGGCAACCGTGCTGTCCAGGAAGATGCTGGTGTAGGCATAGCCGTCGTTGTCGAACTCGGTGTGCAACGGGCCGAGACCAACCTCAACCTGAGCTTCTAGCACAGCGTCGAAGTCGAGTACGGGAACGCCATAGGGATCAGGCACCCAGTTCTGGTCGGCGATTGCCTGCTGGATCTTCTCGAACGAATACACAGACACATGAGGATCGAGCTTCCCCGACACCACGATGTACTCCCCGCCCGGGGTGACGTCGGCGCCGTGCGGGCTCTTCGGCTCCGGCACGAAGTACAGGATCCCCTCGTCGATCAGCGTCTGCAGAGCGACGACGGGGAAGCCGTTGACGTCGAACGTGTTGCCCGAGTTGTAGACCTCGACGGCCTTGTCCAGGTTGATCACGTGCAGGTAGTCGTTGTCACGCGCCGAGGCGCCGCCCTCGAACGGAACCCCGTCTGGGCCGGACTCGCCGATTGCCCGCTCCGTGTTGAATGAGCCGCAGAAGACCCATCCTTCGGAGACCAGCTTGCCGGCATCACACAGGTCCTGCCAGTACGGTGGCAGCTCGAGCGCAAAGGACTGGTCCTCCAGGATCTTGCCGCTGGTGCGGTCGAACTTCCAGAAGGTGACCATGCCCTTGTAGTCCTCGTCGTAATTCTCCAGGGCTGAGTACTCCCACCCGTGGGGTGTGGCGTACTGGCCGCCCTGAATGATCCACTCCGTGTCCGGCGTCACCTTGGTGCCACCGTGGTCGACGATGGCGATCGGGTTCTTCACGATCTGCTTGGTCTCGAAATCCCGCAGGTCTATCACCGCAACGCGTGCGTTGGCCTTGTCGTTGACGAAGACGAATTGGCCGTCGTATTCACCGGCGGTCTCGGACAGCGCGGGATGGTGGGTGTCGGCCCAGCGAACCTCGTTGCCGTTGATGTCTCCCTGCGCCAGCGTCTCCATGGTGCCCGTGTTACCGAACCCCCACCCCTGCCAGGGCTCGGCGGTGAAGACACCGATCTCTTTGAGGATCCGCATCGACGGGACGCCGATGACGAACATCTGGCCGGAGTGCCCGCCGGAGGCGAACATGATGTAAGGGTCATGCTCACCGGATGGCAGGTAGGTCTTCATCGCTGCGTTGACCTGCTCGTCGGTGAGCGGGGCGAGCCCAGCAGCCTCCCGGGAGGCGTTGGCCTCCGAAACGCCGCCGCTGCCGCCGTCGTCACTGTTGCTACACGCAGCCGCGATCAACGCCATTACTGCCACGAGGATCACCACCCCAAGGGTCGATCTCCTCATCCACCACGACGCTACCGATGGTCGTGCCATCGTTTACTCTCCTTTCACGGGAATTGGGTGCAACGCCGCCCCAAGCGACGTCGCACCCAACTCGTTGACAAGGGCGTCTCGAGCCCGGACCCAGGAGAAGTGAAAAGCACACGGATCCTCGGTCGGGCACGGGGCGCCCTTCAGTACGCATTGGCCGGTCTCGGTCGGCCCTTCTACCGCCTCGACGATGTCGAGGATCGAGACCTCCCCGACATCCGCGGTGAGGAGATATCCGCCCCGCGGCCCGGACGTCGCCAGCACCCAACCGGAACCGACGAGCGGCTTCATCACTTGTGGGAGGTAGCTCGTCGTCGTACCAATCGCGGCGGCGAGTTTGGAACCGGTCATCCCGGTCTCCGTGCCGGCCAGTGCTTCCATGGCCTGCAGGGAGAGGTCGGTCCGCTTGAACAGCACTAAGCGCATGGCGGGGCCCCGACCTCCGATCGTTGAGTTGAGAACTAAGCAATTCGTCTCAGCGCAGCATCTCCGCTGTGCCGATCTCGCGTTAGGGCCGAAGGTCCCAAGGCTGCGAGCCGGGCGGCGCGCCGCGGGCAACGCCGTCTTCGGGCCATTCGGCCCTGCCTGTTGGAAAACGAGCGGAGTACCGTGCTGCAATGACCACCGATGCAGACCGTTCGTTGCGAGTGCTTCTCGTCGACGACCACGAGGTGGTTCGAGCGGGACTACGCGCGCTCCTCCAGGCACAGGATGGGATTGAGGTAGTTGGCGAGGTGGGTACGGCCGCCGATGCAGTGCGCCACGTCGGATTCGACGCTCCCGACGTGGTGGTGATGGACGTCAGGCTCCCCGACGGCTCGGGGGTCGAGGCGACCCGCAAGATTCGTGACCGCTGGCCCGATGTCGCCGTGCTGGTGCTGAGCTCCTTTGCCGACGAGGAGGCGTTGATATCGTCGATCGAGGCAGGCGCCTCCGGCTACCTGCTGAAGCGGGTCGACACCGATGCCATCGTCGATGCGGTGCGGGCGGTGGGCGCCGGCGAGTCGCTCCTCGATCCCGCAATGACCAAGCAGCTGTTCACCAAGCTCAGGGATTCGGATCGTGAGGACGAGCTCATTGCCAGGCTCTCGGGCCAGGAGCGGCGCATCCTCACCCGTCTCGCCCAGGGAAAGACCAACCGGGAGATCGCCGACGAGATGTATCTGGCGGAGAAGACCGTGAAGAACTATGTGTCCAACCTGCTGGCCAAGATGGGTATGGCCAGGCGGAGCGAGGCCGCCGCTTACGCGGCCAGGGCCGCCGAACGGCGTGAGCATCACTACCCGCCCGAGGAGTGGGGCGAGGAGTAGGAAGCCCCCTCTGCGGAGTCGCTGGTGCGACTCCGCGTCTCCCCCGCAGAGCCGGGGGAGACCAAGACTCAGGTCCGTAGCTGGGCGTTCGCCATGGCCAGATGCCCATCGTGGTAGCGGCGCAGTGCGGCGAGGCGGTCTGAGCCGAGTCGCTCACATACCGTATCCCAGTGCAGCGAAACGGCGTCACCGGTGTCGATCCTGCCGAATCCGGATGGCAGGCGGAATCGATCGATGGTGGCTGCAGCGGGCCCGAGTTGACCTTCCTCCCATCGCAGCCGCCGGGATCGCACCATCGCCTCGCCGTTGCTCGTGCCGACCACGACACCCCAGCTGATTCGGCATCGATCCAGCACCCCGAGCGCCGGCGACCCCGCCCCGGACCGAAGCAGACCGACCCACGGATAGACACAGAAGACGTGGAATGCATGGGTCGGCAGCCCGCCGAGCAGGATCGCCTGCTCCACCGTGGTCCACTCTCGTCCGGTACGCCGCCGGAACCGATCATCGAGCGAGTTGCCCCAGAGCAGTGTGTCGACCTCAGCTAGCAGCGAGTTTCCGGTCCAGTACGCCTCGACGACCTCTCGATTGAGGGGGTGCCGTGTCGTCGCCGCGGCAATCAACTCGAGGTAGGGGTAGGCGCCGTCGAACTGATGGACGCTCTCAGCCAACTCGTCGCGCTCGGGGGTCGACTCGGCCATCAGGTGGTCCAGTAGCAGGGTGTCGTCAGGACCGCAGTAGCCAAGCCGATTGGGTGGCCGGGCGTAGCGGACGAACAACTCCGGGCCGGAGCAGTCGGTGCGTCGCAATGGCTCGATCATCATCCCGGCCTCGATTCCACACCCAATTCCACATCCAATTCCGTGCGGGCGGCAGGGTCCATCGGCTCTAATCCGGCAGCGCCGCGGGCGTTACGGTCGCCACAGAGGATGGAGGAGGCAGTGACGGCACGAGTCGTCGACCGAGCAGACCTGGACGGGCTGATGGATGCGCTCGTCGATCTGGGCTATACCCCGATTGGGCCAAGCGTGATCGACGGAGCCATTCGCTACGCAGAGGTGCGCTCCACCGCCGATCTGCCTGCGGGCATGAGCGATGTCCAGGATGGGGGCGGTTACCGCCTCACCGAGCGAGACGACGATGCGTTGTTCGGATACGCCGTCGGTCCCGACTCATGGAAGCGCTACCTCTTCCCACCCCGGACCACCGTGCTCGAGATTTCGGGTGCGGACGGATCACCCCTCCTCGCCAGCTCGGGTGACCGTCCGCCCCGATTCGCCTTTGTTGCGGTCCGCCCCTGCGAGCTGGCAGCGATCGAGGTGCAAGATCGAGTCTTTCTCGGTCGCGATCCCACGTACACGCAGCGACGTCGCGATGCGCTGATCATCGTGGCGAACTGCACCGACCCCTCCGGCACTTGTTTCTGTGTGTCGATGGGCACGGGGCCCGAGGGCTACTCGGGCTACGACCTGGCCTTCACCGAACTGGTCGACGGCGACCGCCACGAGTTCCTGTTTGCGGCCGGCTCTGAGAAGGGCGGTGAGGTTCTCGATCGGCTGACCAGCCGGGTCGCTGCCGAGGCGCATCAGCTGGCGGCGGACGAGGCCATGGACCGATCCAAGCGGTCGATGGGCCGGAGTGTGGATGTGGAGGGTGTGAGAGACCTGTTGGTGAACACCCCGGATCATCCGCGCTGGGACAAGGTCGCCGAGCGCTGCCTGGCCTGCGCCAACTGCACGATGGCCTGCCCAACCTGCTTCTGTTCCACCATGATCGACTCGGTTGGCTTCGACGGGGTAGCCGAGCGAAACCGGGTCTGGGATTCGTGTTTCACCTTGGATTTCTCCGCGGTACACGGGGTCCCGGTTCGGCAATCGACCAAGTCGCGCTACCGGCAGTGGATGACCCACAAGCTGGCGACCTGGCACGACCAGTTCGGCGTATCCGGCTGTGTCGGGTGTGGTCGCTGCATCACCTGGTGCCCGGTGGGCATCGACATCACCGAGGAGTTGGCCGCCATGCAGAGCGATGGAGTGACCTAATGAACGAACTTGAGCTGAACCAGCTGCACCGGTCCTTCACCGACTTGTCCGAGGCGTCCCTGGACGTGCTCGCCGAGTACGCCCACCCACGACATTACGAAGCGGGGAGGGTGATCTTCGAAGGTGATGGATCCGCAGACGAGTTCTATGTCGTTCGTTCCGGGACCGTCACCCTCGAGATGCCCTCGCCGGGGCGCGAGCCGCTGGTCGTGGAGACCATCGGGCCTGGAGAGCTGCTGGGGGTGAGCTGGGCATTCCCGCCGTATCGATGGAACTGGCGGGCCAGGGCGCAGAGCGATGTGGAGCTGGTCGCCTTCGATGCCGAGCGGGTGCGGGAGGGGGTCCGCGACGACCCGGTGCTTCGTACTGCCCTCCTCGAGGCGGTGGCAGTCGAAGCCGTGGACCGCCTTCATGCCACCAGGATGCGTCTCCTCGATATCTACCGGGCCACCCCATGACCGCGCCCGCTCCCTCGCTCCTCGAGGCCATGCTGCCAGCGGTGTTTTCCGTCGTGGCTAGCACCGAGGAGACCGCCGATACCATCACCCTCAGGGTCCAGCCGCAGGCCTCCGGCACAACGGCGTTCGGTCCCGGCCAGTTCTCCATGCTCTATGCCTTCGGTGTCGGCGAGGTGCCGATCTCGATCTCTGGTGACCCCGGGTTCGCCGGGTTCCTCGAGTACACCATCCGGTCCGTTGGAGCAGTCACCAAGGCACTCAGCGCTCTTGACCAAGGTGATCCGCTCGGGGTGCGCGGTCCGTACGGGGTTGGCTGGCCAATCGACGGGGCGTCCGGCCGGGATCTGCTCATCATCGCCGGCGGGATCGGCCTAGCTCCGCTGCGCCCTGTGGTCTTGCACGTTCTGGCCAATCGGAGCCGGTTCAATTCGGTATCCCTCCTCTACGGGGCGCGCACGCCGAGCGATCTGCTGTTCAACTTCCAACTCCACGAGTGGCGCAGCCGTTTCGACGTCGACTTCGAGGTCACGGTCGACCGCGGTGACTCCGCGTGGATGGGCGACGTCGGAATGGTGACCCAGCTGCTCAATCGGGTCTCGTTCGAGCCGGACAACACCACGGCGATGGTTTGCGGCCCCGAGCTGATGATGAGGGCCACCGCCAGGCAGCTTCAGGCGCACGGTGTCGCCACACGCGACATCGCGGTGAGCCTGGAGCGGAACATGAAATGTGGTATCGGCATGTGCGGCCACTGCCAGCTGAGCACCCACCTGCTGTGCCGCGACGGTCCGGTCGTGTCCTATGACGTGGCGGAGCCCTGGATGGAGGTCGCCGAGCTATGACGACCCGCCCCAAGCTCGCCGTGTGGAAGTTCGCTTCGTGTGATGGGTGCCAGCTCACCCTGCTCGACTGCGAGGACGAGCTGCTCGCCATCGCATCGGCCATCGAGATCGCCTACTTCCCAGAGGCAACGCGAGGGGTGGTTGCGGGGCCCTACGAGTTGTCCCTGGTCGAGGGCTCGATCACCACCTCCGACGACGCGGACCGGATCCAGCAGGTTCGCGCCCAGTCCGAGACACTGGTTTCCATTGGGGCCTGTGCCACCGCCGGTGGAATCCAGGCGCTGCGCAACTGGGCCGACGTCGACGACTTCGTTTCCATCGTCTATGCAGAGCCCTCCTACATCGACACCCTGGACACCGCGACCCCCATTTCCGACCACGTCGAGGTCGACTTCGAGCTTCGGGGCTGTCCGATCTCGAAGGCACAGCTCCTCGAGACCATCGACGCCTTTCTCCATGGGCGCACACCGAACGTTCCCGGCCACAGTGTGTGCCTGGAGTGCAAGTGGCGTGGTACCCCCTGTGTGATGGTGGCCAAGGGGATCCCGTGCCTGGGACCCGTCACCCAGGCCGGATGCGGGGCCATCTGCCCGGCGTACGACCGCGGCTGCTACGGCTGCTTCGGCCCCGCCGAGTCGGCCAACGTGCACGCCCTGGCCGCGTGGTGGGGCGATCTGGGGGTTGGAGATGACGACGTGGTGCGGGCGTTGCGCACCTTCAACGCGTACGCACCGGAGTTTCGAGAGGCGAGTGACACCTATGCACGATGAACGGGACATCACCGTCGACTACCTCGCCCGGGTGGAAGGTGAGGGCGGCTTTCACCTCGAGCTGCGTGGCGACGAGGTCGCCGATCTCAAGTTCAGGATCTTCGAACCGCCGCGGTTCTTCGAAGCCTTGCTCAGGGGAAGGCGGTTCGGCGAAGCACCGGACATCACGGCGCGTATCTGCGGTATCTGCCCAATTGCCTATCAGGTGAGTGCATGCAACGCGATGGAAGACGCAGCCGGAGTGGATGTGCCAGACGAGCTCCAGGCGCTGCGGCGCCTCATCTACTGCGGAGAGTGGATCGAGAGCCATGCGCTCCATGTGTACTTTCTCCACGCTCCCGACTTCCTCGGCTTCGAGAGCGGCATCGCCATGGCCGAGATCTTCCCGGACCGTATCGAGACCGGTCTTGCGCTGAAAAAGATGGGCAACACACTGATGACCATCCTTGGCGGCAGGGAGATCCACCCCATCAACCTGCGTGTCGGCGGCTTCTACCGGGTTCCGACGCGTGCCGAGCTCGACGTTCTGGTCGCACCCCTCCGGTCCGCGCTGGACGCGGCCATCGAGACCACGCGGTGGGTCGCCGGCTTCCCCTTTCCCGACTTCGCCCGGGACTACGAGTTCGTTGCCCTCAGCCACCCCACCGAGTACGCCATCCACCAGGGGCGGATTCTGTCCAACCGGGGCCTCGACATCGCCGTGGACGAATGGCCGGATTGGTTTCGCGAGGAGCATGTCGAATGGTCCAACGCACTGCACGCTCGAACCCGCGATGGACGGTCCTACCACGTGGGCCCGATGGCCCGATTCAGCCTCAACTCGGACCGGCTGACGGAACAGGCTCGCCAAGAGGCAGACCGCGCCGGGCTCGGCGCCACCGTCAACAACCCGTTCCAGAGCATCGTGGTGCGTGCGGTTGAGATGGTCTTCGCCTGCGAAGAGGCGTTGCGAATCATCGAGGGCTACCGGCGGCCGGTACAGCCGTCGATTCCGGTGGCCCCGGCCTCGGCAACCGGCCACGGGGTGTCCGAAGCACCGCGCGGGTTGTTGTACCACCGGTACACGGTCGACGACGCCGGCGTCATCACCGATGCCCACATCGTTCCCCCGACCTCGCAGAACCAGCTGAGCATCGAGGAAGATCTGCGTGCGTTCGTGCCCGGCCAGGTTCACCTCCCGGACGATGAGCTGCAGTGGAAGCTGGAACAGGCGATTCGAAACTATGACCCCTGCATCTCGTGCGCCACGCACTTCCTCGATTTCTCCGTGGAGCGCCGCTGATGTCGGAGCGTCTCGTGATCGGGATCGGGAATCCGGACCGGGGAGACGATGCTGCCGGCGTCAGGGTCGCCAGAAGTGTGCACGGCGGCCGGGTCATCGAGTGGGCCGACTGCTCGGTCCTGATGGACCTGTGGGACCGAGTCGACGATGTCATCGTGGTGGATGCGATGCGCAGCGGCCTCCCTCCCGGTTCTGTCTGCCGGTTCGACGCGGGACTCGAGCCGCTGCCCGCCAGGGCATTCCCTTCGAGCCACTCTTTCGGGCTGGCCGAGACCGTCGAGCTGGCACGGTCGCTGGATCGGCTTCCGGGACGGCTCATCATCTACGCCATCGAGGTGTCGGATCTGTCGATAGGGGCGGAGCTGAGCGACGACGTCGCTGAAGCGGTGGAGCGCCTGGCCGCTGAGATCAATGCGCAACTCGGGGTTGGCTGACCATGTGCGTTGCGCTGCCTGGGAGGGTCGAGTGGATAGGGCACCGGGCCGGGGCGTCGATACCCGGCCGGATCCGCGTGGGTAAAGCTCTGGTCGAGGTCGACTTCATCCTGCTTCCCGAGATCGCGGTCGGCGACTACGTGGTGGCTCACTCCGGCTACGCCGTCGCCACCGTGCCCGAGGAGACCGCCACCGAGACCCTCGGGCTGCTCGCGTCCGACGACCCGGGTTGACAAGGGGCCAAATGCCTCTGCCCGGCGGCCCGGCAAGTGATCACCATGGAGTCAGCGCAAGAGGAGGTGATCTTGGTAGAACGCACTCCCGACGTGGCAATGAGCGTTGCCCTGCTCTCCGAGCCCGACAACGTCAAGGCAACCGTGACACTCGACGGCTTTGACTCGGGCTACGAGGCAACTGCGGAAGCCCCGCGCAGCCACCAGGATCCAGCCACACACATCGAGTTCGAGCTCGCATTGTCGCGGGCTCTGGGGCTACTCCAATGTCGAATCATGCAGCAGATCCACGAGCAGATCGATCGCAGTACCGACGACATCTGATCCATTGGATGGCGGGCCGGGTTGGGCCGAGGGGAGGTAGTCATGATCAGCATGCGGCGCTTGCTCGTGGCCGCTGATGGTTCAGCATCCGCCGATCAGGCGGCGCTATTTGCCGGTCGGTTGGCATCGCGCTTCGGCGCCAAGGTCGACGTGATCTCGGTCGTTCCGAAAAGCTCGGTTATCGCGGCGGGATGGCTTGGAATGGTGCCTGAGATGGCTGCCACCGCCTTTGGGACCGATTCCGCGCTCGAGCGGGCCAAACGCATCAGCCAGAGTGCAGCTTCAGATGCCAAACGCGGCGGCTGCCGACACGTCAGTTGGTCGGTCGAAATCGGTGATCCCGCTCGGACCGTCGTTTCGGTCGCGGACGGTCTCAACGC